>Ga0182739_1002274_pt1 | contig 18219 bp, 17 predicted proteins | sample eDN5th30CBELigBY_FD_128873 | JGI IMG/M metagenome (GOLD analysis project Ga0182739, IMG submission 128873) | Enriched backyard soil microbial communities from Emeryville, California, USA - eDNA 5th pass 30_C BE-Lig BY (version 2) (version 2) | ecosystem: Environmental > Terrestrial > Soil >...
CCCGGACGCACGCGCGACGTCGGCGCTGGTCACCCTCCGCGCGGCGCCCTGCGGAGTGCCCTGCGCGCCGCCCTGGGGAGTTCCCGAGGATGCCCCGTCCGGCCGTGTCGCGTCGCCGCCCACGCGACTCACCTCGACGCGGGCGGGGTGCCGCGTCGAGCTGCGTTCGGCGTCATCCCTTCAGCCCGCTCGCATAGCCCCGGAAGACCGCCTTCTGCATCGCGAGGAAGGCGATCAGCATGGGCAGCGATCCGATGATGAGCGCGGCGAACATGAGCGTCCAGTCGACCTCGTACGTCCCCGTGAACGAGAACATGGCCACGGGGAGGGTCTGCGACCCCGAGCCGCTCAGGAACAGCAGCGGCGCGTAGAAGTCGTTCCAGATGAAGACGGCGTTGAGGATGATGACCGTGCCCGTGACGGGACGCAGCATCGGCAGGATGACGTGCCAGAACGTCTTCAGCCGGCCCGCGCCGTCGATGCCCGCCGCCTCGTCGTACTCGCGGGGCACCGCCCGCAGGAACTCGGTGTACAGGAAGATCGTGAACGATCCGCGCTCGCCGAGGTAGAGGATCACCAGCGCGAGCGGGTGGGCCAGCAGCCCCATGTCGCGGAACGTCGAGTACAGCGGGATGAGCGCGAGGATGCTCGGGACGATGAAGCCCAGCATGAACGCGTAGTAGACGACGGGCGACCAGCTCGCCGTGATGCGGGCGAGCGGGTAGGCGGCCAGCGATCCGATCGCGATCAGGAGCACGATGGTCGTCACGGTCACGAAGATGCTGCTCAGCAGCGCCGGTCCGAGCCCCGCCTGCTCCCACGCCTGGGGGAAGTTGCCCCACTCGGGCGTCAGGGTCGGGAGCATCGGCGACGACCGGTCGCCGCGCGGCTTGAGGGCCGTGTTGACCAGGATGTAGACGGGGATCAGGACGACGAGCACGACCCCGATCATGATGATCTGGAGGACGCCGGTCTTCCACGTGTAGCGCTTCATGGGTCAGGCGTCCTTCCGGGGCCGGGACACGCGCTGCTGGATGACAGCCGCGATGATGGTGATGACCGCGAGGACCAGGGCGATCGCCGTCGAGTAGGCGAACTCGCCGCGCAGGAACGCCGCCTGGTAGACGGCCGTCGACAGCACCTGGGAGGACACGCCGGGGCCGCCCCGCGTCAGCACCCACACCTGGTCGAACGTCTTCAGGCCGCCGATGACGCACAGGAGCGTCGAGACGACGAAGGCGGGCTTGAGTGCCGGGAGGGTCACGGCGAAGAAGCGCCGCACGGCCCCGGCGCCGTCGAGGGCGGCGGCCTCCAGCAAGTCGTCGGGGACGTTCTGCAGCCCCGCGATGTAGATGACCATGATGACGCCGGACATCTGCCAGAGGATCACGAACGAGATCGACCAGACGACGAGATTCGGGTCGCCCAGCCAGATCTGGCGCGCCCACCCGAGGCCTACGGCCTCCAGCGCGGCGTTGAAGGGGCCCTCCGGCTGGAGGATGAACCGCCACAGGTTGGCGATGACGACGGGGGTGATGACCGCCGGCGCGAACACGACGACGCGCATGAAGCGACGGCCCTTGATCTGCGAGCTGAGCGCGAGGGCCAGACCGAGGCCGATCACGTTCTGGCCGACGAAGGTGATCGCCGTCAGCAGGAGGGTGTTGGCGACCGCGGTGCTGGCGAACGGGTCGTTCAGCATCCGGGTGAAGTTGTCGAAACCGATGAAGTCCCAGTCGGCGGTCAGGCCGTTCCAGTCCGTGAAGGCGTACACGGCCCCCTGGACGGTCGGCACCAGCACCGAGAAGACCAGGAAGACCCCGGCCGGCAGCAGGAACCAGATCGCCCATGCGTTCTCGCGGAAGCGCTGTCGCAGCGAGCGGGTCCGCGGCGGGAGCTCTGCCCGCGCGGTCGCCGACGGCGTCGCGCTGTCGATCGTTGTCGTCATCTCACACCCCTGTGAACTGTTCGTGCGTGGAGGACCGGGTGGCCGCGGACGGATCCGCGGCCACCCGGCCGCTCAGGTCATCCCGCGGAGGAGAGCATCGCGTTCGTCATGTCGGTCAGGACCGAGTCCACGGTCCGACCGCCGAACACGGCCTCCTGCATGCCGAGCTGCAGCGCCATCTGGACGTCCGGCGAGGGCCACGTCTGGTCGGGGAACCCGCCCGTGCGTCCCTCCTGGACGTACGTGAGCGCAGCCTGGTCGAAGGCCGACTCGTCGCACTTCCCGGGGCCGTCGGTGGCGGTGATGGGAAGCGATCCCAGCCCGTCCGCGACATTGCACTCGAACAGCTCGTTCATCTCGGGCGTCGCCAGGAAGGCCACGAACTTCTTGGCCAGCTCCGGGTTCTTCGCCTTCGCGTTGACGGCGGCCGACGTCGACGGAGCGACGGCGATCTTCGACTCCGACGGGTCGTTGCTGCCCGGCAGGGGCGCGAGCGTCAGCCCGGGGTTGTTGATGATGCCCATGTACTGGCCGATCGTCACCATGCCGATCGACTCGCCCTCGGAGAGGATGCGCGACGCCTCGAACATGTCGGCGCCCTGGGCGGAGTCGTTGAAGCAGCCCGCCTCGGCCATCTCGACGTTCTTGCCCAGCGCGTCCTTCCAACCCGAGTCGTTGAACGTGGTCGTTCCGGCCGCGACCTCTTCGTCGAGGTTCGGCTGCGGCCCCTGGACGAGCTGCGGGTACAGCGCATAGCCGACGAACTGGCTCTCGTGCGTCGAGGTGAGACCCAGCGAGTAGGCGACCGTGCCCTTGTCTCGTGCGTCCTTGCAGAACTGGATCACCTGGTCCCACGTCTCGGGGATCGCGAGGCCGCTCGCGGCGAGCGCCTCGTCGTTGTAGACGGCCCCGACGATCGACAGCGTCGTCGGGAACGAGTAGGTCTTGCCGTCGTACGTCGCGTACGGCTTGGCGGAGTCCGGCAGCGTGGAGGCCCAGGGCTGGTCGGACAGATCCATCAGGCTGCCGTTCTGGGCGAGCGGGATGGTGGCTCCCACGTTGCCGTTGCCGGGCCAGACGTGCAGCACGTCGGGCGCGGTGCCCGCCTGCAGCTGCGTCCTGATGGCGGCGAAGTACGCGTCGCCTTCCGCGTAGGTGGTCTCGAAGGTGACGTCCGGGTTCTCCTTCTTGAACTCGGCCATGACGGCCTCGAGTCCCTCCGAGTAGCCCTGCGTCCAGAGGATCGTGAGCGTCTGATCGTCTCCGCCGCCCCCGCCTCCGCCTCCGCTCGTGCATCCGGCCGTCATCGCAAGCGCTGCGACGGCCACGCCGGCGAGCATGACTCGCCGCGCAGTGTTCTTCGACCTCATGACATTTCCTTCCCTACAGCTGTGTTTCCGCGACCGGATAGACGCATCGGATGCGTGACCGCGGGACCGCGCGACCCGAGCATAAGCACGCGGCGGGAGGCGTCCTTTGTCGATTTCGGACACTGGCTTGCGGATTCGGGTCGATCCTCTGCGGTGGGCGCCGGCGGGCGTCTCCGGCGGCGCGATAATCGAGACATCAGACAGCCCGACACGGAAGGAACCCATGACGGTCCTGTTCATCGGTCTCGGCGCGATGGGTCTGCCGATGGCGCGCAATCTCGGCCGCGTCCGCCCCGACCTCATCGTGTTCGACGCAGACCCCCGCGCCCTGGAGGCCGCGAGCTCGGCCGGGCTGACGGCCTCGTCCGGGCTCGACTCCCTGCCGTCCGACCTCGACACGACGGTGCTGATGCTGCCGAGCACCGCGATCGTCGAGCGCGTTCTCTACGGGGACGGCGACGCGGGTCCGGGCCTGCTCGACCGGCTGCCGAGGGGCGGCGCCGTGGTCGACATGGGATCCTCCGAGCCGCTCAGCACGGCCCGCATCGCCGCAGACGCGGAGGCGAAGGGCCTCCGCTTCGTCGACGCCCCCGTCTCGGGAGGCGTCGCGAAGGCGGTCACGGGCGAGCTCGCGATCATGGCGGGCGGGACCGCGGACGACGTCGCGCGGGTGCGCCCCCTCCTCGACGCGCTCGGCGGGCACGTCGTCCACGTCGGGCCGTCGGGGGCCGGTCACGCCGCGAAGGCCCTCAACAACCTCCTCTCGGCCACCAACATCGCCGCTGCGGCCGAGGTGCTCTCCGCCGCCGCGCGCTTCGGCATCCGTCCCGAGACGATGCTCGACGTCGTCAACGCGTCGACGGGACGCAGTCAGGCCAGCGAGGTCAAGTACCCCGCCGAGGTGCTCACGGGCCGCTTCGCCTCGGGCTTCCGCATGGACCTGATGCTGAAGGACCTGGCGATCGCCCGCTCCCTGACCTCGGGAGGGGGCCTTGACACCCCCGTGACGGATGCGGCCTTCCGCGTCGCCACCGACGCCCGCCCCCTCGCGGGGGAGCACCCCGACCACACCGAGCTCGTCCGCTACTACGAGGATCGCAACGGCGTGAGCCTGCGCGCCGCCTCGGCCGCCACGCACGACGACGGGCAGGACGACGACCGAACGGAGACGACGCGATGAGCGACGACGCGCAGCAGTACATCGACGACATGGCCGCCACGCGCGGCTACGTGCTCGACTATCACAAGATCATGGCCGCGGCCGACTTCCCCGTGCTCCAGGCGGCCAACCGCGTCGTCGGAGCCGCCTACCTCGATCAGCGACGGCTCAGCCGGGAGACGAAGGAGCTCCTGTTCATCCTCAGCCTGACCGTCATGCGCGCGCCGATGCCCCAGCTCAAGAGCCACATCCAGGTCGCGCTCGATCTCGGCGTCAGCCCCGAGGAGATCCTCGAAGCGATCGAGATCGCGCTCCCCGAGGCCGGCATCGTCGCCTTCCAGTGGGGCGTGGAGGCGTGGCAGGAGGTCGTCGGCATCCGCCCGCTCGAGCCGAGCATCGAGGTGCACGACGGCAAGAGCCCGGAGAAGGGGTGACCACGAGGCCGCGGCCGGGCGTCTACACCCTGCGCCACGGCACGCGGTCGACGCAGCGGTCAGACGTCTTCCTCGGCCACCGCCTCATCGGGCTCGACGACGGACCGATCGACCTCGACTACTACCTGTGGGCGGTCGTGCTCGACGACCGGATCGTCGTCGTCGACACGGGCTTCTCGGGCGAGGTCGCTGTCCGTCGCGGCCGGACCGTGCTGCACGACCCGGTCGAGCTCCTCGAGACCACGCTCGGGATCTCCGCGGCGGACGTCGACGACCTCGTCCTGACGCACGCGCACTACGACCACATCGGCAACGCGACGAGGTTCCCGCGAGCCACCGTCCACCTCGCGCCGGACGAGCTCGCCTTCGTCGCGGGCGGCGCGCTCGACCATCCCCTCACCGGCCACTTCATCGAACCCCGCGAGGCGCAGGCGCTCGCCGAGCTCGTCGAGGCGGGCCGCGTCTCGCTCGTCGCGGACGACACGACGATCACCCCGGGTGTCGACCTGCTGCGAGCCCCCGGTCACACCCCGGGTCAGCTCATGGTGCTCGTCGCGGGCCGGGGCGCGGCTCCCGGCATCCTCCTCGCCTCCGACGCCCTCCATTTCGCGGAGGAGCTCGACATCGACCTGCCGTTCGCCTCCACAATGGATGTGCCGGCGACCTACGCGACGTTCGCGCGCATCCGCGAGCTCATCGCGAGCGGAGCCGCCGGCCGGGTCGTGCCCGGCCACGACCCGCGGGCTTTCGAGGGGATGACGATGCTGCATCCGCATGCCGGACTGATCCCTTTCGCACCGGAGGACTGAATGCGCGCCATCGTCTACGACCGCACCGGCGGGCCCGAGGTGCTCCGCCTCGTCGATCGGCCCGTTCCCGACGTGGGGGCCGGGGAGGTGCGCGTGCGCATCTCCGTCTCGGCGGTGAACCCCACCGACTGGAAGGCGCGCGCCCGCGACGGCGGGGAGACGCTCGCCCGTCCGCAGGTGCCCAACCAGGACGGCGCAGGGACCGTCGACGCGGTCGGCGACGGCGTGACCGGGTTGGCGCCGGGCGACCGCGTGTGGGTGTGGGATGCGGCCTGGCAGCGCTCAGAGGGCACGGCGCAGGAGCTGACCGTCCTGCCGGCCCGCCAGGTGGTCGCGCTCCCCGACGCCGTGAGCCTCGACGTCGGCGCCTCGCTCGGGATCCCCGCCCTGACCGCCCATCGTGCGCTCACCTCCCACGAGGGGGTGCCGCGGCAGCTGCGCCCGGGCGCGCTGACGGGACGGACCGTGCTCGTCACGGGAGGCGCGGGTGCCGTCGGACACGCTGCCATCCAGCTCGCACGATGGGCGGGAGCGGATGTCGTGTCGACCGTCAGCAGCGAGGCCAAGGCCGTCCTGGCGAGGGCCGCGGGCGCTGCCACGACGATCGACTACACGCGTGAGGACGTGGCGACGCGGCTGCGGACGGCCTTCCCCGCCGGCGCCGACATCGTCGTCGACGTCGACGGTCCCCGCAACATCGCGGCATCGCTGGCGGCCGTCGCCGATGAGGGCACCATCGCGGTCTACGCCACAGCGGGGCTCGACGACCTCGTCGTCCCGGCCGGGCGCGCCATGACCAGGAATGTGCGGGTCCAGTTCGTGCTGACCTACACGGTCGGCCGGGCCGACAAGGACGCCGCCGTCGCAGCGGTCGCCGCGGCCGCCGCCGACGGCGCGATGGAGGTCGGCGAGGCTCACGGGCTCCCGCTCCACCGCTTCCCGCTCGCCGAGACCGCCGCGGCGCATCGGGCCGTCGAGGAGGGCGCCGTCGGAAAGGTCCTGATCGACCTCTGATCCCGCCGCGGATCGTCAGCTGTGGGGCGCGCGGCCGGTCGAGCCGCGCACGACGAGCTCGGGCGCCAGCAGCACCCGCTCGGGGGCGCGGTCGCGGTCGTCGACGCGGGCGAGCACGAGGCGCGTCGCCTCGGCGGCCAGCCGGACGGTGCTCTGCCGCACCGTCGTCAGGTCGAAGGCTTCCCAGGCGGCCATGTCGACGTCGTCGTAGCCGACGACCCACACGTCCTCCGGCACGCGGAGCCCGAGCGACCGCACCGCGTCCATCGCTCCGAAGGCGAGGACGTCGTTGCTGCAGAACACGGCGTCCGGGACGGGCGCGGGTCCCGTCAGCAGCCGGCGCATCGAGTCGAACCCGCTGCCCCGCGTGTACTCGCCCTGCGCCGTCGCGCTCTCCGGGAGCGGCACTCCCGCCGCGGCCAGCGCGAGCCGATAGCCGTCCAGCCGCTCGCGCGACGTGCTCGCATCCTCCGTCCCGCCGATGAAGCCGGGCCTGCGGCCGTTCGTGACGAAGTGGTCAGCGACCATCGCCGCTCCGCGTGCGTTGTCGCTCGTGACCTGGTCGCACTCGGTGCCGGGAAGCGACCGGTTGACCAGCACCACGGGGCTGCCGCGCCGGAGCGCGTCGCGCAGCTCGGCCGAGCGCTCGGTGACGGTCGTGAAGACGACGCCGTCGACCGTCCCCTGCCGGATCGCCTGCAGCGCGGCCTCGTTGTGCTCGCCGTCCGAGACCCATACCGACGTGCGCAGCCCGCGGCCTCCCAGCTCGGCGGTCAGGGCGCTCAGCAGCTGGGGATAGAAGGGGTTTTCGAGGTCTGCCACCACGACGCCGATCGAGTTCGAACGCCCCGTCCGCATGCTCTGGGCCGCCGCGTTGAGCGTGTACCCGACCTCGTCGATCGCGGCGAGGACGCGGTCGCGGGTCGCGGGACGCACGGCGCCGTCGCCGGTCAGCACGCGGGAGACGGTCGCCTGCGACACGCCCGCGGCACGCGCGACGTCCCTGCTCGTGGCCATCGTCCCTCCTCCGGCATCCAGTATCCCGGAGCACCGACGGGATCCGTCCGCGCACTTGCGCGATGTGAATGAATACGTACACAATACGAGAAAGGCGACGATCGCGCCGCCAGGCCAGCCCGAAGGATCTTCCATGTCTGCGACCCATGTCACCCCGTCCACGCTGCTGAAGGAGCGCGCCCCCGGCGGTGCGACCGCCGACCGCGCTCAGGTGCGGGGCATCGTCGAAGGAGTCATCGCCGACATCCGCCGGCGCGGCGACGCGGCCGTGCGCGAGTACTCGCAGAAGTTCGACTCCTGGGACCTGGCCGAGTTCCGGCTGAGCGACGCCCAGATCGCAGAGGTCATGGATCGCGTCCCGGCGCAGGTGATCGACGACATCCGCTTCGTGCAGGATCAGGTGCGCCGCATGGCGCAGCGGCAGAAGGACTCGCTCGGAGAGTTCGAGCTCGAGACCTTCCCCGGAGTGATCCTCGGCCAGAAGAACATCCCGATCTCGGCGGCCGGCGCCTACGTGCCCGGCGGGCGCTACCCGCTCCTGGCATCGGCGCACATGACGATCGTCACGGCGAAGGTCGCCGGCGTCGAGCGCGTCGTCGCCGCCACGCCCCCGATCGACGGCGGGATCCCCGACGCCACCGTCGCGGCGATGCACCTCGCCGGCGCAGACGAGATCTACATCCTCGGCGGCGTGCAGGCCGTGACGGCCCTCGCCGTCGGCACCGAGACCATCGCGCCCGTCGACCTTCTCGCCGGGCCGGGCAACGCCTTCGTCGCCGAGGCGAAGCGCCAGCTGTTCGGCGAGGTCGGCATCGACCTGTTCGCCGGGCCCACCGAAGTGCTCATCGTCGCGGACGAGCATGCCGACCCCTTCGTCGTCGCCGTCGATCTGCTGTCGCAGGCCGAGCACGGCCCCGACTCCCCCGCCGTCCTCATCACCACCTCCCGGGAGCTGGCCGAGACCGTGATCGCCCATGTCGACGACCTGCTTCCCGGCATGCCGACCCGCGATTTCGCCGGCGCCGCCTGGCGCGACTACGGCGAGGTGCACGTCGTCGCCTCCCTCGACGACGCGTTCGCCCTCGCCGACGAGTACGCCTTCGAGCACGTGCAGATCCTCACCGAGGAGCCCCGCCGGGCGCTGGATGCCATGACCCACTACGGCGCGCTCTTCCTCGGCGAGGGCACCTGCGTCTCGTACGGCGACAAGACGATCGGCACCAACCACGTGCTCCCCACCCGCGGCGCCGCCCGCTACACCGGAGGGCTGTGGGTCGGGAAGTACCTCCGGACCGTCACCTACCAGGAGGTCACCGACCCCGAGTCCAGCGCCATGCTCGGCGAGGTCACCGGGCGCGCGGCACGCGTCGAGCGCTTCGAGGGGCACGCCCGCTCGGGCGACGTGCGGGTCGCGAAGCACCGCGGCACGCGCTTCGACTGGATGCCCGCCACCTGATCGCACCGCCGCATCCGCACCGCACCCCACCGACCGTATCCAGGAGGACCGCCATGCTCGACTTCCGGCTCGACGGGAGGACCGCGCTGGTCACCGGCGCCGCACGCGGACTCGGCCGCACGATCGCCGACGAGCTGCGGGACCTGGGCGCCACCGTCTACGGGACCTCGCGCGATCCGCGCTCGGCCGACGAGATCGCGGCGCGGTACGGCACCCGTCCGCTCGCGGTCGACGTCACCGACGTGGATGCTGCCGCCGCCATGATCGACGGACTCTTCTCCGACGGCGACGGCCCCGACCTCCTCGTCAACAACGCCGGGATGAACGCGCCGCAGGCGGCCGTCGACGTGACGACCGCCGCATGGGACGCCGTGTACGCGGTCAACGTCCGCAGCGTGTTCTTCCTCAGCCAGGCGATCGCCCGGAACTGGCTCGCCCACGGCATCCGGGGATCGATCGTGAACATCGGCTCGCAGGCGGGCACGGTCGCGATCGAGGCGCGCGCCGCCTACGGATCGAGCAAGGGCGCCCTCGACCAGCTCACCCGCAACCTCGCCTACGAGTGGGCGCCGCACGGCATCCGGGTGAACGCCGTCGCCCCCACCTTCGTCAAGACGGAGCTGACCGCGAGCACCCTCGCCGACGGCGACTTCGCCCGCGAACTGCTGGCGCGCATCCCCCTGGGCCGCTTCGGAGAGCCCGCCGACGTGGCCGGCGCCGTCGCCTTCCTCCTGGGGGATGCGGCGTCGCTCATCACAGGGCACGTCCTGATGACCGACGGCGGCTACACGATCCACTGAGGCGCGGCGGGGAGGCCCTTGTCGGACGCGGTCGGCCTCGGCAGACTTGGCAGCACCGAGACGAGGGAGCCGGCGATGTCCGCACGCGACGTCCCCGTGAGCGGCGGTCCTCACGTGATCAGGCCGCTCACCCCCGAGACGTTCCCCGCGTGGCTCGCGCTCGCCCAGAAGCACAACGGCGTGTGGGGCGGGTGCTACTGCTCGTACTTCCACGGCGACACCGAGCACACCGTCAAGGACGAGTACGACAGGCCGACCTTCAAACGACGGCTCGTCGACGAGGGCGTCGCCCACGCGGCGCTCGTGTTCGAGGGCGACATCGCGATCGCCTGGTGCGAGTACGGCAGTCCCGACGAGCTGCCCGGCATCTACCACCGCAAGCAGTACGACGCGGGCGAGGCGCATCCGGCGCCGTGGCGCATCACCTGCTTCTTCGTCGATCGCGACCACAGACGCTCTGGCGTCGCCCGGGAGGCTCTGGACGGTGCACTCGACCTGATCGCGCAGGCTGGCGGAGGCGAGGTGGTCTCGTTCCCGAACGAGCTCGCCCCCGGCAAGAGGACGTCGTCCTCGTTCCTCCACAACGGCACGCGCGCGATGTTCGAGAAGGCCGGTTTCACCTTCGAGCGCCACATCGGCACGAGCAAGACCGTCATGCGAAAGACCGTTGCGCCTGCCGCCGGGCCTGCGGCGTGAGGGCGGGCAAATCACCGGTTAACAGCACTAAGTGGGAATTTGCGCGACGAAATGACCGGTTGCTGACGAGGACCCGATCTCGCGGAACCGGTGCAGGAACCCTCAGACCTCCCGCGGGTCGCGGCGCGCAGGCGCGAATGTGAGCTCAGCGGGGTAACGAAACCGTTCGTTGTGCAGTGCAGCCGGCGACCCATGGCCCGCGTGACAGCACGATGATCAGCGAGGGTCAGTCACCCATGTGCGGATGCGGGACACGAGAGCGCGGGTGTCGACGGGGATCCGGTCCGGCGGGTTGGCGTCCCACATGTCCGCGAGCAGGTACAGGTTTCGCGTCGCGGTGAGCCGCATGCCGGCGAGCGTCGGCTCGTTGAGCCGCCATGGTCCACCGAGGAGCTCCGGGCCGTGGTGCTGAAGGACGGCGAACAGGTTGCTGAGGTCGATGGCGTCCTTGCGCTCGCGCCGGCTTCCCCACGCGATCGCCTTGAGAAGCACTGCGCCCTCGATCGTAGGGATGCGGACTGTCACGGCTTGCTCACTGAGATCCTGGAATGTCAACTCGGCGCGGATGAGCTGAGTGCTGCTCATCGCGACCCCTAGACCTGGCATCGCGTCGAACGTCCTGCCTCCGTAGGTCTCGTCGTGGAAGCGGTCCTCCACAGTCGGCACCAGCAGGTCGATGGTGGGCGGGCTCCCTTCGCCATCCCGGACGTAGCGATTCGAGTTCTCTGCCCTGTAGCCCAAGGCGATGAGACCTTCGTGGAGATCGCCAGTGGAGGCCAGCTCTACTTCCACCCCTCCGTCCGCGTCTTGCGTCCGGCGCTCTGCCAGGCCCGGCGCGGGGAAGGTCGCGCAGATCAATCCGACCATGTGCCCACCGATCACGACGGCGTCCGACCGTCCGTCAATGACGGACGCCAGGTCCACGAGCGATCGGAAGGCGGCATCGTCCGCGTTCGAGGTCGCTATCAAGTGGGCGATGCGTGCGGCGCCCATGTCAACCGTCCACACCCCGGACGACGAAGTCTCGCAATACGCTCACTGCCTCCATCTCGTCACCGGTTGTACCCGTCCGAAGCACGTCGTAGGCGGTGATGATCGGGTCGACTGCGTGAGGTCGATCCCACGCGCGTGCCGTGGCTTCGATCGTGGGATCCTCGGGGAGGACCAGCATCAGCGTGTAATCACCGGGCTGGGCCATCGCGTAGCCGAGTTTCCGGGGATCGATGCCGACCCGGGAGTAGACGACAGCGTGTTCAGGGCGTCGCCAGTGGCGGATCGAGTCCGCGAGCACGTCACCCGACCAGCGCGTGTCCCGGTGAGCCTCGAGCAGTTCCTTCGCCTGCGCGAGTGGGGGCGTGTCCTTCCACCAGTAGGTAGTGATTCCCCCAGGCCCCGGGTACCCGTCGACGATGCGGTCGAAGAGTTCCCCTCGCGCTTCTTCCCCGACCGACGTCGACCCGTGTCCACGAACAAGAAGTCCATCGAAGAGCTCGGACGCGAGAGCCTTGGTCACCGTGCCCTGAGTGATGCCTGCGCTCTCGGCGAGCTGAGATTGGGTGGACGACTGTCGCGATGCGAGCAGCGCTCGGGCAAGGGCGAATCGAGCGTAGGGGCGTGGGCCCGGCTTTCGGCGGGGTCGCTCCGCGGACTCTCTCTGCCGAAGCAGGAGTCGCTCCCGGTCGATGACGACCTCGTCTTCGGTGACAAGGATGACTCGATCGTCTTTCAAAGCCAGCGACAGCAGGCTGGGAGTGAGGCTGTCGGGGGTGAGCAGCACGTCTTCGCCGGTCGCGAGGATGCGCTCGGCATCCCACCGGGTGGCGGAGCTGCGCACTTCGCGGTGCAGGACGACTCTGCCGTCGACGATGAGGTGGTCCGCGTCACGGATGTCCGCTGTGTGGTCCACCGCGCGAAGAACCCGCAACGCCTGCTGAGCGTCCATGTCGCCCTCCCATTATTCCTATTAGCAGGATAGCCGCTAATAGGAATAATTCCAATTAGCGGATGGGTTGCTAATTGGAATATTGCTGAATAGCGCCGTGACCTCGCCCTCTCGCCCGGTCAAGTTTCGGGCTCTTCGCGACCAACCCACGCGCCATTGCGATGATTGGGGGATGGCGCGCGTCACCGCACCGCGGAAGTCGCGGCCTCGAGGGCCATGTAGACGAACTCTGACGCGGTGTCAGGATCGATCATGGTCCCTTGCGAGACGATCCAGTACCCAGCGGCGAAGCCCTGAGCGAAGCCCCAGCCAATGCCGTCGTCGAGGAACCTGGAGTAGATCGGGTTGGTGTACTCGATGCGGCGCGTATACAGGCGAGAGCCTGCCATCGCCCCGATCAGCGTCTCCTGCGCGGCCGGCTCGATCGAGAGCACGGTGAGGCTGAATCCACCGTCGCTTTCCGGGATGCCCCAGCCGCAGAAGCGGAGGACGCGGGCCGACTCGAACGCCTTCTGCGCTACCGGGCCGGGCAGTCCGTCGTCGGTGAAGGTGCCGAACTCGCGCGGGTCCTCCAGCCGCTCATCGATGTGATCCCGCAGCCATGCCGTCGACAGTAGCTCGTTGCACTCCCATGTGCTCGCGGGCAGCGTCTCCGCCGTCGGTGTGGAAGACGGCGCTGTGGGCACCGCGCTCGGCTCTGCAGACGGTGTCTGCTCGGAGCCGACGGTCAGGCTTTCTGACGAGGAGGGCGGAGCCGGCAAGTTCGGCCCGCCGCAGCCGGCGAGCGCTAACATCCCGACCGCGATGGCGAGGACGGCACGACGACGCATGCCGCGATCGTATCGGGCTGCGACGAGTCGCGCGTCGAGGTGCCAGGGGGTGAACTTGTCCATCGCCTCGAGGATTGCGTCCACGTCGTCGTCGATGTCGGAGCCGTAGATCTGCTTGTCGCGGAGTTGAGTAGCGGTCTGCCATGCGGAAAGGCTCCCCGAACGATGGGGGGCCTTCTTAATGTCTCGAGAGCTGGTGAGTTGCCCGGAGGTCAGGCCTGATCGAGCAGCGATCGTCGCTGGTGGGCGATGCGGAGGATCTTGTCGACCATCTCGCGTGATGCTCGACGAGTAGATCGAACGGAAGATCAACGCGGTCGGATATCGGAGGATGTCCGGCAAAGTGAGGTAACAACTCAGGCCACAGACAGCCCTCGGCGCAGCAGCGCCCGCTCGCACGACAAGCACAGCAGATGCTCATCGTCCGGGCCGGCGACCGTGGACGCGTGCTTCGGTGTTGCCTGCGGCACGCAAGATTGCGAGCCGCTCTCAGGCGCCGACCGAGGGCCAAATCAACTGCCCCAGCGAGGGTCCCTACAGGGCGTTGCCGTTGCGTTGCCGCGGATGGCGCGCGAGCAACGAGAAAGCCCCGCGATCCCAATGTTTCCAAGAGATCGCGGGGCTTCTGAAGTGGCGGTGACGGTGGGATTTGAACCCACGGTAGGGGGTTACCCTACACAACTTTTCGAGAGTTGCACCTTCGGCCGCTCGGACACGTCACCGTCATCCAGTTTACGACACGCGGCGGGATGCCGCGAACCACCCCCGATGTCCGCGGTCGCGCGTACCGTGAGGACCATGGCGGAGCGGATGACGACGCAGCAGCGTCTGGTGCTCGCCGCCGCCGTGCTCGGCTCGTTCGTCGCCTTCCTCGACGGCACGGTCGTCAACGTCGCGCTCCCCGCCATCGCGCGGGAGCTGGGCGGCGGTCTGTCGACGCAGCAGTGGGCGGTCGACGGCTACCTCATCACGCTCGGCGCGCTGATCCTCGTCGCCGGCGCCGTCAGCGACGCCTACGGGCGCGTGCTCGTGCTGCGGATCGGCCTGGTCGGCTTCGGCCTCGCCTCCGTCGCCGTCGCACTGTCCCCCGACACGACCTTCCTCATCGTCGCCCGCGCCGTGCAGGGCGCGGCGGGCGCCTTCCTCGTCCCGAGCTCCCTCGCCCTCATCACGAGCACCATGAGGGATCCGCTGCGCTCCCGCGCGATCGGGATCTGGACGGCGCTGACGACGAGTGCGATGGTGGTCGGCCCCCTCATCGGCGGCCTGATCGTCGACCATCTGTCGTGGCGATGGGTCTTCGCCATCAACGTCGCCCCGATCGCCGTATGCCTGTGGCTCGTCGCCCGGATCGAGCACCGCGACGATCACACGGGAGCACGCGTCGACTGGCTCGGCGCGGCCCTGTGCACGCTCGGACTCGGGGCCGCCGTCTTCGCGCTGATCGAGCAGCCGCATCTGGGGTGGTCGTCGCCCGCCATCTGGATGCCGTTGACCGGCGGACTCCTGCTGCTCGCGGGCTTCGTATGGCGTCAGCACGCGACATCCGCACCCATCCTTCCGCTCGACCTCTTCCGCAGCCGCAACTTCTCGGCCGGCAACCTCGCCACCCTGTTCGTCTACGCGGCGCTCTCCCTCAACGGCTTCGTCGTGGTCGTGTACCTGCAGCAGGGCGCGGGCCTCAGCGCGACCCTCGCCGGGCTCGCGAGCCTTCCGACCACCGTCATCATGATCGGGCTGAGCTCGCGCATCGGCGCACTCGCAGGACGGCTCGGCCCCCGCCTGTTCATGACCGTCGGTCCCCTCCTGATGGGGGCGGGGACGCTGCTGCTGCTGACCGTCTCGGAGCCCTTCGACTACTGGTGGCAGGTGTTCCCCTCGATGGTCGTGTTCGGTCTGGGCCTGGCGGTCACGGTATCCCCGCTGACCGCCGCGATCCTCGGGGCCGCCGACCCGGCGCGGTCGGGGATCGCGTCTGCCGTCAACAACGCCGTCGCCCGCGTCGCGGGTCTGCTGTCGATCGCCGCCGTCGCGGCGATCACAGGCGGAGCACTCGATCTCGACGGGTTCCACCGCGCCGCGATCGTCACCGCCGCCCTGCTCGTCGCCGGCGGACTGGCATCGCTCGCCGGCATTCGGAACCCCGCGCCGCCCTGACCCGATCGCACCCGCATCCGCCCTGGCCGCGACCTGCGCGCACTGCCAGACTGGGCGCATGAGCGTGATCGAGAACTCCAAGCTGACCGTCGTCGGAGCGGGCGCCGTGGGCTCCAGCGTCGCGTACGCCGCCCTCATCCGCGGCTCGGCGCGGCACGTCGCCCTGTACGACATCGCAGCCGAGAAGACCGAGGCCGAGGTGCTCGACCTCGCCCACGGTGCGCAGTTCACCGGGTCGAGCGACATCATCGGCGGCGACGACATCGCGGTGGCCGCCGGGTCGCACGTCGTCGTGATCACTGCGGGGGCGAAGCAGAAGCCGGGGCAGACGCGCATCGAGCTGGCGGGGGTGAACGCCGGCATCCTGAAGTCGATGATGCCGCGACTGCTGGAAGTCGCGCCCGACGCCGTGTACGTGATCGTCACGAATCCCTGCGACGTGCTGACGGTGCTGGCGAAGGAGACGACGGGGCTGCCCTCGGAGCGGCTGTTCGCCTCCGGCACGGTGCTCGACACGTCACGGTTGCGCTGGAAGATCGCCCAGCGGGCGGGCGTGTCGATCTCCAGCGTGCACGCCTACATCGTCGGCGAGCACGGCGACACCGAGTTCCCGCTGTGGTCGCACGCGACGATCGGCACCGTCCCGATCCTGGACTGGGTGCCGCTGGACGGACAGCCGAAGTTCACCACGGCCGAGCTCGATCAGATCGCCGTGGACGTACGGGATGCCGCGTACAAGGTCATCCAGGGCAAGGGCGCCACCAACTACGCCATCGGCCTGTCGAGCGCGCGCATCGTCGAGGCGATCCTGCGCGATGAGCACGCCGTCATGCCGGTGTCGCCCGTGCTGGAGGACTTCCACGGGGTGTCCGGCGTGGCCCTGTCGGTGCCGTCCGTCGTGAGCAGCCGCGGCGCCGCACCGATCCACGAGACCACGTTCGCGCCGAACGAGCTCGACCTGCTGCGGCACTCCGCGGGCGCCCTGCGCGAGGTCGCCGACTCCCTCCGCTGACCCGCCGCGCGCGTGCGCGAGAAACCACCGCGGTCCTGAGACACCACCGCTGAGGTGGTTTGTCGGGGGGCGGATGGTTTCTCGTCGGTGGTCGCGGCGGGCGGATGCCGGGGTGTCGGCGGGCGGACGTACGCTGGGCAGATGGCAACCCGACGATCCGCGCCCGCGACGACGTTCCGGTGCACCGAGTGCGGATGGACCACCTCGAAGTGGGTGGGGCGCTGCGGCGAGTGCCAGCAGTGGGGCACCGTCGTCGAGGCGGCGACGCAGACGGGGATCATCCATGCGGTGACGGCCCTCCCTCCCACGCGCGCAGCGCAGCCGATCACGTCGATCGACACGAGCGAGACGCCGCGACGCACGAGCGGCGTCGGCGAGTTCGACAGGGTGCTCGGCGGGGGCGTGGTGCCGGGCGCGGCGATCCTCCTGTCTGGCGAACCGGGCGTCGGCAAGTCGACGCTGCTGCTCGAGGTCGCCGCGCAGAGCGCACGCGCGGGCAGGCGCGTGCTCTATGCGAGCGCAGAGGAGTCGCTCGGTCAGGTGCGGCTGCGCGCGGAGCGCACCGGCGCGCTGCACGACGACCTGTACCTCGCAAGCGAGACCGACCTCGCGACGATCCTCGGCCACATCGACGCCGTGGCACCCGAGCTGCTGATCGTCGACTCGGTCCAGACGGTCTCCTCCGCCCTCTCCGACGGCGTGGCCGGCCATCCCAGTCAGGTGCGCGAAGTGGCCTCCACCCTCATCCGCATCGCCAAGGAGCGCGACCTGCCCGTCATCATCGTCGGTCACGTCACGAAGGACGGCTCCATCGCAGGTCCCCGCATCCTCGAGCACCTCGTCGACGTCGTCTGTCACTTCGAAGGGGATCGGCAGACCTCGCTGCGGTTCGTCCGCGCCCTGAAGAACCGGTTCGGCGCCACCGACGAGGTCGGCTGCTTCGACATGACGGGCGACGGCATCGCCGAGGTGCCCGACCCCAGCAGCCTCTTCCTCGGCCACGGATCGAGGCAGCCCGGCTCGTGCGTGACGATCGCCCTGGAGGGGCGGCGGGCGCTGCCGGTCGAAGTGCAGGCACTAACGATCCAGACGCAGGCACCCAACCCGCGGCGCATCGTGAGCGGCGTCGACTCCGCCCGCGTCGCGATGATCCTCGCGGTGCTCGAGAAGCGCGCCGGGATCGCGGTCTCGAATCAGGACGTGTACGTCTCGACCGTCGGCGGTGTCCGGCTCACCGAGCCCGCAGCCGACCTCGCGATCGCGCTCGCTGTGGCATCCGCCGTCCGCGACCGCCCGAACCCCGCGCGCCTGGTCGCCGTCGGCGAACTGAGCCTGTCGGGCGAGGTGCGCGCCGTGACACAGCACGCGCAGCGGCGGGGAGAGGCCGAGCGCCTCGGCTACCGCGCCGTGATCGACACTTCGTCGCGCGACCTCTCCGGTGCCCTGGGCGACCTGTCCCTCCACCATCGCCCCGACCCGGGGGATGAACCGGGGTTCTGACGACGACGGCTACGCGTCGAGGGCGGAGATGATGTCGGCGGGCGCAGCCTGCATGGGGTGAGGTCCGGCGATGTC
>Ga0182739_1002276_pt1 | contig 18210 bp, 18 predicted proteins | sample eDN5th30CBELigBY_FD_128873 | JGI IMG/M metagenome (GOLD analysis project Ga0182739, IMG submission 128873) | Enriched backyard soil microbial communities from Emeryville, California, USA - eDNA 5th pass 30_C BE-Lig BY (version 2) (version 2) | ecosystem: Environmental > Terrestrial > Soil >...
AGACAGATGCGTATCAAACCCGTGTTGGCGGCCCTTGCCGCCGCCCTGGCCGCCTGCGCGGCCCAAGCCCAGTCCGACGTTGTGCGGCTGGGGGTATCCAACGACCGCTCCGGCATCTATTCCGACCTGGGCGGCCTGGGCTCCGAAATGGCCGTGCGCATGGCCGTGGAAGACTTCGGCGGCAAAGTGGCCGGCAAGACCGTGGAGGTCGTCGGCGCGGACAACCAGAACAAGGCCGACGTCGCGTCCGCGCTGGTGCGCCGCTGGTTCGATACGCAGGGCGTGGTGGCGGTCGTTGACGGCGGCGCCAGCTCGGCCGGGCTTGCCGCCCAGGGCGTGGCGCGCGAAAAAGGCGGCACCGCCCTCATCAGCGGCGGCTTTGCCGGCGACTTCAGCGGCAAGCAGTGCAGCAACCTCAGCACCCAGTGGGCGCCCGACACCTATGCGCTGGCCAACGCCGTGGTCAAGAGCGTCGTCGAAAGCGGCGGCAAGAGCTGGTATTTCATCACCACCGATTACGTGTTCGGCAAATCGCTGGAGAGCAACGCGTCGCGCTTTGTCGAGGGCGCGGGCGGCAAGGTCGTGGGCAGCACGCGCCATCCCCTGGGCGCCCTGGACTTCGCCTCGTTCCTGATCCAGGCGCAGTCCTCCAAGTCCGACGTGGTCGGCCTGGCCAGCGCCGGCGGCGACCTGGTCAATCTCATCAAACAGGCGCAGGAGTTCGGCCTGGGCGGCGGCAAGCAGCGCATGCTGACGTTTCTCACCTTCATCAACGACGTGCACGCCATGGGGCTGCCCGTCGCCCAGGGCCTGGCCTTTCCCACGGGTTTTTACTGGGACGCCGACGAGGACACGCGCGCCTGGACCCAGCGCTGGCAAAAGAAGATGGGCGTCACGCGCGCGCCGTCGATCGTCCAGGCCCTGAGCTACGTCGCCACCACCCATTACCTGCAGGCCGCGCAGGCCGCGGGCACCTTCGACGGGGCGGCGGTCAACCAGAAGATGCGCGAGTTGCCCATCACGACCAAACTGATCAAGAATGCCCGGGTGCGCCCCGAAGATGGCCGCGTCATCATGGACCTGTATCTGGTAGAAGTGAAAAAGCCCGCCGACTCCAAGCATCCGAACGATTACTACCGCATCCTGTCCACGGTGCCGGGCGAAAAGGTCTTCGTGTCGCTCACCGACAGCGAGTGCCCCCTGGTCAAGAAATAGATCCCGCCGGCGCGCCGGGCTCGCGTCCGGACGCAAGGCGCAGCGAACATACAAAGGAGACATCCATGAAGTGCTATTGCGTCGTCAATTTCCGCGAACCCCTGCAGGAAATGGACCAGCCCACGCCCACCCCGCAAGGGTCGCAAGTGCTGCTGAAAGTGCGCGCGGCCGGCGTATGCCACAGCGACATCCACTTGTGGGAAGGCGGCTATGACCTCGGCCAGGGCCGCACCTTGTCGCTCAAGGACCGCGGCGTGTCCCTGCCCCTGACCATGGGCCACGAAACCGTCGGCGCCGTCGTGGCGGCCGGGCCCGACGCGCAGGGACTCGCCCCCGACCGCAACTATCTCGTGTATCCGTGGATCGGCTGCGGCAAGTGCCCGTCGTGCATCGCCGGCATGGAAAACCACTGCACCGCGCCGGCCTGCCTGGGCGTGCACCGCGCGGGCGGCTACGCCGACCACATCCTGGTGCCGCACCCCCGCTATCTCATCGACATCGGCGACCTCGAACCGGCGCAGATCGCGCCCTATGCCTGCTCGGGCCTGACCACCTACTCCGCGCTGAAAAAGATCGGCGCCGACGTCTACCGCGAACATCCCGTCGTGATCTTCGGCGCGGGCGGACTCGGCCTCATGAGCCTGACCCTCATCAAGGCGCTGGGCGGCGCGGGCGCCATCGTGGTCGACATCGACCCCGCCAAGCGCCAGGCGGCGCTGGACGCGGGCGCGCTGGCCGCCATCGACGGCGCCGCGCCCGACGCGGCGCAACAGATCATCCAGGCGGCCGGCGGCAAGCCCGTGCAGGCCGCGATCGACCTGGTGGGCGCGCCCGCCACCACGTCGCTGGCCTTCGATTTCCTGACCAAGGGCGGCAAGCTCATCATCGTGGGCCTTTTCGGCGGCGGATCCACCTGGCCCATCGCGTTGATCCCGATGAAGGCCCTGTCCATCATCGGCAGCTACGTGGGCAACCTGGCCGAGCTGAAGGAGCTGATGGAACTGGTGCGGGCCGGTAAGGTGCCGCCGATGCCGGTCCATCGCCATGCGCTGGCCGAAGCGGACAGCGTGCTGGCCTCGTTGCGCGCCGGCAAGGTCGTGGGCCGGGCCGTGCTGACGGTGGATTGACGCCGCGGCGCGGATCACGCGGTGGCGCGCTCGACGACGGGCGCGCCCCGGCGCTCAGGCCGGCCGCAGCCGCGGGTCGTAGATGAAGCGTTCCCGCCGCACCACCACGATCTGCTCCGCATCGGGATGCGCGGGATTGATCAGGAAATTGCAGTCCGGCACGCCCCTGTACGGCACGATGGCGCTGGGCAGTTCAAGCAGCGCCGACACGCCGGATGCCACCCAGTTGTCGCCGACCGCCTGCGAGGCCTCGGCGAACGGCACCGCATCCCAGAACGGATAGTCTTCCTGCAACTGGGTCAGCGATAGCGCCTGGCGCGCCTCGAACAGCGCGTGGGGCACCGCCAGTTCGATCAGGTAGCGGTTGGCGTGTTCGGACGCGCGCGCCGCAAAGTGCACCACGGTCTCCAACACCGCCAGCGCCACGCTCGCGGACGCATACACCACCGCCGTTCCCGGGCTGTTGTAGCGCCCGCCCACCGCGGCGGCCCCCGCGCCGCTCAGGTCATCCGCCCGGTACTTGCCCGCCGTCGTGCCGATGCGCCACAACGAGACGAAGTCCGTCATGCGTAGACGCCGGCGGCGGCGCGGGCCAGCGTGTCTTCGACGATGCGGCTGCTGGCGTCGGAGGTCAGCAGGGACAGCGGCTTGACGTTGCCCAGCGCGGGCACGGGCGTGTTCAGCCAGAGCACGACTTCTTCGTCGCTGCCCAGCACCTGGCGGGCGACGCGCACGACGCGGGCGACGCGGGCCAGGCGGTCGGATTCGCCCAGCGGCAGCGCCTGCCCTTCACGCGTCCAGCGCGACAGCGATGCCGCCTTGACCTCGGTGATGGCCATGATTTCGGATTTGGGAACCTGCAGGTAGTCGGCCGCGTCGTCCACCATCTGCGCGGGCAGGCCGCGCCGCACATCGCGCGCCATGTCGATGAGCGGGCTGTCGATCAGGCCGCGAAAAAGCTGCTTGGCGCGGGCCGTGGGATGGCGCGGCGGACGCTTGGCGCTGGCGCCGCGCTTGGCGGGGGACTTGTCGGCAAGGGCGATGGTCATGGGGGGCTCCTGACGCCGCGAAGGGGACTGCCGGCCCGGACAGGCGGACGATCCACCAGCGGCTGGGTTTCCATATTGAATTTATAATATCCCATTTGGAAATCCCTGGGCAAGGCCGGGTTGCGCTGGCCCAGGGGCGCATCAAGGGTCCACCAAGGCCGCATCAAGGGTCCACCAAACGCCCATCAAGACCCGCCGCCGCCCCCGCCATGCGCCCTGTCCGGCCCGACGTTCGGGCAGACATTCGGGCAGACATTCGGCCCGAGGTTTCGGCCTATCATAGGCGGCGGCAAATTTCCCCCTCGCATCTCTTTCAAGGACTGGCAATGACGGACCGGCAGCTCACGATACTCGCGGCGTTGAATCTCATGGTGGCGGTGGGCGCCGGCGCGTTCGGCGCGCACGGGCTCAAGCGGCTGCTGACGCCGGACCTCCTGGCCGTCTGGCAGACCGGCGTGATGTACCACCTGGTCCACGCCCTCGGCCTGTTCATCATCGCGCTGCTGGGCACGCGTTTCGGCTCGCCGCTGCTGTCGGCCGCGGGGCTCGTGATGTTCGTGGGCATCGTGCTGTTTTCCGGCAGCCTGTACGTGCTGTCGCTGACCGGGGTCCGCTGGCTGGGCGCCGTGACGCCATTCGGCGGGACCGCCTTCCTGGCCGCCTGGGCCATGGTCGCGCTGGCCGCCTATCGCGCCCAGGGCTAAGGCCGCTTTCCCGCTTTCCCTCCCCCCGGCGGCAGGAACCGCCGACTTTGCAGGCTTCAGATGTCCCCCTCCACCGCATTACCCGCCGTCCGTGAACACTCCGCCGCCGCTGGCATCGCCTGCGTGGCGGGCGGCATCTTCTTTCTGACGCTCAGCGACGCCAACGCCAAGTGGCTGGGCGCCCACTACAACCCGCTGCAGATCCTGTTCCTGCGGGCGCTGATCGCATTGCCGTTCGTGACCGCGCTGGCGCTCTGGCTGGGCGGACGCCGCGTGCTGCGCACGACGCACCCCGGCCTGCACCTGACGCGCGGCGCCATCAATGTGGTGTCGGCCTGTTGCTTCTACCTGGGCCTGCAGGCGCTGCCGCTGGCCGAGGCCACGGCCATCGCGTTCGCCGCGCCGCTGTTCGTCACGGCCTTGTCGGTGCTGATCCTGAAAGAACGCGTGGATGGAAAGCGATGGCTGGCCGTGCTGGCCGGCTTTGCCGGCGTGCTCATCGTGGTACGGCCGGGCACGCAGGCGTTCCAGGCGGCGACGCTGCTGCCCCTGACCACCGCCCTGCTCTACGCGGTCATGATGATCACGGCGCGCGGCATCAACCGCGCCGAAGGCATGCTGACCACCACCTTCTACATCGTGCTGGGTCAGCTGGTGTGCAGCGCGGTCGGGCTGCCGTGGGTCTGGCGCGCGCCGGCCGTCGAAGACCTGCCGTATTTCGGCGCGGTCGCGCTGTTCAGCACGCTGGGACTGGCGCTGATCACGCAAGGATTCCGCATCGGCCCGGCGTCGGTCGTGGCGCCCTTCGACTACACGGGCCTGGTCTGGGCCACCATCCTGGGATGGATCTTCTGGCGCGAGGCGCCCGACGCCTATGCCTACCTGGGCGCCCTCTTCATTGCGGGCAGCGGCGTGTACATCGCCGTGCGCGAGGCGCGGGGCAAGTCGCGCCGCCGGGCCGCAAGCTGACGCCGCGGGCCGCCCGCCCGCGCTATTCGCTGGGCGGGGGAAAATGCCGCTGCAACACGCTGGCCACGTTCGGTTCCAGCGCGGCTTCGCGGGCCACCGCCATCAGGGCCGGGCACATGGCGCTGAACCAGGACGGCCCCGGGCGCCAGTGCGTCATGACGGTCACATACAGGTCCAGCGCCGAAAACCGCCGGCCCAGCATGTGGGGCGTGCCGGCCTGCCGTTCCAGTTCCTGCCACAGCACGGCGCGTCGCGTGTGCACGCGCTCGCGCAGCAGGTCCACCGCCGGGCCCGGCGTCGTCCACTGCGAAGGATCGTCGCCGTACGTGAAGGTGGGATAGATCGCCGCCACGATGCGCATCAACAGATTCAGGAAGCGCGCCCGTTCCGGCTGCCCCGGCGCGGGCGCAAGACCCGCCTCGGGCGCCACGTCGTTCAGGTGCAGGATCATCGCCGCGCTTTCCGTCAACACCTCGCCGTCGGGCAGGACCAGCGTGGGCACCTGGCCCAACGGATTGAGCCGCAACAGGCGGTTGCGCTCGGGACCGGGCTTCAGGTAGGGCACGCTCGTCAGCGTGTGGGGCACGTTGGCCAGCACCAGCGCCATTTCGATGATGGCGGAGCCGCAGCCCGCGGAACCGATGAGTTCGTAGGTTTTCATGACGGTCACCCTCCCGTTTCGGCGGGCGCCAACCGCAGCAATTCACCCGGCGAAGCATCCGTCAGCACATACACATAGCCGTCGGGCCCCTGCCGCACGTCGCGTATGCGGCGCTTGCGGTCGTCGAGCAGCGTTTCCTTTTCGATCACGCGGTTGCCATCGACGGTCAGGCGGATCAGGTTCTGGTTGCCCAGCGCGCCGATGAACACCGAGTTGCGCCACGCCGGAAACCGGTCCGCGTCATAGAAGGCCATGCCGCTGATGGCGGGCGACTTCGGCCACCAGAAGACCGGCGGCTCCATGCCCGGCAAGGTCTCGCCCTTGGCCTCGGGAATGGCCAGCCCCGAATAGTTGATGCCGTGGGTCGCCAGCGGCCAGCCATAGTTCTTGCCCGGCTGCACCACGTTGATCTCGTCGCCGCCGCGCGGCCCGTGTTCGTTTTCCCAGAGTTCGCCCGTCCACGGATTGAGCGCCATGCCCTGCGGATTGCGATGCCCGTACGACCAGATTTCCGGCCGCGCGCCCTGCCGGCCGACGAAGGGATTGTCCGCGGGCACGGTGCCATCGACCTTGAGCCGGACGACCTTGCCCTGCAGCTTGTCCAGGTCCTGCGCGGTGGGACGCTGGTTGTTCTCGCCCAACGCGATGTAGAGATGACCCTTGCCGTCGAATACCAGGCGCGCCCCGAAATGCTGGCCGGACGACAGCTTGGGTTCCTGGCGGAACAACACGCGAAAATCCTCCAGGCCGCTGGCGTCATCGGAAAGGCGCCCGCGTCCCACGGCCGTCCCGCTCTTCCCGCCGTCCGCTTCCGCATAGGCCAGATAGACATAGCGGTCGGTCGCGAAGTCCGGCGACAGCGCCACATCGAGCAGGCCGCCCTGCCCGCGCGCGGCCACCTTGGGCACGCCGGCCAGCGGCTTGGACAGCCCGCCGGGCGTGCGCAGCAGCCGCAGGTTCCCCGGGCGTTCGGTGATGAGAATGCCGCCATCGGGCAGGAAGGCCATCGACCAGGGATGGTCCAGGCCGCCCACCACGGGCGTCACCCGCGCCGGCGCCGAGGGCGGTTCCTGCGCGGCGCGCGCGATCGCGGGCGCTACGGCGCAGGCCAGCGTCAAGGACAGGAAAAAGGGAATCGCGCGCGTGCTCGCGGCGGTGCGTGACGGCATGGACATCTCCGGCGGCAACAGGTTGGAATGCGGGCGCGGAAGGCATGACAGAGAGGCGCGGGGTGCCGGCGAATGGCGCGCCCGCTTGGCGTACCATAGCGCCCAGCGACGGGAGCTCTCCCGTCCTTCCTGTCAGGAGACTCCATCACATGAAACTGTACTACATGCCCGGCGCGTGCTCGCTCGCTTCCCACATCGTTCTGGAGTGGATCGGCAAGCCGTACGAAACGCACAAGCTCAGCCGCGAAGCCCTCAAAAGCCCCGAGTTTCTGCAGATCAACCCGCTGGGCGCCGTGCCTGCGCTGACGGTCGACGACTGGACCCTCACGCAGAACGTCTCCATCCTGGAATACCTGGCCGAACAGGCTCCGGAAAGCCAGCTGCTCGGCGACGGCACCCCGCGTTCGCGCGCCGAAGTGCGCCGCTGGGTCGGCTTCATCAACTCCGACCTCCACAAGACCTTCTCGCTGCTGTTCGGCGCGCAACGCTACTTGCAGGACGAAAGCGCGCAGAAGGAACTGGCGGCGTCCGCCTCGGCGCTGCTGACGAAGCTGTTTGCGCAACTGGACGCGCAACTGGCCGGCAAGTCCTATCTCGTGGGCAGCGCGCCGTCGATCGCCGATGCCTACCTGTACGTGGTGCTGCGCTGGGCGCGCGCCAAGGAAGTGAACCTGTCGGGCCTGGACAACCTGTCCACGTTCCATGCGCGCATGGAAGCCGACGCCGGCGTCAAGGCTGCCCTGCAGGCCGAAGGGCTGTAACGCACCGCGCTGCCCGGCCGCCTCATCCCGGCGTCACTCATCCCGGCGTCACTCCTCCCGGCGCCACTTATCCCGGCGCCACGCCGGGCAGCACCTGACCTTCCAGCGTCTTCTTCACCGCCGCCAGGAAGCGCCGCGCCAGCAAGGGCGGCGCGGTCAGGTTGGAATGGGTCGCCCAGATTTCGACGCTGGCCTCGGGCTTGATCGGGCGCAGCGCCATGTGCGCGGCCTGGTCCGGCGTCACGCACCACGCGTCCACCAGTGCCGGCCCCAATCCCTGCTGCACGAACGAACAGGCCGTCACGGGAGAATGCACCTCGATGGCGGCGGCGCAGCGCGGACCATCGCCAAAGAAAGACTGCAGCGCGCGCCCCAGCGGCGTGTCGCGCGGGTAGCCGATCCACGCCGCCGACGAGAAATCCTCCGGCAGGATCGCATCGTGGCTGGCCAGCGAATGGCCGGGCGGCAGCACGCAGATCACGGGCACCTGCGCGAGGCGGACGGAGGTCAGGTTCGGATGGTCGGGCGGCTGCATGGAAATGCCGATGTCCGCCTGGCCGGATAGAAAGTACGCCGCCAGTTCGTCGAAGGTCACGCTGCGGTAATCCACCCGCGCGCCGGCATTGCGGCCACGGAAGCGCTCCAGCGCCATGGGGATGAGGCGCTGGCCGAAGCTGGCGCTGGCCACGATTTTCAGCATCCCCGCGCCCGACTGGCCCAGGCTGGCGGCCAGGTCGTTCACGCGCTGGATGCCGCCGTACACCTGCTCGACCTCGGCATACAGGCGCCGCGCCTCGGCCGTCGGCGACAGCCGGCTCTTCACGCGCTCGAACAGGCGATAGCCCAGGCGGTTCTCCGTCAGGGCCAGCACCCGGCTCACCGCCGGCTGCGACACATGCAGCATGCGCCCCGCCCCGCTGATCGACCCGGCCATCATGATGGCGCGGAACACCTCGATCTGGCGCAGGTTCAGCGGCCGCCCCGCACTTGGACCCACCTCGTCGGCATACGCATCCGCTTCCATTTCTTCCCCTTTTCCAATAACGGGGGATTATAGGTTTGAGACATTTTTCGATGACGCAGTGCCGCATGGCCGGGTGTAATCTGCCCGCTCCACAAAACAACATCAGGGGAAATCCACCATGCGCAACACGTTCTTCCGCAGCCTTTCCGTGGCGGCGCTCAGCGTCGCCCTGTTCGGCACGGCCTCGGCGGCCGGCTATCCCGACAAGCCCATCACCTTCGTGGTCCCGTCCGCCGCGGGCGGATCGCCCGACGTGCTGTCGCGCCTGATCACCACCCAGATCGCCCGTGACACCGGCGCCACCATGGTCATCGAAAACCGTCCCGGCGCCGCCGGCAACATCGGCATCGCGCTGATCAAGCGCGCCGCACCCGATGGCTACACCGTGGGCTACGGCAACATCAACACGCTGGCCGTGAACCGCTCGCTCTTCAAGCGCCTGCCCTACGACGTCGACAAAGACCTGACCCCGGTCGCCCACATGTTCGATCTCTACAACGCGCTGATCGTCCCGGTCGACTCGCCCGTCAAGAGCGTCCAGGACCTGATCGATCGCGCGCGCAAGGAACCGGGCCGCCTGTCGTACGGCGCGTCGGGCGTGGGCACGACGGGCCACATGGGCGGCGAGCTCTTCAAGAGCATGGCCAAGGTGGACGTGATGTTCATCCCCTACAACGGCGGCCCGGCCGCCATCCAGGACCTGCTCGGCGGCCGCCTGGACTACCTGTTCGTCAACACTTCGGAGGCCGCGCCGCTGGTCAAGAGCGGCAAGGTCCGCGCCATCGGCGTGAGCAGCCTGAAGCGCCTGCCGATGATGCCCGACGTGCCCACGCTGGACGAAGCCGGCCTGAAGGGCTATGAAACCGTCGCCTGGGGCGGCGTGGTGGCGCCCAAGGGCACGCCCGACGACGTGGTGGCCTCGCTGAACGCCGCCGTCCAGAAGGCGCTGCAGGCGCCGGAAGTGCGCCAGGGCCTGGCCACGCTGGGCGCCGAACCGGCCACCGGCTCCCCCGCCGACTTCAAGAAGCTGATCGATCGTGAAACCGCCAAATGGCAGCAGATCATCGACACGGCCGGCATCGAAAAGCTCGACTGAGCCAGCGTCATGACGGCAGACACCTTGCAGGCTGACTTCATCGTCGCGGGCGCAACGCTCATCGACGGATCGGGCGGGCCCGCGCGCCAGGGCGACCTGGCCGTGCGCGGCGGGCGCATCGCGACGGTGGGCGGCTTCGCCCACCCGGATGGCGTACCGGTCATCGACGGGCGGGGCCAGGTCCTGGCGCCGGGCTTCATCGACTCGCACACCCACGACGATGGTTACCTCCTGGCCCATCCCGACATGCGGCCCAAGGTGTCGCAGGGCATCACCACCGTCGTCACCGGCAACTGCGGGATCAGCCTGGCGCCCCTGTCCCGCTCCCAGATCCCGCAGCCGCTGGACCTGCTGGGGCCGCCGGATCTGTTCCGCTTTGACACCTTCCGCGCCTGGATGGACGCGCTGCGGGCCACGCCCGCGGCCGTCAACGTGATTCCGCTGGTGGGCCACACCACGTTGCGCGTCGCCGTCATGGACGACACCGCGCGCGCGGCCAACGGCGCCGAACGGGCCGCCATGCGCGCGCTGCTGCAGGAAGCGCTGGATGCCGGCGCGTTCGGCGTGTCCACGGGCACGTTCTATCCGCCGGCCAGCGCCGCGCCCACCGACGAGATCGTCGACGTGTGCCTGCCGCTGCGTGGCCGCGCCGGCATCTACGCCACCCACCTGCGCGACGAGGCCGACGACATCGTGCCCGCCATGGAAGAGGCGCTGCACATCGGCCGCGAGATCGACTGCCGCGTCGTCTTCTCGCACCACAAGCTGGCGGGCGAACGCAACCACGGCCGCACCCGCGAAACGCTGGACCTCATCAGCCGCGCGGCGGCCTCGCAGCCCGTCTGCCTGGACTGCCATCCCTACCCCGCCACGTCGACCATGCTGCGGCTGGACCGCGCGCGGCTCGCCAGCCGCACGATGATCACGTGGTCCAAGGGCTACCCGGACGCAACCGGCCGCGACTTCAGCGACGTCATGGCCGAGCTGGGCCTGGACGACGAGGCGGCCGTCGCCAGGCTGGCGCCCGCCGGCGCCATCTACTTCCTGATGGACCCGGCCGACGTCAAGCGCATCTTTGCCCATCCGCTGACCATGGTCGGCTCGGACGGCCTGCCCTTCGATCCCCATCCGCACCCGCGCCAATGGGGCACCTTCACCAACGTGCTGCGCACCCTCGTGCGCGAGCAGCAGTTGCTGACGCTCGAAACCGCCATCCACAAAATGACCGGGCTGGCGGCCGCGCAATACGGCGTCGCCGGGCGCGGCCTGCTGCGAGAGGGGTATCATGCCGATCTGGTGCTGTTCGATCCCGCCACCGTCACTGACGCGGCCACTTTTTCAGCTCCCATTCAGGCAAGCCGGGGCATCCACGCCGTGTGGGTCAATGGCAGGCAGGTCTGGGACGGGGAACGGACGGGCGCCGAACGCCCGGGCCAGGTCCTGACGCCCGGTGATGCATGAGCACGGAGTACATAAAGTGAAGACGTTTTCCCAGGGCTGCTACCTGGGTGTATTGGGCGGGATGGGGCCCATGGCCGGCGCGGCCTTTGCCCTCCGCCTGGCGGCGCTGACCCCCGCCACGATCGACCAGCAACACATTCCCACGCTGTTGCGCAACGATCCCCGCATTCCCGACCGCTCCAGCGCCTACATGGCGGGCGGCGAGAACCCCCTGCCCCACATGGTGGACGGCGTGCGCTTCCTGGAACAGGCCGGCGCCCAGCTCATCGCCATCCCGTGCAACACCGCCCATCTGTGGTTCGACGAGATCGCCGCGTCCACGCCGCTGCCGGTGCTGCACATCATCGAAGCCGTCATCGAAGACCTGCGCCGCCTGGGCCTGCCCAGCGGCCGCATCGGCCTGATGGGCACCGCCGCCACGCTCAAGCTCGGCCTCTACCAGCGCCACCTTCTGGCCCAGGGCTACGAATGCATCGTGCCCGATGACGACGAAGTCGAACGCTACTGCATGGGCTCGATCCGCGCCGTCAAAGGCAACCAGCTCGAAGACGCCTTCGCGCCCGCCGCCGAATGCATCGCCCGCCTGAAGGCGCGCGGCGCCGACGCCGTGGTGCTGGGCTGCACCGAGCTGCCCCTCGCCGTCCCGCACGCCCTGCGCGCCAGCCTGGGCGTGACGCTGACCGACTCCATCGACGCCCTAGCCCGCGCCGCCATCGCGCATTACCAGGCCGACCAGCCGGAACAACGCATCGCGGCCTGAAGACGGCGCAATGCCGCCGTCTGGCGAGCCATACGAAAAAAAAGGCGCATCTTCCGATGCGCCTGCTTCCTTCGCGGGGAAGACGTCAACCGCCCAGATACGCCTTGCGGACCTGGTCGTTGACCAGCAAATTCGCGCCGGTGTCCTGCAACACCACGCGCCCGTTCTCCAGCACGTAGCCGCGGTCGGCCACGCCCAGTGCCTTGTTCGCGTTCTGCTCGACCAGGAACACGGTCACGCCCTGTTCGCGGATCTCGCGGATGATGTCGAAGATCTGCGCAATGACCAGCGGCGCCAGGCCCAGCGTGGGCTCGTCGAGCAGCAACAGGCGCGGACGGGTCATCAGCGCGCGGCCGATCGCCAGCATCTGCTGTTCGCCGCCCGACATCAGGCCCGCGCGCTGGCTGGCACGCTCTTTCAAGCGCGGAAACAGGCCATAGACATGGTCGATGCCCGCCTGGATCTCGTCGCGCTTGGCGAAAAAGCCCCCCATCATCAGGTTCTCGGCGACCGTCAGGTCCTTGAACACGCGCCGGCCTTCAGGCGAAATGGCGATGCCACTGCGCATGATGTGGTGCGTTTCCTTGTGGGTGATGTCCTCGCCCTCGAACGTGATCTTGCCCTCGCGGGCCCGGGGGTTGCCGCAGACCGTCATCAGCAGCGTCGTCTTGCCCGCGCCGTTGGCGCCGATCAGCGTGACGATCTCGCCCTTGTTGACTTCCACCGACACGCCATTGAGCGCCTGGATGGCGCCATAGTAGGTGTGTATGTTTTCCAGCTTGAGCATCATTCCTCCCCCAGATACGCCTTGATGACGCGCTCGTCGTTGCGCACCTGGTCGGGGGTGCCGGTCGTGATGGGCTTGCCATGTTCCATGACCAGGATGCGGTCCGAAATGCCCATGATCAGGCTCATGTCGTGTTCGATCAGCAGCACCGCGACGCCGAACTCGCGCCGCAACTGGTCGATCAGCGATTGCAGGTCCCGCTTTTCCTGGGGATTCAGGCCGGCCGCCGGTTCGTCCAGCATCAGCAGCCGCGGCTTGGTGATCATGCAGCGCGCAATCTCCAGGCGCCGCTGGTGGCCGTACGCCAGGTTGCCGGCTTCGCGGTTGGCGAACTCGCGCAGGCCCATGAAATCGAGCCATTGCGCCGCGCGCGACAGCGCCTCGGCTTCGGACTGCCGGTAGCCCTTGAGCTTGAGCAGGCCGGGCAGCAGCCGCGCCTCCACCTGCGTGTGCTGCGCGACCAGCAGGTTCTCCAGCACGGTGAGCTGCTTGAACAGGCGCACGTTCTGGAACGTGCGCACCAGGCCGTGGCGCGCCACCTTGTGGCTGGCCAGCCCCGTGATGGGCTTGCCGTCCATGATGATTTCGCCCGCAGTGGGCGCGTAGAACCCGCCCACGCAGTTGAACACGGTGGTCTTGCCGGCGCCGTTGGGGCCGATGATGGCGAACACCTCGTCGGATTTGACCTCGAAGGCCACGCTATCGACGGCCAGCAGGCCGCCGAACCGCATGGTCAGGCCGGATACTTTCAGCAATGCCTCGCTCATTTAGACAGCTCCACGTGGGGACGCTTCATGGGCAACAACCCCTGCGGACGCCACATCATCATCAACACCATCACCAGGCCGAACATCAGCATCCGGTACTCGGCGAACTCGCGCGCCAGCTCGGGCAGCACGGTCAGCAGGATGGCCGCAAGGATCACGCCCACCTGCGACCCCATGCCGCCCAGCACCACGATGGCCAGGATCAGCGCGGACTCGATGAAGGTGAAGGATTCCGGATTGACCATGCCCTGGCGCGCGGCAAAGAACGCGCCGCCAAAGCCCGCGAACATGGCGCCCAGCGTGAACGCGGACAGCTTGATGCGCGTGGGGTTCAGGCCCAGCGAGCGGCAGGCGATCTCGTCCTCGCGCAGCGCCTCCCAGGCGCGGCCGACCGGCATGCGGATCAGGCGCGTGGACACGAACAGCGTCGCCAGCGCCAGCAACAGCGCCATCATGTACAGGTAGATCACCAAGTCCTGGTTCTGGAACGTCAGCCCGAAGAAGTCATGGAACGTCTGGTCGCCCTCGGTGCTGGCGCGGCGCGTCATTTCCAGGCCGAAGAACGTGGGCTTGGGAATGCCGGAGATGCCGTCCGGGCCGCCCGTCACCGTATTCAGGTTGATGAGCAGCAGGCGGATGATTTCACCGAAGCCCAGCGTCACGATGGCCAGATAGTCGCCGCGCAGCCGCAGCACGGGAAAGCCCAGGACAAAGCCAAACAGCGCGGACATCGCGCCCGCGAACGGCAGCGCCTCCCAGAAGCTCCAGCCGCCCCAGTGATACAGCAAGGCGTAGGTATAGGCGCCCACCGCATAAAAGCCCACGAACCCCAGGTCGAGCAGGCCGGCGAAACCGACCACGATGTTCAGGCCCAGGCCCAGCATGACGTAGATCAGCACCAGCGTGGCGATGTCGACCGAACTGCGGCCCGCAAAGAACGGCCAGATCACCGCGATGGCCAACAGCAGGAACATCAGCGGCTTGTGGGTCTTGGCGGGCGCCGCCGACAAGGTCGGCAGCCCGGTCTTGAGCTTTTGGAATGGAATGGCGATCCAGGGCCGCAGAAGCTGGAATACGAACACCGCCGCGGCGGCAAGCGCCACCAGCGACCAGTTCGATTCCATGGAGGTGCGGGCCCCCTGGCGGATGAGCTGCAGGCCAAAGACCGGCGTGACGATGACCGCCGTCAACACGGCGGCCACGGTGGCGTTTTTGAGATTGTTGTTCGACATCAGACTTTTTCCACCTCAGGTTTGCCCAGCAGCCCGGTGGGACGGAACAGCAGAATCAGGACCAGCAGCGAGAACGCCACGATGTCCTTGTACTGTGACGAGATATAGGCGGCCGCGAAGGTTTCGGCCAGGCCCAGCAACACGCCGCCCAGCATGGCGCCGGGGATGCTGCCGATGCCGCCCAGCACCGCGGCCGTGAAGGCCTTGATGCCGGCCAGAAAGCCGATGAAGGGATTGAGCTTGCCGATGGTGATGGCGATCAGCACGCCACCCACCGCCGCCAGGATCGCGCCCATCACGAACGTGAACGAGATCACGCGGTTGGTGTCGATGCCCAGCAGGTTGGCCATGTGCATGTCCTGCGAGCAGGCGCGCGACGCGCGTCCCATGCGGGAATACTTGATGAACAGCGTCAGCGCCACCATCAGCACCACCGTCACGACGATGATCATGATGCGCGAGTACGGCACCGTCACGTCGAAATCGGTACCCATCTGGAACTGCACGGCGCCGGACACCAGCGCGGGCACGGCCATGTCGCGTGCGCCCTGGCCGAGCGCCACCCAATTCTGCAGGAAGATCGACATGCCGATGGCGGAGATCAGCGCCACCAGGCGGGGGCTGCCGCGCACCGGCCGGTACGCAACGCGTTCGACCGAAAAACCGTAGATGCCGGTGACGGCGATGGCCACGAGCAGCATGGTGGCGATGATGAACGGCATGGGCAGGCCGCTGCCGGTGCCGATGGCCGTCAAAGTGACCAGGCCCACGTAGGCGCCGATCATGTAGATTTCGCCGTGGGCGAAGTTGATCATACCGATGATGCCGTAGACCATTGTGTAGCCGATGGCGATCAGCGCATAGATCGCTCCCAGGGACAATCCGTTGAAGAATTGCTGGGTAAGTTGGGGTATGAGGTCAGACATGATTCTCTTGCTCCAAATGGTTCCGGCCCCGGTAGTGAGACCCGGAGCCGGAAACCTGGGCGTATTTCATAAGGGCCTGTGATCGCCGCCTTGCCGGCCGCACAGCGCTTTTGGCGCATCGCTACGCGGATTACGGCAAGACGGAGACGACAGGCCCTACACGCCGGCAACGCGCCGGCGGGATCGCGTGTTTACAGCTGGGTCTTCTTTCCGTTCTTGTCCCACTTGTAGACGGCGAACTCGAAGTCCTTCAGGTCGCCCTTGGCATCGTATTCGACCTTGCCGATGCCGGTGTTGAAGGTGGTCTTGTGCATGTAGTCCGCGACCTTGGCCGGGTCTTCGCCAACAGCGTTGATGCTGTCGACAAGGATCTGGACCGCGGCGTAGGCCGGCATCTGGAAGGCGCCGTCCGGATCGCGCTTGGCGTCCTTGAAGGCCTTGACGATGGCTTCGTTGCCCGGCAGCTTGGTGAAGTCTGCCGGCAGCGTGACCAGCAGGCCATCGATGGCGGGGCCGGCGATGGCCACCAGATCCTGGTTGGCCGTGCCTTCCGGGCCCATGAACTGGACGGTCAGGCCCTGTTCACGCGACTGGCGCAGCAACAGGCCCAGTTCGGGGTGGTAGCCGCCGAAATAGACCAGGTCCACGCCCGCGGACTTCAGTTTGGTGATGATGGCCGAGTAATCGCTGTCGCCGACGTTGATGCCTTCGAACAGCGCGACGTTGACGTTCTGCTTGGCAAGCGCGTCCTTGACCTGGGTGGCCACGCCCGAACCGTAGGTCTGCTTGTCGTGCAGCACGGCGACCTTCTTGGGCTTGAGCGTCTTGGCGATGTAGTTGGCGGCGTACGGACCTTGCTGGTCGTCGCGGCCGATGGTGCGGAAGAAGAAGTGCGGCTTGATGGTGTCGGTGACCAGCGGCGACGTGGCGCCCGGGGTGATGCCGACGATGCCCTCTTCTTCATAGACCTTCACGGCGGCGACCGTCACGCCCGAGCACGCATGGGCGACGGCGAACTTGGCGCCGGAATTGACCACGCGGTTGGCCGCGGGCACGGCCTGCTTGGGTTCGCAGCCGTCGTCGATCAGGATGGGTTCGAGCTTCTTGCCCTTGACGCCGCCCTTGGCATTGATGGTCTCGATGGCGGTCAGCGCGCCGGCCTGGATCTGGTCGCCGTATTGGGTGTTGGGACCGGTCATGGGCTGGGGAATGCCGATCTTGATCGTATCGGCGGCGTGCGCGGCGCCAGCCAAGGCAAGTGCCCCAAGCGCCATGGCTACCGGGGTAAGGCGATTCAGAAACTTCATGCGGAGTTCTCCAGCGAGGTTTTGAGCGGCTCTGTCCAACACGGGTTATCGGGAGAGTACCCCTTTGTCCGCATTGCCCGTCGCCGGCTTCTTGGGCAAAAACACGGTGTGGGCGGTATTCTGAAAGCAAGCCGTCATACTGTCACTGCGTGTAATCCCCAATATTTTGTCAGGGCCTTTTATTCGGGACGGATAGCGGCCGCAAGTCCGTGAATTCGTTGGATAAATCGCAAAAATTCCTGCATCGATGACTGGTGAAAAAACGAGATTTATGCTTGCGTCTGCCGCTTGCGCCATGGGTGGACGAATAAATATACGTAGCTATACGTAGTTATACGCAGTAATTAATACGTCGTTTAATCTCGCATTTAAATACAGTACTTACGTGGGTCTTACACAGCTCTTGCACAACGTGCTGCATCGCACCTGATTAATGCACACGTTAATAATGCAATGCATGTGCGGCGCACCAATATAAAAACGCGCGCCCCGGCATGAAAACATGCCATGGGCGCGCGCATGAACGGCGCCAGACGATGCCTGAGCCTAGGCGTTCGCAGGCCGCGCCAGATTCCACATCAGCGCGCGGAACGGCGCCAGCATGCTGATATTGACCGCCAGCTTGATCGCCAGGTCGCCCAGCATCCACGTCACCCAGGGCGCCCCGCTCGCCGCGAACGCCACGCTGAAGAACACCGCCGTGTCCAGGATCGCGCCCAGCACGCCCGACGCCAGCGGCGCGCGCCACCAGCGCTGGTCGCGCAACCGGTCGAACACCTGGATGTCGATAAGCTGGGCACACAGATAGGCCAGGCCCGAGGCCAGCGCGATGCGCGGCGACGCCACCCAGACCGACACCACCAGCGCCGCCGCAAAGCCGAACCACACCACCCGGCGGGCCGCGGCCGGCCCGAACCGGCGATTCAGCACGTCGGTGACCAGGAACGCCACGGGATATGACAGCCCGCCCCAGGTGAGCCAGTCGTTCAGCGGCACCTGGACCAGGATGTTCGAACCCACCACCACCAGGAGCATGCACAGCACGGCGATGCCGAACTGCGTACGGCTCATGGGCTGATAGCGTCTTGCCGCCATCATTTGCCGAACTCCTCCGCCAGCTCGCGGGAACGCCGCGCGGCGGCGGCCATGGCCTCCTCCACGATGCCGGCAAAGCCCGCGGCGCCGAAGGCGTCCA
>Ga0182739_1002277_pt1 | contig 18208 bp, 13 predicted proteins | sample eDN5th30CBELigBY_FD_128873 | JGI IMG/M metagenome (GOLD analysis project Ga0182739, IMG submission 128873) | Enriched backyard soil microbial communities from Emeryville, California, USA - eDNA 5th pass 30_C BE-Lig BY (version 2) (version 2) | ecosystem: Environmental > Terrestrial > Soil >...
GCGTAGCGGAAGTTGAAGCGGCTGGAATTCTGGTGGCCGCCCGCGGCAACCCCGAAGGCCCGCCGCATGATGAGGGAGAACCACGGCACCGTGGATTGCGACACGGCGGTCAAGGCGCGCACACCGGCGCGCATCACGCCGTCCTTCTCGGCTTCCAGGCCGATCTGGAAGCCCGCGATGTCCACCATGTTCACCACCGGCAGGTGGAAGTTTTCGGCCAGGTCCACCAGGCGGATGAATTTCTCGGCGGTGTGGCGGTCCCAGCCGCCGCCGTAGTGATAGGGGTTGCTGGCGGCGAACAGCACGGGCCAGCCGTCGATCCGCGCCAGGCCGCCCACGATCGCCTTGCCCCAATGCCGCCCGATCTCGAACACGCTGCCCGGATCGAACAGGGTGTCCAGGATGGGCCGGATCTTGTAGACCTTGCGCGTGTCCTTCGGTATCGCCGTCCGCAGCCACTCCTGGTCGGCCGCGGCGGCGGGAACCTCGCCCCGGGGCGCCACGTCGTGCACCGACGCAGGCAGATACGACAGGAAGCGGCGGGCGGCCAGGAACGCCTCGTCCTCGGAATCCACCTCGTCGTCCACCACCCCATTGCGCGTGTGGATGCCGCTGCCGCCCAATTCGTTCTTGCTCAGGTGCTGGCCGATCTTGGCCACCACCGGCGGCCCCGCGATGAATAGCTGCGAGGTGTCCTTCACCATCACCGAATAATGGCTGCCGGCAACCCGCGCCGCGCCCTGGCCGGCCACCGACCCCAGCGCCAGCGACACCACGGGCACCTGGGTCAGGTTGCGCGCCACGTAGGCCCAGATCTTCATCTTGGGCAGCAAGGCATGGCCCATTTTCTCGATGTTCTTGACCGAGCCGCCCCCGCCCGTGCCGTCGATCAGGCGCACCAGGGGCAGGCGCAGGTCGAACGCCATCTGCTCGGCGTACATCATCTTGTCGCCGACCGCCCCGTCGTTCGCCCCGCCGCGCACCGTGAAGTCGTCTCCCACCACCACCACGGGCTTGCGGTCGAGCGTCGCGCGCCCCATGATCACGTTCGACGGCACCACGTTCGTGAGCCGGCCCTGCTCGTCGTATTCGCCGCTGCCCGCCAGCCCCCCCACTTCGAGGAACGACTCGCCGTCGACCAGCCGGCCGATGCGCTGGCGGATGTCCAGCTTGCCCGCGTCATGCTGGCGCTTGATCTTCTCCGGACCGCCCATGCGCAGGGAATATTCCTTGCGGCGCTCCAGTTCTTCCAACTCGTGAGTCCAACTCATTACCGCCTCCAATTGCGGCGCCCGCCTCTCGGCTCAGGGCGCCAATTCGATCCACGCATCGTCCAGGGTCAAGGCCACCGCCGTCCGCGCCTGCAGGGTGGCGAAATCCAGCCCCCGCGCCATCGCCCGCACGCGCAACCCGTCCGGCGTCACGTCGATGATGGCGAGGTCGCTGTAGATGCGATCGACCACGCCCTTGCCGGTGAGCGGATAGCTGCATTGCGGCACGATCTTCGGCCGGCCGTCGCGGTCCACGTGCTGCATCATCACGAAGATGCGCCTGGCTCCCGCGACCAGGTCCATCGCTCCGCCCACCGCGGGGATCGAGTCCTCGCGCCCGGTATCCCAGTTGGCCAGGTCGCCGTCGGCCGACACCTGGAACGCGCCCAGCACGGTCAGGTCGATATGGCCGCCGCGCATCATGGCGAACGACACCACGTGGTCGGTGATGGACGCCCCGGTCTCCAGCGCAACCGGTTCCTTGCTGGCATTGAGCAGGTCTCCGTCGATCTCCTGCCCGGGCGCCAGGCCCTTCATGCCCAGGATGCCGTTCTCGCTGTGCAGCACGACGCCGCTGTCGGAAGCCAGGTAGTCCGCCACCAGGGTCGGCATGCCGATGCCCAGGTTGACGTAGGACGCGGGCGGAATGTCGCCGGCGACGATCTGCGCCATGCGTTCGCGCGATAAGGTTTCAATTGGCATTGCGGCACTCGACGATGCGTTGCACGAAGATCCCCGGCGTCATGACGTGCTCGGGCGCAAGACTGCCCAAGGGCACGATCTCGTCGACCTGCGCGACGGCCAGCCTTGCGGCCATGCACATCACCGGCCCGAAATTGCGGCTGGCGTAGCGGTAGGTCAGATTGCCCGCCTGGTCGCCGTACTGCGCCTTCACGAAAGCCACGTCGCCCGGCAGCGGCGCTTCCAGCACGTAGCCGCGGCCGTCGATGCTGCGGGTTTCCTTTCCCTCCGCCAGCCGCGTGCCGTACGCGGTCGGCGTGAAAAACGGGCCGATGCCCGCGCCGGCGGCGCGCAGCCGCTCGGCCAGCGTGCCCTGCGGCACGACCTCCAGCTCGATGCGGCCGGCGGCATACCATTCCCCGAACGCGGCCGCGTTCGGCTTCTTCGGATTCGACGAACGCGCGAAAGAGCAGATCACCTTCCGCACGCGCCCGGCCCGGATCAGCTGGCTCAGGCCGGCTTCGCCGTTGCCCGCGTTGTTGTTGACGATGGTCAGCTCGCGGGCGCCCGTCTCCAGCAGCGCCTGCAGCAGTTCCGTCGGCACGCCCGACGCCCCGAAGCCGCCGATCAGCAGCGTGGCGCCGTCCGCCACGCCGGCGACGGCGTCCTCCAGCGAGGGCACGATCTTGTTCAACATGGATTCCTCCAAGGCTATGGAACCGCGGACGCCTACAGCGCGTCCCGCGTACCGAGGATCGCGGTGGACTGGCTGGACAGGGTGCCGCCGTTGCCGTGCACCAGCGCCAGGCTCGGACTGTTCAGCTGGCGCTCGCCGCACTCGCCGCGCAGTTGCCGCACCGCCTCGACCATGAGGAACACGCCGTACATGCCCGGATGCACGCACGACAGCCCGCCGCCGTTGGTATTGACGGCCAGCCGTCCGCCGGGCGCGATCGCGCCGTCGTCGACGAAAGCGCCCCCCTCGCCCTTCTCGCAGAACCCCAGGTCCTCCAGGAACAGAATGGTGTTGATCGTGAAGGCGTCGTACAGCATGGCCAGATCCATGTCCTTAGCGCCCACGCCGGCCATCTCGTAGCAGCGCCGGCCGGACTCCAGCGCGGCCGTGACCGTCAGATCGTGCATGGACGACACCTGCCGGTTCCACACGGCCGTGGCATTGCCCAGCACGTACACCGGCGCCTTGGCGCAGTCCCGCGCGCGGTCCGCCCGGGTCATCACGAATGCGCCCGCGCCGTCGCTCACCATGCAGCAATCGCGCACCGTGAAGGGATCGCACACGCGGCGCGCATTGGCCACGTCCTCCAGCGACAGCGCGTCCCGCATCGTCGCCTCGGGGTTCAGCTGCGCCCACTTGCGCGCCGCGACGGCAACCTCCGACAGCTGCTTGCGCGTGGTGCCGTACTGGTGCATGTGGCGGCTGGCGGCCAACGCGTAGGCCGCCGCCGGCATGGGCGGATCGTAGGGAGTCTCGAAGGGCTGGGGATCCAGGAACTTGCGTACCCGGGTCAGATCCGCCCGGTTGAACTTGGCCGTGCGCTGGGTGCTGCCGTAGCAGACCAGGACGGCGTTGCACTGCCCCGATTCCAGTGCATGCATCGCGGGCAGCAGGTGCGCCACGTAGCTCGACCCGCCTATCATGGTGCTGTCCAGGAACGTGGGCCGGATGCCCAGATACTCGACGACCGACATGCCCCACATGGGCGACAGGGAACTGCAGGTCGTAATGCCGTCGATGTCCTTGAGGCTCAGACCGGCGTCCGCGATCGCGGCCATCGCCGCCTGCGTCAGCACTTCCTGCTCGGTATAGCCCTGGGCCTGCCCCAGGCCGGCCTGCCCCACGCCGACAATGGCCGCGCGGCCACGCAAATCGCGCAAGCTCATGCCGCCACCTCCGAGGGCTCGAACACAATCTGCGCCGCGTCGCCGATCATGGCGATGCGCGCCTGCACGCGCATGCCGATGCGCACATGCTCGGGCGCAACCGCCCTCACCTGGCTCATCATCCGCACGCCTTCCTCCAGATCGACCAGGCACACGTTGTAGTCGCCGCCCTGCTCGGGCTTGCGGGCCACGGTGGTGGTGGCGTAGACCACGCCGGCGCCCGAGGGCGCGAACCAATCCAGCCCCGCGCCGCCGCAATGCGGGCACACCCAGCGCGGATAGAACACCGCGTGGCCGCAGCCCACGCAGCGCTGGATCTCGAACCGGCCGGCCGCCAGGCCATCCAGATAAACCTGCTCGGGCCCCGCCCCGCCCCGTGCCTTGCTCTGCATCTCCACCCTTGTCTCCTGTTGTCTCGCCTGGCGGTCCGGCCCCTTGCGCTATCGGCTGGGGATTCCGGCTTGCCGCCTTGCGGATCCGAACAACCGTCCAGGGTCGTTCAGCACTGCGGGCCAGTGTAGGGACGCGGATTCAAGAGATAAACGGACCCAAGGGCAAATCACCTTTAACTTTCTGCGATGGAATCGCTAAGATGGCGTGGGTTCTCGCGCCAGATCGCCATGTACATACTGATTGACCATCTCAAGCATGTCCTCAATTTCGTGCGTGTCGCCGACAGCGGCAGCTTCACCGCCGCCGCGCACCGCCTCGGGGTATCGCCGGCCGCCGTGAGCAAGAGCGTGTCCCTGCTGGAAGGCAAACTGGGGGTGAAGCTGCTGAACCGCACCACGCGCAGCCTGTCACTGACCGACGATGGCGAGCTGCTGCTGCAGCGTTGCCGCCTCATCCTGCTGGAAGTCGAGGCCACCGAAGCCGAAGTCACCGGCGCCAGCCTCACCCCGCGCGGCAAACTGCGCGTGCACGCGCCCGTGGGCATGGGAAGAAAAGTCATCATGCCGGCCCTGCTGTCGCTGACGGCGCGCTACCCGGGCCTGTCCATCAATTCCGATTTCAGCGACCGCGTGCCCAACCTCGCCGAGGAAGGGCTGGACGCCACCATCCGGATCGGCGTCACGGCGGATTCGCGGGTCATCGCCAAGACCCTGTCGCGGTTGCGCTACGTCACGTGCGCCAGCCCCGCCTACCTTGCCGCGCACGGCACCCCGGCCACGCCCGCGGACCTGGAACGGCACAACTGCCTGGCCTACGTCCAATGGCAGACCGGCCGGTATCACGAATGGGACTTCCAGAAAGGCGAGGAGCGCTACACCATCACCCCCGCGGGCAACCTGAACGTCAACCACCCCGAAGCCATCCTGGACGCCGTGGTGGCCGGCGCGGGCATCGCCCGCATGGCCAGCTTCATCGCCGAAGCCGCGGTGCTGGACGGCCGCCTCAAACTCATCCTGATCGACTGGATCGCCCCCGGCACGCCTGTGCAGCTGGTCTACCTCCCCAACCGCCACCTGTCGCCGCGCATCCGCGCCTTCGTCGATGCCATGACCGAGGCCCTGCCTCCCAAGCTGCCTTGGGAAACGGCGATGGGGTTGTAGGGAGGGAGCAGCCTGCAGAAGCAGCCGGGGCGCCCAGAGGGCGCCCCGAATACGCGATTTTCCCGCGCCGCGGGATTACAGCAGCAGCGGCGAGATCTTGCTGCCGTCGACCGATACGCCGGCCATGAGGCCCGCGTTGTTCAGCACGAAGCCGACGATGGGCTGCTGCGCCGTATTCGTATCGATACTGCCGTTGACGCCCACGTTGGCCACCGCGACCGTCGCATCCGCCCCCACCGTCCAGCCGCTGCTCTTGCGGAATTTCTCCAGGGCGCCGTCCGTCATGAACAGGATCACCATGGCCTTGGACTGGGCGCCGGCCTGCAGGCCGATGGACCCGCCGGTGACGCTGTAGTACCCGCTGTCCGCGCCCTGCACGCGCAGCACGCCCGATCCATGCTGCGCGCCCACGATGAAGCTCGCGCTCAGCACGGCGGGAAACACCAGCACGCCGCGCGCCTGCTCGACCAATTGCCTGGCCTGGGATGACGATTCATACAGCTTGGACAAAGTCGCGTTGGCCGCGGCGTCCAGCTCCTGTTTCTTCTCGGCAGCCGTGGCGGTCGACTGCGAAGAGGTCGTCGTGCAACCGGCGAACAGCAGACTGGCCACGCCGAGCATCGCGGCGGCCGCGCCGGTCCGGCGCAACTTCGTAAACGAATCAAGCATGTGGCGCTCCTTTCTTGTTATCGAGGCGGTCCGTCCGGTGTGCCCTGGACGACTGCTGCCATCCTACCCTGTTTGGATGCGCCACGGTTCAGACGGCACGCTGCAACGAGCACGGCCTCCCCCGGCAAATTCCGGCCGGCCATCAAACCGGCCCGCGATCGATCAGCGAAAGCGCTTCGTTTACGGCGAACAGCTTTGCGTTGACATGCGGAACGCCAAAGCTTTTAAGACGAGCGGTGTGCATCGCCAGATAGGCCTGCGCGCTGGAAGCGTCCGCGAAAAGGTAAACGCCCCCTGCTTCGCCGGAGCTCTCGTTCTCAGTCCATATTTTCCAGAGCAGTCCGGGCTCTTCCGCAATCGATCGCGCCAAGCCTTCCATGGCCTCGCTCATTTCCTGGCCCCAAGGACCTGTGTAGGGAAAATCAACCTGGAGTATGTAGCGCATAAAGATCCTTGCTTTCGTTTCCGCTGACTCTGCCTGGCGCAATGCCGCTTCCAGGCTCATGATAGGCGTCCCGAAACTCGGCATGCAACCCTGGGGCCAGCAAGAACAAGGACTGGAGAGATTCGGACTCACCACCCAAAACGGGCCGGCTCGGCGGCCCGCCAACGGCGGCAAACCAACAGCGGACGAACCGGCTCAGTCGAAACTGACCAGAAAATGAGCGCTCGTGTAAATACCGTCGACGACCGCACCGACATTCGGAATTGCCCCCGACAGCGTCACCGTCACTGGTTGCGGCACTTGCGGAGGCGAGAGCTTCCATTCCCAAGCCAACGTGCGACTCGTAGCGGAATCATTGGTGCCCGTCGACTCCCGCGGCTTCGAGCCCAGACATTGCGCAAACTCACCCGCGAGCCCTGTGTACAGGGCGAACAGGCGCGCCTGTAGCTCCGTCGTCATGGCGACCTTCTCGGGAACCGGCGGCAGCTCGACATGACACGACGCCGACCTGACCGGCGCACCGCCCCGATAGGTCTTCTCCCGGATGTAGCACATCTTGAAAGGCGCCCCGTCCACCTTGGCCTTCCAGCTCTGACGCTGGAATGGGGCTCCCGGCCGATTGGACGTCGGGACCTCTTCGCCGAGCAGGCTTTGCCAGCGGTTCGGCTTCTCCGTGGCGAGCAGTTTGATGGTGGAGCATTGCGAGTCTGTCATCGAGAACGCGGGTGGGGTTCCAATCGGCGCAAGCCCCAGCGCTGCCGCCCCCAGGCCAAGCCGCAATGCGTTCACCGCAGGCTGGATTTTTGCCATGCCCATCTCCAATTCCGCGCCGGTCGCTACGGTCAGCTCCGCGCGCCCCAATCCCGTTGACTCAACGCCGAACACAAATGATCGGTGCGGCGGTCTTGCCGGTCAATCGGATTGACTCACGCTTTTGGATTAGTTCGATGGGCTTGCGCATCCGATGGCAAAAATTCCACACGCAAAAGAAGCCGCGGGTTTGCAGAAATGTGCCGGGATTACGTGAAAGAAAACGGGTCTCGGATTACTCCAAGACCCGCTTCTTTCTCAAAAGCCCCCGAGTGCCGAACTCGGCTCCAACGAATTGTCAGCCGGGCCTTTTAGAAATACAGACAAATAAATATCACTCCACAATCAGCAACTTGTATAGGGAAGGTCAAACTTAAAGGAGAAAGCCTACGCTCGGCTTACTTTTTCTCTAAATATAGCATCGAGCCATCTGGTGTCTGAGCTATCAGCCTATAGCGTTCGTAGATTTTATTCATATCAAATTTCAACCCCGAGTCTGAATTCCCACCAACCCCCAGAAACAAGCAGGTTTGGCCCACATCCACGGCGGCAGCCATCTTGCTCACATCGTCGACCAGAAGAGCCTCTACGATACCAGGACCTTTAATAGACGACCTCAACCCTGTCTCAGCAAAATAAATACCCTGCCGTTGCGATAGGATCGCGCACTCCTCCTTGCCTGCTGAATACTTCCGGATCATCTCCAGCTCATCCTGGACAAATTTCTCTTGAACAATGCCTCGCGACTGAAACCATACGTGCGCGCTCTTTGCGAGAAGAGGAACGTGCCATGCGAGACTGCCTGTAAGTATGATAACTGCATAGAAGAACGCGTAGGCTGGCGCCTTTTCCTTATGGCCTATTGTCGATACGCGTAACAACCTGTCGGATAGGATAGCCGCGACCACTAGCGCTGGCCACGCTACCGTTACCAAATTCAAAACATGCGACCGGCCAGCGTAATAGACAAAAAGGCCTGCCCCAAGCACGCTCAGATAAAGAACGAGCCCCGTGACGGCGCTGTTATTTTTCTTAGAAAGCTCACGTAGAGCAACACACAGGCCCAGCACATATGTAGCGACGACCACCAGCCACATATTCAAGCCGGCGGGCAGAGGCATCATCATGAGACCCAAGTCAAAGAAGATTTTCTGATAAAGAAACAGACTGCTTACACTCACATCCGCGCCGGACTTGTGCGACAGATATAAAAAAAACAAGCTCACTATAGCGGCGACCGTTGCAACATGCACGCAAAGCCATAGGAGCCACCGCAGCATTTCCTTGCGTTGCGCAAATACCGCACGGCAGAATAGCCATGCACCAAAGGCCAGGCCAACGAAAAATCCAGAGTCGAAGTTCCAAAGCACCGCAATTGCGCTCAAGGTGCCGAACAAGACTATTCGCAGAAGCGTTGGCGCACCGGATATCCAGTAGAAAACAAAGATTGAGATCGCGGGCCAAAAGAAACGAATTGGCCAGTACTGATAATATCTTTCGTCTATTCCGACGAAAAACAATACTGATTCATAGGTCAAGACTATAAGAGATGCGCCGGTTAGCATGCGCACGGCAAGACTACGAACCGTTCGCACCAGAACCGCGTAAAGAGCAATTAGCGATGTCACCTGCATGACTGCAAACAGGATGCTTATGCCTCCAATGGATATGCCTATAGGCGATGCGAAAACAGCGACGATTTCTGGAAACAGCCCGTACTGCGACGGCAGGTCCACCAACAGAGTCCGACCTCCCATCACTTGGCTGAGAGCATAGAACACAGGATCCATATGTGTCGTAAACACGTGAGACCGTGTGACATCGTTGATATCTACTACTCGCCATGAGAGAACCTGCAACGCAACCAGCGGCAAAAAAAAACACCACCCGGCTTTCCCTTCCCTCCAGAGATTCGCCCGCGTGCAGAGCCATCCCGTCAAGGCCGCTGCGGCCCCAAGCCATAGGTAACCCAACGCTGAGAGCTTTGGGTACTGCCCCAATATGGCAGCTGCGAACTCACCACCAATCCATGGAACTACGCAAAGTGCCGCCAGGATCATTGGAATCCATGCCCAACGTCTTTGCGATGTTCGGGCCGCCCTGTACCAGCCGACCATGCATACTGGCACAAGGGCGAGCAGACTCAGAACCACAAAACGCTCTTGCGGCTTCGGCGAGACATACTGGCGATAAGCGGCGATGATTAGATCGGCGTTGGGCGTGGCCGGAGCCGCGAGCCCCCCCCACGCGATCCATAGAAAAACTGCAGCAACAGCCGTGACCGCCAGCCAAACAGCCCAATCGGATTGACACTGCAGTACGTCTGCTCTTTCCCGGCTCATAGTCAAATTCTCACTAGATTTTGTTGTGCGAGAGTCTACCTTGTGCACATGCAGAAATTTTTCATGGTGTCCGAAAAATCATGCATGAGACTCGATACTTCGCCGGGTCTTTCCGCCACGGAAGGTCGTCATCGTCGCTATCCACGAAATCCTCCTACAGCAGGCGATCGGCATGAGGTCTGCGCAGTGCTGCCCTCTATAGGGGCCCCTCCGATGGGAGGGGCCCATGTGCAGCCGTTACCAGATCCTGAACGGGCGCCGAAGAGCTTTTGCAGCGTTTCGGCAGGCACGCCCCGACGGGCCCCATATGCGTACGACGTGCATAAGGGCTACGACGGACAGGCAGCCTTGACGACGAGCCTGTGTAGAGCGTGACCAGATGACGGCCGAGTTGTTGAAAACGCCGCGCAAGCTACGCAAAGGGATGGAATCGCGTAGGGGCCCTCAGCTTGTGCATCGGCGGATCCATAGAACTCGGTATATTCGTCTATTCGACTACGCAGCTTGGGAAAGGCTATCAATAGACGCGGCATAACCATGCATGCCGGTGGAGTCGTAGTAAACGATCGCGCCATCTGCGAACGAGTGAATGACGATTGAACGACGCTCCAGTGATTTATCGAGACGCACCGACCCGCCGTGCATGAGGTTTTCATGCCAAATCAGCACAGTGCCTTTCTTAGGCCGATAAACAATTTTCTCATACTGCGCCGCGATCTCGGCCCAGACTGGAACAACCTTGGCTCCGAACTCAGACCAGTCACCATCTTTGACCTTACTGCACTGTGCGTCGCTGAGATACACCCTGCGCGCTCGATGGCTACCCTTGTAGACAACCAACTCGCCACTATTCGGAACCACATCCTGCAGAGCAATCCACGTCCCACACATCATTCCAGCCGGAAACGGCGTCAAGTGTACGAGATCGGTGTGGTCGTCCTGCTGGCTGCCAAAGACATATGTCAGAGTCTGGCACGGCCGCGCCGGAGCACCAAAAATCAAATCAACTATACGGCGATGCCGTGCATCCATCCAAAGCCGCCGTACAGCATCGTAGTGAAAGTGTAGATGTTCAATACGTTGGCTGGACCCATGCACGTAGCCTTGATAGCCTTTTGCTACCGCGTCATCAATGTCGGCGTTTGCTGCATCTACCAAGTCACCATCGATAGCGTTTTCCATGACGATGAAACCGTCCCGAATGAATTCGCGCAAGTAAGTCGCCTCGGTGGGAGTTATCTTCCCCCCGCGCAACATTTCGTCCACGGACGAAGAGGCGTTTGGACGGTCGAACCACGCAGTCAAGCTGGTATCTGCATATGGATACCTGGTCGCGTCGCATGGTCCTTCGAACACCACGGGAGTATTGTTCTTTTGCAAGGCGTCCCGGACCTGCAGATACAAGCCATCCCGTTTAGGAAGATCAAAGGTAGCAGATTTTCGATCCAGAATCGGCACGCGGAAAAGAGAGCGGCTCCCGCGCAATTGGAACTCCACTTCATGGACGCCATCTTCCAAAAGATGGGTATGGATTCCAATTCTCCACGAGGAACCCGCGGCAGGAAAATCACCCGACGCCTTTCCGTCGACCGCTACACGAAGGCTAGCCGCCTGAGCGACGTCGCCTCGCACGAATACATCAAACCGCGCGTATCCAGCAGCAGTTTGAACATCTGAAATGGCTTCAATGTGTAGCTCAACCACGATTGGCTCCCTGATTCTGTGAGCCGGAGTGTATCACTCTGACACATCAGTGATCACTGCTTCCGGCAGTCCCGTAGCTGTATATGAACCCTTAAGCCATTTACTTGGTCGGCCCATCTGACTGCATCCGTTCCGACCTGATCAAGTCGCCCAGCTAGGCTTTCAACTCGGCCGACACATTGGCCAAGCATTCCGCCCCAGTCGCGGCCGGCCCGACTTGGTCCACCGCCGCCTTTGGCTGCCGCGGCACGGTTGCGATACTGCTTGAGCAGCCCGTTAAGGCCAACAATACATTCATGGGCAGCAGAAACCTGCACAAACAAGTGCGTGTTCTGGACTCCAGAGTTTGAGGCGCCAAGATGGCGCCGCGGTCGTTGACATCAGCACAATCCCTTTCCTCCTGACAGGCACGCTCGATGGCAGCCTGGCGTTTATCGATTTCGGTCTGCTTGACGTCGGCATCGGCCGGGTACTGGCTGGCGTCGCACCATTGACGCTCCAGCACCTGCCCCACCACGAACATCGCGGCGTAGCCTTTCCAGCCCCTCAACGCAGTCCCGATAGGCATAGTGCACGCTCCGCAAGGTGACGGTTGTATAGGCCCCGCACGAACTCGCCATCGGCATATGACCAGACCGGCTTGCCGTCAGGGTCATGCGCCAGGGCGTTGCAGCTCTCTGCCACCAGCGCCTTAGCGTCAGGGAAGCCCTTGCGATGCAGATATCCATGGACCTGCGGGATGCAGCTACGGATCAACGCCTCAGCCTGGCGTGCGGCCCGGACCTGGAGCACTATGCGCCGTTGCCGGTCAGCGTCGCGCTTGCGCGCCCACTCCCGCTTTTCTTCGTCCGTCCAGGGATTGAACCCGCCTCCCTATCAGTGGACTTCGCCGCCACTATCCCAGACCAGCCGCACTGCCCTTCTCAGAAGTACGCACCGTTTTTGCTGCGCCGCGCCGTCGTGGCGCAACGCCAGTTACGGTCGCTCGGGTAAAGGTCGCCGATCAAGACGCCACTGGTTCGCGCGATTTCGCTAAACGTCTGCATTCGCCCTCTTTCTCCCTTCCCTTCAGATACACAAGACGCAGCGAAGTGACCTTGCCCAGGGTGTTGCCCGTCGGCGGCGTGTTCGGCATGTCGTGGAACTTCCAATCCCAGGACGGGCAGCTATCGGATCCCGGCAGGCTAGAAGCCGACTTGTCCGCCGGCCATGCGCCTTCTGCGGCGACACTGCCGGGATGCGGGCGACAAAAATTCTGTCCCTTACTTGGACGCGGGTCGACATGGGAAAACGTCATGCGTGGATTGCGTACGGCCGAGCAAAGGACAAGCGGGCGTGCGCTGTCCCGCTCACTTCGGACGGTATGGCCGTACTGCAACGCAGGCAGGGGCCCCATCCAACTCTTGTGTTCGGCCGGCGCCCTCGACCAGATCGCGAGGCAGCCCAGATCAGTCAGATTGACTCCTTGATCCTAGCCAGCGCATGCAAGCAGGTTTGGCATAACCGGGTTTCGCTTTTACGATTTTCACCATACCTGGGCCTGGTGGCACGTACAGGCGGGCCCTCTTGATGGTCCTGAAAGAACCGGGCGGCTGGCAGCGCATTGAAATGGTCCAGAAGCATGCCCACCAGGCGCCGACACACCTGGCCGCGCACGGGGAAACGGTCACGTTTTGGTCACAGCAGACGCTGAAAAAGAAACAGCCGCCATTGCTGGCGGCTGTAGGTGCCTGAACTAACAGGACTTTCTTGGTAGGCCCCCCGAGAGTCGAACTCGGCACCAACGGATTATGAGTCCGCTGCTCTAACCAGGCATGAGCTAGAGGCCCAGGAAACGATTACTGCCCTTCCAGGAAGCTCTTCAGCTTGTCGGCCCGGCTGGGGTGACGCAGTTTACGCAGCGCCTTCGCCTCTATTTGGCGGATGCGCTCGCGCGTGACGTCGAATTGCTTGCCCACTTCTTCCAGGGTCTGGTCGGTGCTCATTTCGATACCGAAACGCATGCGCAGGACCTTGGCTTCACGCGGGGTGAGAGAGTCTAGCACTTCCTTGACCACGTCGCGCATGGAACCGTGCAGCGCCGCGTCCGAAGGCGCCAGCGTGGAGGTGTCCTCGATGAAATCGCCCAGGTGCGAGTCGTCGTCGTCGCCGATGGGGGTTTCCATGGAGATCGGCTCCTTGGCGATCTTCAGGATCTTGCGGATCTTGTCCTCGGGCATGTCCATCTTCTGCGCCAGGGTCGCGGGATCCGGCTCGGCGCCGGTTTCCTGCAGGATCTGGCGGCTGATCCGGTTCATCTTGTTGATCGTTTCGATCATGTGAACCGGAATACGGATGGTGCGCGCCTGGTCGGCGATGGAACGCGTAATGGCCTGACGGATCCACCACGTTGCGTAGGTCGAGAACTTGTAGCCGCGACGGTACTCGAACTTGTCCACGGCCTTCATCAGGCCGATGTTGCCTTCCTGGATCAGGTCCAGGAACTGCAGGCCGCGGTTCGTGTACTTCTTGGCGATGGAGATCACCAGACGCAGGTTAGCCTCGGTCATTTCGCGCTTGGCCTTGCGGGCCTTGGCTTCGCCGGTGGCCATGCGCTTGTTGACGTCCTTCAGGTCCTTCAGCGGCAGCACGACGCGCGTTTGCAGGTCGATCAGCTTCTGCTGCAGTTCCTGCACGGCGGGGATCTGGCGCTCCAGCGTTTCGGCGTACGGGTGGCCGGCGGCCACTTCGTCCACGACCCACTGCAGGTTGGTTTCGTTGCCCGGGAAGACCTTGATGAAGTGCGTGCGCGGCATGCCGGCACGGTCCACACACGTATGCAGGACGGCGCGCTCAAGCTGGCGCACTTCCTCGACCTGCTGGCGCAGCGTGTCGGCCAGCTTCTCGACCATCTTGGCCGTGAAGCGGATGCCCATCAGTTCGTTCTGGATGGATTCCTGGGCGCGCACGTAGATGTCCGACTTGTAGCCGTCCTTTTCGTAGGACTGGCGCATCTTGTCGAACTGCTTGCCGACCTCGTCGAACTTGGCCAGGGCCTTGACGCGCAGGTCTTCCAGCTGCTTGCTGGACATACCGCCGGCGGGGCCGTCGTCGCTCTCGTCTTCGTCGGCGGTGACGCCGGCGCCGGCGTATTCCTCGCCGTCTTCCGGATCGACCAGGCCGTCAACCACTTCGTCGATCTGCGCCTGGCCTTCGCGCACGCGCAGGATGTGGGCGAGGATCTCGTTGATCGTGGTCGGGCAGGCCGAAATGGCCATGACCATGTGCTTCAGGCCGTCTTCGATGCGCTTGGCGATTTCGATTTCGCCTTCGCGCGTCAGCAGTTCCACCGAGCCCATTTCACGCATGTACATGCGGACCGGGTCCGTGGTGCGGCCGAAATCGGAGTCCACCGTGGTCAGCGCGGCTTCGGCTTCGTCTTCGACGTCGTCGTCGTTGGACGCAACCGGCGCGTTCTCGCTCATCAGCAGCGTTTCGGCGTCGGGGGCCTGGTCGTAGACCGCGATGCCCATGTCGCTGAAGGTGCTGATGATGCCGTCGATGGCTTCCGCGTCGACCAGGTCGTCGGGCAGATGGTCGTTGATTTCGCCGTACGTCAGGTAGCCGCGGTCCTTGCCCAGCTTGATCAGCTGCTTCAGGCGGTTGCGGCGGGCTTCGTACTCTTCCGGGCTGACGGGGCCGCGGGCGATCAGATCCTTGGGATCGGCCTTGCCGCGCTTGCCGCCGCGCTTGGGCGGCTTCAGATCGGGCAGGACTTCGCCTTCGCCGTCCATCGGATCGTCGAAACCGTCGGAATCGTTGTTGGCATTCTTGGCGGGGCGGCCCGGGCGGCGGCCGCTCGGGGCCGGACGCGCGCTGCCCACCAGGTCGGCCAGCTTGTCTTCGGCCTTCTTGGCGCGAGCCTTCGTCACCTTTTCAGGCTTGTCGGCGCCGGCAGCAGTCTTGGCCGCCTTCTTGGCGGCCGTCTTGGCAGCGGGCTTGGCGACCTTCACCGCCGTCTTGGCGGGCGCTTTTTCCGCCGCCATGCTTACCGCACGCTTGGCCGTCTTGGCTTCGGTTTCGGTCGCATTCATTGCAGAGGAGGATTTGCCGGTGGATTTGGTCATAGTCGCTTCCGTGGTCGTCGCAACCCGATTGGGCATGTTGCACCGCATTTAGCCACCCTGGACGGCTGCCCAGCGCGGCGGTACTACGGGTAAATCTGGTGAAACCGGCCGAAATCACGCGGCTGCGTTGTTCGCAGCGCCGGCTCTTGCGAGCCCGCCTTGCGCCGTTCCGGTTCATGACCGTAGTGGCGCTCGGCGTGCGTGGCCTCATCCTGCGGGGGATCCCGGGCGTTGGGGGGGCTGCCTGCCTATAAATAGGCGTTGCTTGCTTATCGGGTCTTTGCCCACAGCAGCTGAGTAGACACAGCACCCATACCACTAACGCTACACGGAGATAACCGCCGCCGAACTGCCTGAATTCACCGCTCAGCTATATTAATTAACTATGTAACAAATTTGACGCGCGCATCCGTTTTTATTTCCGGAGGACATCCCGGGGCGCCGCGCCAAACCTCTACATCAATTAGATTCCGGCTGCCGGAATAGATTCCGCCAGCCGAAGCATTCGTACTGCCAACTCGTTTGCCTAACGCTCGCAGTGCCAGGATTACCACCAAATTCAGCACGAATCCAATGCCAATCAACTGTAAACACCACAATCCGCCGGCCTGCCGCCTTGGATCAGAAATCCGCGGTGGAAATGTCCGCACCGCGGAAAACCCTTGATTTTAGCGTATTTAGCGTAATCCAGCACCTTTGAGCACCGTGATGCGGCTGGAAAGCTCCAAATAGCGTTTGCGCGCCTCTTCGGTCGCCAACCCGCTGGCGGCCAGCTTGGTCATTTCGGACCTGGCCGCATCGAATTCGATGCGGCGCAGCGCGTCGTCCCATTCGGTCTGCGGATCCGGCAGGTCTTCCTGGGACAGGATGTCGGCCCGCAGGCCCTTGAGCACCGTCGCCAGGTCCGAATCGGGATCCGCGGCCTCCAGCAAGGCGCCGACATGGCGGGCGCCGCTGGACTGCGCCAGCATGATCAAGTCCCTGACCAAACCTAGATGGGGGCCATGGTCGATGACTTCAAGCTGCTGGTCTCCCATGGAGTCCACCAGCTCGGGATGCGCCAGCAGCAGGCCCAGCAGGCGCTTGGCCAGCGAAGGCATGGTGCGGCGGCCTTCGAAACCGCCGACGTCGTCGTCGCGCCGGCCCTTCCAGCCGCCCTTTCCGCCTTTCCAGTCGCCCTTGCCCTTCCAGTCGCCTTTCCCTTTCCAGTCGCTCTTGCCTTTCCAGCCCTGGCGGCCGCCCTGGCCGGCGCCCGGGACGGCAGCAGACTCGCCATCCTGGGACGGAAAATGGCCGTAGTCCGCGTAATCGGACTCCTCGGCCGGAATGTCGTGGAACTCGTGCCCGCCGAAGTCATAGCCCATGTCCGGCGGCGCCCCGTCCTGGCCCGGCGCCTGGCCGGAAGCCGCGGCCCCGTCGCCGGGACGCGGCGCCGGCGCGAAAGGCTTGGCCGGCTGCTGCGCCAGCACCTGCGCCATTTCCTCGGGCGTCAGCTGCACCAGCTTGGCCATTTCCCGCTCGATCTGCACGCGCAGCGCGCATTCGGGAATGGCGGCCAGCAAGGGCTTGGCTTCGTGCAGGCAGCTCGCCCGCCCTTCCGCCTCGTCCATGTTGTGCCGCGAGCCCAGCTCGTCGAGCAGGAAGCGCGACAGCGCCACCGCGTCGCCCAGGCAGGCACGGAAAGCCTCCGCGCCCAGCTCGCGCACGTAGGAATCGGGATCGTGCTCCGACGGCAGGAACAGGAAGCGGATCGCGATGTCGTCGCGCAGCACCGGCAGGCACGCCTGCAGGGCCCGCCACGCGGCGCGGCGTCCGGCGCCGTCCCCGTCGAAGCTGAAGATCACCTTGTCGCTGGCGCGCAGCAGCTTCTTTACATGATCCGGCGTCGTGGCCGTGCCCAGCGTGGCCACCGCGTTCGCGATGCCTTGCTGTGCCAGCCCGACGACGTCCATGTAGCCTTCGACCACGATCACCTGCCCTTCCTGGCGGATGGACTGGCGCGCCTCCCACAGCCCGTAGAGCTCATGGCCCTTCGAGAACAGCGGGGTCTCCGGAGAATTCAGGTACTTGGGCTCGCCCTTGCCGATGATGCGGCCGCCGAAGCCGATCAGGCTGCCTCGCGCATTGCGGATCGGGAACATGATGCGTTCCCGGAACCGGTCGTAGCGCCGGCCGTCTTCGGATTCGATGACCAGGCCTGATTCCACCAGCACCGGATCTTCGTAGCAGGGAAAGACCTGCGACAGGCCGTGGCGGTCCGTGCCGGACCATCCCAGGCCGAAATGCGCCGCGATCTCACCGGTCAGGCCGCGTTGCTTCAGGTAGCGGATCGCCGCGGGCGACGCCCTCAATTGCTTGAGGTAATGCGCCTGGGCAGCGTCCAGCACTTGCGTATGGCGGGATTCCTCGGCCTTGCGGCGCGCGGATTCCTGCTGTTGGCGAGGGCTGCGGTTTTCTTCGGGGACCGTCATTCCCACGGAGCCGGCGAGCGTGCGCACGGCTTCGGGGAAACTGGCGCCCGTGTGTTCCATCAGGAAAGTGATGGCACTGCCGTGCGCGCCGCAGCCGAAGCAGTGATAGAACTGCTTGGTGGGGCTGACAGTGAACGAGGGGCTTTTTTCGTTATGAAAAGGGCACAGGCCAAGCAAGTTGGCCCCGCCCTTTCGCAACTGCACATATCGCCCGACTATGTCGACGACGTCGACTCGGGCGAGCAAATCCTGGA
>Ga0182739_1002278_pt1 | contig 18208 bp, 17 predicted proteins | sample eDN5th30CBELigBY_FD_128873 | JGI IMG/M metagenome (GOLD analysis project Ga0182739, IMG submission 128873) | Enriched backyard soil microbial communities from Emeryville, California, USA - eDNA 5th pass 30_C BE-Lig BY (version 2) (version 2) | ecosystem: Environmental > Terrestrial > Soil >...
CAGGTGTATCAAAGGAACAGTTTAAAGAGTTTTTGGAATTTAATAAGTGGAGATTACAGAATGAAAATGATAAATAAAGCATAATCGGCGGCTTGATGGCTGCTGGTTGTGCTTTTTGTTTTTAATAGGATCCTTTATAGTGAACAATCTGCCTTCTCTCTTTTATATTTTGTTTCTTTTCATAGAATATTTTTGTCGAAAATTTAGACTTTCCATTTGTTTTTTAGGTATATATAATGTTATTAAGAACAATAAAGTGAGAAACGAACTATGCTAGCTTCTTTTTTTGACTTGTTTGTTCTTTATAATGAATGTTAGGAGGGAATAAATGAATACAAAAACAGATAATGATCGTCCGTTGGTTTTAGAACATCAAGCTATTCGGTTTGAAACTGCTCAGAGTTGGAATAAAGGGCGAGGCAACCTTGATCATCCAGGCAAAGGTAATGGTGGAATTAACTATCCTAATGATCCTTATACAGGTCCTCGTCATGACAATGGCGGAGGAAACGGCAAAGGAAAGGGAAACAAATAATAACTTTACCCGAGGTCAATTTCTATCTTGACCTCTCCAAAAAGGAGTACTTCTTTTATGTACAATCTGCACTTTACTATTGGAGAACATCATTTCTTTATTAAAACACCTTCTATAAAAATCAAAGAATTTTTTCGTCATAACTATTTATTACAAAATCCTACTAACTCTACGTCAGATTTAGCCATTTATATTGAAGACGGCTACGGTTTACCCTTTATAGATTATGAGGTTTCAGTTATTAAAACCCATAATGAAATAATCTATAAACGTGCAGATTACCTGATTAAACTCGATCATTCTTATAATAATGCATACCTTTTTATTCATGATGAACTAGCTCTTAAACATGCACTTATGAATCTTTATAGTTCGTACATTGTCCAACAAAATTGGGGACTTCTAATTCACTCTTCTTGTGTAATAAATAATGGGATGGCTCATATTTTCTCTGGACATTCGGGAGCGGGTAAATCAACGGTTGCACGTCTTTCTTCCCCGCGTGAACTACTAGCAGATGAAGCAACAATTGTTAAGATCACTTCAAATGATGTGGTTGTTTTTGATTCTCCGTTTAGGAGCGAATTAAATGGAAAGTGCTTTCCAAGTCCATATAAACTAGAAAGTATCCACCTATTAAATCAGTCCTTATCAAATAGTAGAGAAAGATTAACACGAGGAAATAGTTTAATTCAATTAATGGATACAGTATTCTACTGGACGGAATCTTCAACAGATGCCAGGAAAATATTTAAACTTCTACATTTGTTAGTAAACCAAGTTCCTGTATATGACCTCTATTTTCAAAAAAACAACACCTTTTGGGAGATGATTTCTTAATGCAACAATACATAAAAAAAGATAATTATGAAACTGTTCAGCTTGATCATGAATGGATCATTATGAATACAGATCATTTTACTGTAACCAAGTTAAATGATATTGGGGGATTTTGCTGGTCTCTCCTTGAAAATCCTCAGTCCACTGAAGCACTTACCCAAAGTGTAAAAGTCCAGTTTCATTTAGACAATCTAAATCTTTCTATTCATATAGAAGATTTTCTTCGTGAACTAATGGAATATGGATTGATTCAGCATGCAGTTTAATCAAGATACAGTTGAGTTATTAATACGTACTATAAATAAGTACGGATGGATGGATCTTCCATCATATGGAATTAGTATGTACCCTTACATAAAAAAAGGAAACATTTGCCGATTTGTTCAATTTAATGAAATGAACGTAAAAAAAGGAGATGTCCTACTTTATCATTCCATTTCTGGTCAACTAATAGCTCATCGCTTACTAGCTGTTAATATAACAGAGACTTATCAAAAGCAGTTTATCCTTAAAGGTGATACAAACCTCTGTCCCGATGAACCTATAAACAAAAATCAAATAATTGGTAAGCTCACAACTATTGAAAATTCAAAAAGAAAGAAATATGCAACAGATCTTTCCTCTATCCTTTGGAGCTGCATTATACTTTCTTTCCCAGTTGCTTCGAAACTACTAAGATATTTTCTTTCTCTAGTTTTTTCATATAAAAAACGTTCGGGAGCATCCCTATGATCACTGCAAAACTTTTATCAGTTATTAAAGAAATAAACGTAAAAGGAATCCAGAAAACCTTTCAGTTGCTTGGCCCTTTTATTCTTTCAAGCTGGAAGTCATATACAGGACTTATCTTTATTTTATTCATTGATATCTTTTTAACAATCGGTTTTGCCTGGTTTTTTGGGACAATAACAGATGCAGCCGTACAGGGACAATTTGAAAAGATAAAATCATTACTATTTATTGTCTCGATTCTAATCGTTGTTGGACAATTAGTTACCTTCTTTAACACATATTTAGAATCCTATGTATCTAGTAAAATAAAAAGGGATTTAAAGGAGCATGTTCTTAAGCAAATTATGTTATTACCACCAGATAAGCTCTCAAAAATTCGTACTGGCGATCTGTTGACTCATTTTACAAATGATATTAATTGCATAGATGGAGTAATAGGCAGCAATCTTATTTACCTTATTCAATTACCTTTAATTTCTATAGCTTTTTTTATTTATATGCTTCAAATCAATTGGCAATTATCCGTTCTTAGCCTTCTAATCATACCGATTGCAGTAGTCGCAGGTGGTATCTTTGGTATTCTTATTAGGAACAATAGTAGGATGATTTTTAATAAAGTCAGTGATATGAATAGTCTTTTAAACGATACGTTTCAGGGTCTTTCAATCATTCGAACTTTTCTTGTTGAACGATTGTTTTTAAAAAAGTTTCACCAACAAAACCACTCCTTTTTTGAATTGGAAATGAAAAACGCTAAACTGCGTGGTACCTTTTATGTTGTTGGAGGACTAATATCTTCACTTTCTTACATTATAAGCCTTTGTTTAGGTGCCTTTTTTGTATCAAATGGACAAATCACAGTAGGTTCCTTGTTAACTTTTGTTACTCTAATGCAGCATTTGATAAGTCCATTAACAGGGCTAGCAGGAATTTGGGGAAGTTTTCAAAGCTCTGCATCAGCCGTAGAAAGAATATCATCTGTGCTAGATATCCCACTAAAGGAAAATGAACTTCCTACATATAGTAAGTCAGTAAAAGTGCCTACATCTATACAATTTCATAATGTTTCATTTGCCTATGAACCCGAAACAAAGATTTTTGATTCTTTAAACCTGACAATCCAAACAGGTAAGGTAATAGCGTTTGTCGGTCCAAGCGGTGCCGGAAAAACAACATTATTCCACCTTATACAAGGATTTTGCAATCCGCAATCAGGACAAATTTTAATGAATGAAACACCACTTGATCAACTTTCACCATCTGAATTAAGAAGCACTTTTGCTCTTGTAGCACAAGACACTTTCCTATTTGGAGGGACAATTAAAGAAAATTTATTACTGGCTCGCCCTAACATCACAGAATTAGAGATGATCAATGCAGCCATTCATGCAAATATACATGAATTTATCATGACTTTACCCAATCAATATGACACTGAAATTGGCGAACGAGGAGTTCGACTTTCCGGTGGGCAAAAACAAAGAATAGCTATTGCCAGGGCAATATTAAAGAATGCTCCAATTCTTTTATTAGATGAGGCTACCTCAGCATTGGATAGTGAATCAGAACATCAGGTAAAAGTAGCATTAGATAGGATTATGAAGAAAAAAACAACTTTAGTTATTGCACATCGATTATCAACCATACAACATGCTGATGTCATTGTTGTATTGGATGGAGGTAGAATTGTTCAAAAAGGTAATCATGATGAATTAATGCAACAACCAGGTTTATTTAGAAAGTTAATAGTTACCCAATCCCTAAATCACGAGAACTTTGAAGAGAATAGTGCAGAGAAATATAAAACTCTGGAAACAATCTAGGATTACAAGCTATCTACAATTATATAAATAGAGAGGAAATGAATTGCTTTCTTCTCTATTATCTAAGGAGAAACAAAAAAGGAAAGGTTAACATTACCTTACTAGTAGTGTTTGCCTTTCCTTTTTTATGTAGTTATTACATCTTTATTTATCTATATTTTGTAAGAAATGTTAGATTTTGAACTTACCTTAAAATCGTTTAGCTTTTGATAGTTATGTTTTAAGTTTAATTCAAAGGTTTGATTACTAGCACCGACTGCTTTCCTATTTGTTAAGTCCTGACTACAGGTTGGACATAACCATTTACCTATATTACAACTACTGTATGAGGAATGATAGCAGCGATTACAATGTTTTTTATACATATTGGGCTCCACCCTCAATTTCTAAAAATTCTCAATAAAGAACAAAATGATACAAAAAAGATTCTATACAACAAAAATATGTTCTTTTTAAGGAACAACCCTTTAAAAATTTTTACGCATTTATATGATGTCAATTATCCAAAAAACATGGATGAACATTACGGCAGTATACAGGGAAGCTCCAATAAAAGAAATTGTTTTCATTCTAGAATTGTTAGGTATTCCATGATAGAAGCAAAGCATAAATAACAATATAGATAATAGAGTCTTAACTATTAGAAGATAAACCGGTTCTGTTTCATAAATTATTCTCATTAGTACATTGGCCTCTTCAATCATATTTAGCTTGAGACCTATATACGTGAGAATACCGTCTATAAAATTAAGAAATGCTAAATAATAGCAAATTCGCTTTACAAACGTATTTCCATTATTTCTAATATTTATTTTCATCGATACTTCACCCTATTAACCCTTAGCTGAGTTCTATTCAATAAATTGATCTTTTTGGAAAGTACAATTTTGATTCTAATTTATTTTTCACCTCAACCACGCACATTCATTAACTTTTCGTAGTGACAGCTGTTGGTATCAATGCTTTGTCGAAATCATAAATAATATTCAGTGAGCAAAACTCTACAAGGAATCTTGTATTATTCTGCACTTTTTACTTGTAAATAATCATACAAAATACCACTCACTTAATCTTTGATCACACAAAAAAACTTTCCACCCAAAAAAGCACAGTCCCTTTTATTAGTTCAGAAGTCCATACTACTTTACGTTGTAAACTTCATTTATAATATTAAATATTCTGAAAAATACATTTGACAAACTCTTCATCCTCTTTGTATATATTTTAGTAAAGCAAAAATAATAAGGCTTATTTGTTATATCATAACCCAATTGAATAGATATATCAGTTTTTGTGGGGGAAAACCAATGAATTACTTCTCTTAAAGTATAAATATAGGAATCAAAACTTAGAAATTCATTGTCAATAAAGTTTATATACCTGCAAATGAAATGTTTAGATGAAATACGTGAAGAGTAATGATATCTTCTAGTCTTTTTTTTAGGTAAATCCACCAAATTAGATAAATATGGAAATTTCAGATAAACAATTGAAAGTGTACGAAGTATTCTATTGTAAGTTTTATTTATCTTTGCTTCCCTAAGTAATTTTTTATAGTTAATTTCTTCCTTTAATTTATAGATCATTTGAACAATATCTAATAAATATCTTGGAGATTCTAAATTATGTCTCCACCCATGTATACATATCATGTAAAAATTATAAAAATGGTCTAATTTTTTTACATATTTATAATTATGTAAGGGAACAGAACTAATCCAAAATTTATTAATGGCCAGTTTTGCTGTATTACGTTTTAAAATGTCCCAGTGAATTTCAACAGTCATTGGAATTGCTGAACCCGGAATCTCTTTACTAAAACTTTTATGAAAATGATAGGGAATTTCTATTTCTTCTTGTAAAAAGCCAATTTCTTTTACACACTCAATAGCTTTTTCTAAATCTTCCTCCTTTACTAAGATATCAATATCAGAGGTTGCTCTGGCACCTAAATCTCCAAAGAATTCCTCCGTAAAATAAACTCCCTTTAGAGGTATTACTTCTATCTCCTTATTTTCAAAAGCTTTTAATAGCTGAATTGTTTGATTCTTAATATACAAATTTAAAAATAAACTTTCTTTATATTTATGTTTCAATCTAGTTTGAAAAAGTTGAGGTGTTACTTCTAATTTTCCTTTCTCCTTTAATAAATTGTATACCTGTGGAGATATTCCGTACTTTTCAATTTTTTCTATTAAATCATTTACATCCTCGATTTTGTCTGGAAGAACTAAAATTCCCTCATATAAATTAGATAAAAATTTTTCAAGCACATTCTTCCCTCCAAATATAATTTAGAACCTGGCTTGATCTTGTTCTTTTCTATGAACAAAAAGTAGTTATGTATTTCTTACCTGGTTGATTCATCATTATATTTAACTAACTGTCATTTGTTTTCCTAAAAGATAGCTGAACATTCCAGTACCATCATTAGCTAATTGATGAAATTCACCATTTTGAATAATACTTCCTTCATCTAAGACTATTACATGATCTGCATTTCGAATCGTTGATAGTCGGTGAGCTATAACAATAATTGTCATTCTCCCTTTTAACCTATCAATGGCTTCCTTTATATTGGTTTCATTTTCCACATCTAATGCACTTGTTGCCTCGTCTAAGACTAAAATTGAAGGATTTCGTAAAATTGCACGGGCTAAAACTATCCGTTGCCGTTCACCACCCGATAATCTGATACCTCTATCCCCTATTATAGTGTCTAATCCTTGTGGAAGCTTTTTAACAAACTTCTCAGCTGACGCAAATCTGAGTGCATTCCATATCTGCTCATCACCAGCATTAGCTTTAACTAGAATCATATTCTCCCTTATACTTGTATTAAATAAAAAAGGATCTTGTGGTACATAACTAATAGAATTTCTTAACTCTAAAACTGTTTTATCATTTAGAGGCTTGCCATCAATTAATACCTCTCCTTTTTCAGGAAGATTCAAGCCCATAATAAGATCTATTAAAGTACTCTTACCAGCACCAGAACGACCAACTATTGCAGTCGTCCTATTTCCTTTAATCTTTAAGCTAACTCCCTTAAGTGCATATTCGGGAGCATTTGTATTATATCTAAAATATACATTTTTACAGCTTATTTCGTTATGTACAGTTAAAGTATTACTTGTACTCGTTTGAAATTCTTTGGCCTGCTGACATTGTTTTTGCAATATAATCAAGGTATTAAATGAAGGAATAGTTGAACCCAGTTGTTCAAGGTTGGACTGAATCCCTGTAAATCGTGGCCATAATCTAGAAAAGATAATAACAATTAACATTAATTGTGCTGGTTGTGCTTGAAACAACTGTATGGCAAAAAATACAAAAAACCCTATCAAGATAGAAGAAACAAGTTTATAAATAAATTGTGATGTAGACTTAAGCTTGGTAAGTTCTACAAAATTATGCTCCATTTTAATACACATTGATTTAAACCAAGTTAAATAAGAAGCTTCTAGATTATTACTTTTAATATCTTTTATCCCATTTAACTGATCGCTAATACCAGCTAGATAAGTTTTTGATAATAGAATGGTTTCCTTCCCAATATCATTTGACTTTTTAATAAACTTTTTTGAAAAAAAGATGAGTGCAAAACCAAAAAATAAAACAAAAAGAGTCAGCTTTGTAGATAACCAAAAAGCCACTATTATTTGAATAACAGTAAAAACGAGAGATGAAATAAATTGTAAAAATAGGTAAGTCCCTACACTAACTTTTCCAACTTCAGTTGTCATAATATTTATTAAATCTGATTTTCTTTTATTTAAAAAGAAGTTCCAATTAGATTGAAGTAGTCCTTTATAAGTTGCTTCTCTCAAATGTCGAGTAAAACCTTGTTGAATTTTCATATTTATGATCATCTGGTTTCTCTGAAAAAGACTTTGGCTTACCATAATTACAATATATATTCCTACAATTAAGACTAAGCAAGTTGTTTGGGAGAAATTTTGAAAAAAGCCTGAAATTAACGATAACGGAAAATGTTTTGTAGCATCAACTTCGAAAATTCCAGTTAGGCTTATTAATGGAATGATCATAAATATACCTACACTCTCTAATAAGCTTATAAAAATCATACCTAAGAGGTTAAAATATAAGATCCTACCACTAAAATGATGGATTCTCTTTGTAAAATACAAAATTTGTTTCATTACATATCCTCCTAGGATAGTACTTTTTACTAGTGATTAATAGCCTCAAAAGGTTAATCTAAATAATGGGAAGGACAAGATCTATTAAAGTTTTGAGGTCTATAATTAATTAATTTTTTTAGCGAATGTACCAACAACAGTAAATCTATTCATTACTTCAAAACCAGTTATGTAATATGGTCCACTCCTTAGCCAAGCATGTGCTATCAGCTTTCCTCTTTCATCTTTCCCAGTTCCTAAGTAAAGTGTACTCTCTATTTTCCTTCTTTCTAACATTTTCATAGCTGCAATAGCTTTTACTAGACACATACTTTCCCAGATTGTATATTTACTCATTATATTAATTGCATTTGATATATCGTCTAATAAAACAATATTAGAATCATCTAAATTAAAGGAAGTTTCTTTCATTTGTTCCCCAAGTGAAGGTGCAATTGTTGAAAATGGCTTACCTTTAACTATACGAGCCCAACCTAGAAGAAAAAACGCCTCAATCAGCAGCAATTTAATATTCATATCTAAAAACAAAAAAACTTTTATCTTCTTTAAAACTTTCATTTTAAATCCCTACTTTAATAAAGAATCTAAACTTAATATGATTAATTTTCCTTTAATTCAATTAGTCCCTCAATTGAGAGAATTTCCAAAAAAGTAATTACTTGGTCTTCGCATTTTGTGTAATCAATATCATACTCACACATTAGTGAAGATACTATGTTATTAAGTGTTAGAGGCTTTTCGATTAAATCCCAAATAGCACCTCCAACCCCTCCTAAGTTATAGTATTTACTATTCTTAACACTTAATAAAACTTTCTCGTTTTCCATATTACTAACAATATTTCCTGTACCTTGACAAATTAAGCTAGTAGATAATGATTCCTTGTTTTTAAGCATTTATTTTCTCCCCTTTGTTTAAGTTTATAGTGGATAAAATTAAACTCTGTAATTCAATAGCTGTAAAACGAGACTCTGGTCTTAGTAATTGATAAATAGGAACCCCATCAGCAATTAAAGCTGTAGTATTGAAATGCCATTCCATTAAACCTGAACGCCTAACAAAAAGATTACGATATGTGTGGTTATATAACATGTATAACTTATTTAACTTTTTAATTGGTCTTATCTCTATATTTTCTGACTCAGTTTTAATTAATTCAAATACACCTGCTAATGGTAATGACTCACTAGTAAATTGAGAAGTAACTGGAATTGAGTATTTCGTTTCCCTTTCTACTATTGGGCGGTATTTGTTAAATTTTTTTCCAAATTGATTAAGAGTTTCTAACCATAACTTTTGATGAGGATAAGAAGGAATTACTATTGGTTTATTGTACCTATTTAATGTTACTGGTATTACATCATCACTTATTAACTGGTAACCTTTTTCTAAAAATGCAGAAGCTAAGGTTGACTTCCCTGCACCTGATTCACCTACAATTGCATATGCTTTACCTTCTATAGCTATTGCACTACCGTGCAAAGGCAATATTTTTCTTTGAATTAATATTGCTCCCATACATGTGCCTAGAATATATAATCTTAAATGATCCTCTGTTGAATTTTTCATGGGAAAGACACTGATTTCTTTTCCATCTTTAATTTGAAAGATAGCTATTTCTGGTATATGGAACATGATAAAATTTTCTTTTACAAAGAAATAATCAGTTGTGTCTGCTATTAAAGTCCACCTTTTTAACAAATCTTCTTTTTTTATTGTAATATCAGGCTGTACTACCTTAATATTCATTTGGGGAAGTTCTGGTAGAGGGATGAAACTATCTACAATAAAATCGAAGGCCTTGTAGACCGATTGTTCTACGACTTTCAACATAAAAACCTCCAAATTTGTAATTTTATATAAATGTTTAAAGCCCTATAACAAAAAAGCAGTATAGGGCTTTAAATCTAGTAATTCCTGTAAAAGAACTACGAGGTTTCTATGTAAAAAACCCAGGTTAATTTGCTTCTTTTTTAGCTAAATGTTAAATCTTTTTTAGGTGTATTTTCTGGAAACGCAGCATCAGTAAAGTCTCCATCTTCACCTAGCATTGTCATTTTAATATCTAAAACTTCTAACTCTGGTTTTTGCCATTCCTTTTTCATATTTTCACCTCCTCTCAAGTGAATTTTCTTATGAATCGATAAACAATTACACTACGCATGAGAACCTTATAATGACGATCAGTAGCATATTCTGGCCTAACTTCGTTACTAAGTTTCAATATCGCATCATTTAACACTTGCCCATTTAGATATTGTTGAACCTGTTTATTTAAACTTAATTCTTTTACTTCACTTAAAAATGAATCCCATTGAGGAATCATCCGATGTACCCAATCAGCACCTTGTACTCCACGAATACGTTGATTTAATCTAACTTTATCAGGTAAATATCCTTTGGTTGCCCGTCTGATTAATGAACGGTCTAAACCATTTTGAACATACTGATCTTCAGGTAATGAGATACAAAAACGTACTACACGTAAATCATTAGTTGGATCACGTTTCCACAATGAATGACGTAAAGACAGCTTTGCGATATGAGTGTTTCCAGCATTCCAATGAAACACATCTTCGAAATGTTTTTTTCTTTCCTTATATATTGTTGGTGAACAATACCAGCCTGTTCGATCTATCCCATATTCTTTAAACCTTTTATATACACCAGTATCTTCTGCAAAATTCGGATTAATTAACTTAGGACGAACACTTTTATTTCTCTTAGATAAAATATTATCGATAGTTGGAAATCCTACCTTAGCAATTGTCTTCATCCTACCTAATCTAGGACCACCTACGTTTTTACTATATTGATCTAATTCTCGAAAAAGTCGTACCCATTTAAGCCTTTTTAAAAGAACTGCGTAATATTCTAGGGCTGGTCCCCAGGAAATTGTGAAATTCCCCCTATCTCCACTTAACAAAATACCTAAGCCTTCTCTTTGTCCTTTTTCAAACATTCCCTTTAGCCAAAAAGAATTTTCAAAGAATTTGTAGGGCATTTCCATAATTTCAAGAAATTCATCAATTTCCGAAAAGGAACTCTTTCCTTTAAAATCAAAATAATGATCTTTTACATCACCTAAGTGTTTTACTGTTGAATAAATATATGGTCTCTCATCAGCTAACAATTGCTTAGGAGTAAAATCTTTAAAATCTTTTGATGGTATATAACTAAATGTATGTAACTTTTTATTTTCTTTTCTAACTGCTTTTGCAGCAAAACTTGCAACAGCACCCGAGTCCAGCCCTCCACTTAATTGTGTCCCTACATTTAGGTGTGTGCGTAACCTCGAGGTTACTGCTTTTTGAAAGATTTCTTGGAACGCTTCTACATATTCTTCACTTGATTTCAACTTAAGTTGCTCTATAGAAGTTAGGGTACAGTACCTCTTTATATAAACTTCATTACCAACTACTGTAATACTATGCGAGGGAGGTACTTGGTTAATATTTAGATAAGGAGTTATTGACGAATCTACAGCATCAATCATACCTTCAATAGCTAAATATTCAGCAAGCCATATTTCGTTAAGTTGTTTTTGAAAATTAGGAAATGTCAATATCGGCTCTATAGTTGTACTAAAGGCAAATCTTTGATTCTTCAAAGAATAATAGAGTGTACGACTTCCAGAAAAGTCTCTTGCTCCAAAAATTTTTTGCCTTTTCTCATCCCAAATCATAAATGCAAAGTCACCAATTAAATACTTAGGACACTCTTCCCCCCATTTATGGTAAGCAAGCAATATCAATAGGCTATCAGGAATTTTGTTTTGATCTTTTTTATCAACCTGCAGCAGTTGGAACAATTCTTTACGATTATCTATAATGGCGTCTGAAGTAATTGCTAATTGTCTTTGATAATCATAGAAAGGTAGTTGTTCGTTAATTGACTCAGGAGTGATCCATTGTGCATGACAACCAAGAAAGGTATGTTCTTTATTCCATACCTGAATATCATCCGCAGGAAAATGTTGCAATGCCTTCATCATACTATCAATATGATGTTGTGCTATTGGTTCTTTATTTATGTTGTGTATTCCAGCAATTGCACTCATAATTTCCTCCAATTTATTATTATCAAGCCAGACATTCTCTATAAAGAACGTAAATTCATTTTGAAATTTATGAATAATATAGGATCATTCATTTTGATAATGATTTAGGATTCTCTGTCCTATAGGTTTCTTTATTAAGAAATAAAGTTCATTATAAAGAACAATTTATATTAAATTTACCACCATATATAATTTGTGTCAACTATTAATAAAAAGAATTCTATCGCTCAAAAGTTAGAATTAATTTGAACAGCTTTTTCTTTGGTTTACTTTCGCAAAATCTATTGCTGACACAAGACAAACGCATTTAATTAAATGTTGGTTTTCTCTTTTTTCACACCATATACATGTATTGGATTGGCTGTGAGTATATAATTAATACCATTAACTACTAATCTCCCTTCCTCCTAAATTCCCCAAAATGATATTATTATGGCTATAAAAAAGACCCCTAAAGGGATCTTAACCTAACGTAGTTATCTTAAAGTCGTCAAATCGCGTAGCACTATTACCACTGAATCCAGAGGAATTAAACGTTTCAAGGTGATCAGTCACTATTCCTTCCCATATTAACTCTCCTCTGACGGTTGCTTTTATAAAGCCATCATTTCTATGGGTAATTTTTATTTGATCACCATTATTATCCGTGATAGTAGAAGAGAATATGAGGGATTGTTTATTATTTACTTTTTTAATGATATGATACTTCCCCCCACTATTTTGTAAGAAAAGTGAGTTCTGACTATCAGTATATCTTATAAAATAATTTCCAACATGTTCTCTTGACAATGTAATATAATACATAAAATTCTTAAGATTATGACTAATAAGGGCTGGATCGGATCCATTTGATAAATAAACTTGATTACTTGAGACTAAATAAGAACTAGCTCCAGTATTCCAAGCTTGCCCTGTTTCTGTAGTGCCTATAGGACCATCTGCTCTATTAAATGAATCAATAACAACAACAGTAGGTGTAGTAATCATTAACCCTGACCTAGCAGATTCATTTGTTGCATTATCAACAGCCGTTACCTCTATCAGATATTCTGTACCTTCAGTTAAATCTGTAAGCTCATATGAAATCTTAGTAGGATCGATCAATGTTTCATTTTGCTTGGTATTGTTTACATATATATTATAACCAGCTATACCAGGGTCTGAATGCTGAGTCCAGCCTACTAAAACTGTTGAATCGGTTGCATCAATTTTATTCAATCCTTCTACAGCTGAAGGAGCTTTTTCATCTACTACCTTGGTAAAGGTAACTGACTGTACAGTACTCTCATTACCAGCAATGTCTTTGCCGAAAAATTTTAATGTTGTTGTTTCATTAATTATGATTGGACCATTGTACGCAGTGCTTTCTTGAGTTGGAGTAGATCCATCAAGAGTGTAATAGATTGTTGCTTTTTCATCTGTATTCAATGTGATTAATTGATTATCTGTATAGAAATTCCCTCCTGTAGGTGTAAAAGTTACTGTGGGTGCTATAACATCTGGTTTAGTAATGACTGACGTAGCTACAACGCCTTGATTTCCATATATGTCAACTCCGAAAAACTTAAATGTAGTCGTTTCAGTTATTCTAATGGGACCAGAGTATACTGAACTTTCCCTCGTAGGCATCGAACCGTCAGTAGTATAATAAATAGTTGCGTGTTCATTGGGTATTAAAAATACATTTATGGCACTAGCAGTGAATGTAGAACCATCAACTGGGCTAGATGTTACTATTGGTGGTGTTGTTTCTGCAGATTGATTTAACAAGAATGCCGTTTTATTAATAAACAGCTTCCATTTAAAGCTCAAATGGTCTTGATAAGCAGTAATCTCACAATTACTAAGATTGACAAAGGTTGTGTTGCCCTCAATAGAGTAAGCAGGATCATCTGATGCAAAGGTTATAGTGCTCTTATAATTTGGACCTATTATAATCCTTACAACACGTCCACTTGGCATACTTGTATAGGCTCTTAATTTCAAAGTGGCATTATCAGTTGTAGGCTTACTATAATCTATTAAATATGTTTTACCACCTGTCAATCTAGGTTGATCATTTGGCCATAGAAAAGGTACATACTCAAAGTCATTACTGTAAACCGTCCCTGAATTAACCATCACAATATTAGTAGAGAGGGGATTTACTTTATCAGAGTAACAATAATAAATATCTTTATCTGCCATTACTGGCTCATAAATTGATAAATTTAATCTTGTAGAAGCTATAACCATATTTTTGCCGTTAGACTCGAAGTAAGGATTGCCTAAAACTGAACTCATCCATCCTTTAGAAAGGTAAGCAATTCCGCAAACTGTTGATTCAAATCTCTGAAAAGAGTGACCATACATGGTTCCTTCAGCGAGTGAGATACCCGGGTTAGCAATATTATGGCAAGACCCAAAGTCCCAAATATTGTTATCATTTCCAGGTTCAATATGAATCCCGCCACCATAGAAAACTCTTATCTTACCTACTGCATTTGTACCCATTCCTTTCAATTGCATACAATCAACTTGAATTTCCGTAGGGTCAGAAATTCTCTTAAATGAACTTCCAGACTCAATACCTGAGAATGGCAAGTAATGATCTTCCAGATAAATATCTACATTCGTCAACGTATAGGGTGAGGCTTTATCTAAATAAATCTCATTGCCCTTAATGTCAATTACTCTGTGTTTGATTGGATTCCCATTAATATCCTCTATTCCTCTAATAGTTATGTGTTCAGTTTTCCGTATACCCGTTTTATCTTGAACAATCAGTACTTTGGATCCTGTGGTTATACTACCCACTAGTTTTTGATTCACCTTAGCAACTAGCGAATAAATTCTGTCAACATTTATATCATTTGGGAGAGGATCAGCTAACTTTAGGATAGATGAATTCCCATCTACACTCAATGTTGTAAAAGTGGTATCTAAATAACTTCCACATCGATTGGTTTGAGAGTGATCAATTCTAATTGCATTTGAATTAGAAGGATAAGGGAAGTGTCCTATCATTCCCCAGTAGGTAAAACTATCTAAACTAATATCATGAATATAGCTTCCCGCCCAATCTTCACCTATAAAGCCGTTCTTACATCGTCGGTTTGATGAATTAAATTTAATCCTACCTGGAAACCTTATACCTCTTCCTTTCACCCATAGGATATACTCTTGGTTCATCACAAAATTCTTAAGTTCAAAATCACCTCTAAAAACTGCCCCAGAATTTGGTGTTACATATGTTGGGCTGACTGAAAATGGACCACCGTTTATTGTTATATCTTTAAAGTGATTCATGGCAATTCTAAAGATAGGCTCATTGTCGACTGTCCCCTTTTCTGATAAACCTAGCAATCTAAGGTTTAGACTACCATCAACGAGAAGGGGTACTAGTTTATAGGAATTATTAACCTTCAACTCTCCTTCAGAAGAGATAGTTAGTGGAATTCCGTCCGTTAAAAATGGTCCTTCCCAAGATTCAGTAGCATTATTTTTTAATACGAGATAGCTTCCTGTACACTTATCTCCAAAGTTATAAAACCCTCCAACAGTTAATACAGTATCGACTATAGAACTTAAATCACTCTGCAAGAGGTCTTTTGTTGTTTTAATTGAAATACTTTCCACCACAATTTATTCCCCCATTTTTTCACTTAAATAAGGTTAGGTTAGTAGAAATAATATTCCTTGCTCGTACCATTGTATGTATTGCAAAAAAAAAAGTGCAGAACTTTGCTAAAAATGAAACACAAGCACTAACTTATATGGTCGGAACAAGAATCTAAAATGCAAAGACAAGTGGGGCAAGTCTTTCTTTATACTTAAACAAAGTGTTTACGTAGAGAGCTACCTATTAGGCCCATTAACACAATACTTAAAATATTAAATATTTGTAACAAAGAGGATGAAAATGGGTATGAACAAGCCATACTTTAATATGGAGTTATACAAGTAGAAGATTAAAATATTTAAAAGTTACTAAATTAAGCCTTAAGGATAAAAGGAGTGTATATTGGCTACTGAAAGCTCACGTGTTGTCCAAAGTACTTTATAGGTTAGTCATAATTAGAAGAAATTGAAAGAGTTTGAAGTTTTATTGCCTAACATGAAAAGAACTAAAAAAACTATAGCTAGGGCAAAACTCTTAATTTAATGCATTTGTATCCTTAAAGGGAGAAAGAAGAGAAAAAATCTCTCTCCTTTATATAGAATCCAATTAAAAGTTGGGGTTTCTCCCCTGAATTCCCAATCCCCTACATAAATTGTACTAATTTTTAAAAGATTAATTCTACCATTACACATAAAAATGTTAATTTACAAATACACGGATCTCAGCTTTCAAGTCTAGGGAATAAGCCCACACTAACTGGTGTAAGACCAACAATATAAGCATTGTTAAAAAAATTGAAAGATTAATCCAAGACAAAAACAAGCACCCAGTGGGTTCCAGTTTAACTATTCATAAGGTCAGTTCAATCAATCCTAACTTCTATAGTTTTCTATTAAGCTACTTTTTTTCTGATTCTTTTCCTAGTACTAGTTAATGTGGCTAAATACCTTCCCCATTTAATTGACCCTTTTTCTAAAATATAATAGGAAGCAGCAGAAAATCCTATAGATACAATAGTTGTAATAAATAAAGCTAAAGGCACACTATTTATAGTTTTCATGAAAAATAGCAAGAATATAAGATGGAACAAATATAAGCTATAAGATATTTTACCAATAAAAATTATTGGTTTCTTCGTCAACAATCTAGACCCTAATTCAGAAGACAAACTAAGGACTAATATAAGAGATACGCCGATGGAGGCACCCCATTCATCAATAATTGTATGGTGAATAAGATCATTACCATAAATAACCAGCGGTAAGTATATAAATGTACACTTACTATTAATAGGATTAATTTAAAACCTACTTTTATTCCTAAAAAAGTTAATTATATAATTTTTGTTTTTAGCTAGTAAAGAACCTAGTATAAACATTGATTAATAGTGGAGAGTTACAAAATAATTTGTTCCTAAAAATTTACCTAATACGAATCCACTGAATGATAAAAATAAAGATAATAAAAAAACCTTTTTTCAGTCATATTTTATAACTACTAACATTATGAAAGGAAATATTAAAGATAATCTCATTTCATGAACCAAAGACCACAAAACTGGATTCAACTCAAGTTTAAAATCTCCCTAACATCAAATGTTCAATGAAATTTAGAGTCGAACTTGAAGTTACCCACATAGTGTTTACCCAATCACTAGAAGTTTGTTTATTTAAGTTAATTAAGCTTTTCAAAAAAACAGCTAAAATTACTGACACAATACAAGGAATATATATTCTTAAAAACCTTTTTATTATATATTCATTATACTTTACTTTTGTCTCTCCAAGAAAGGGTAGAGCTAAACAAAAACCACTTAATACAAAGAAGAAAATTACTGCTTCGTGCCCTGCCCAAAAGAAATGGAAAGGTGAGTATCTATACCAAGTCTCTGATATTCCCATTACGTGTGTGTATATAAAATTAATATTGTAAACAATCATAAAATGACTAAACATTACTGATAAAGCAGCTAATCCTCTTAATGAGTCTAATTGTTCAATACGTTTATTTTTCATTTAACTACTCCCCTAAATAATCATTTCCAATCATAGCGTTCTTCAAAAAGAACCTTCTTTAAAATGAATATTTTTGTTGATAATAAGTTTTTGTTTATGTTACCTTTTCTCCATGAATGCTACAAATTCAAGGTATATCAGTTATAAATAGTTAAATCAAAAATGTCAATGACTCCTGTCGTCCATTAGGAAAAAAATAACCACTTGTTCTGTTTGTTAAAAACACAGTACTTTGTAAAGAACTATAAACCCGGAGAATGATAATTTTCTTTGATAATCATATAAAGGTATTTGTTCGTTAAATGATTCATGAGTGATGTATTTTGCAATAGAAAAGTGCAGAAAAATGCAAAGAAAAGTACAGAGGTTTGTCACCCGAATTACTTTTCTTTATTTTCTTTTAGATAATGCATTCGTTAAGCGATAACTCTCTCCTTGA
>Ga0182739_1002279_pt1 | contig 18200 bp, 13 predicted proteins | sample eDN5th30CBELigBY_FD_128873 | JGI IMG/M metagenome (GOLD analysis project Ga0182739, IMG submission 128873) | Enriched backyard soil microbial communities from Emeryville, California, USA - eDNA 5th pass 30_C BE-Lig BY (version 2) (version 2) | ecosystem: Environmental > Terrestrial > Soil >...
CGCGCCGCCGTCGAATTTCTGCCAGTTGATCTTCGCGCCGGTCGCCTTCTCATAGGTGCCGTCGGCCTGCGGAACGCGGGACGGCTCGACGATCGGCTGGTAGCCGATGTTGAGCGTCACGTCCGCGGCATGCGCCGCGCCGAGGGAAGCCGCCATGGCAAGGGCGGCGGTCGCGGCGAGCAGGGCTCTGCGGGTAATGGTCATGGTCCTCTCCTCAAGTTGCCGTCGCCCGAAATCTCTGCGGGCCGGTTTCTCAAAGCTATATAATCAATAAATTTAGTAGAGAAATTTTCGCCTCAATTTACCGGGCGCGCGGCGATTGCTTTTGCGTTTCCGGCAAAAGGATCGGAATGGCGGCTGTCCGTGGCGTTCTCTCATCACGCCGCTACGACGGTGGCAGCCGGCTTGGATGCTCGCCGGCTGGTTCCGCCATCACGATATGTTTTAATAAGGAACGACCGCCCGCCGTCTTGGTTGACTCCGTGCAGGCGAATGAACGCCTGCCTTTTGACTCCAAGGAGAAGCATTATGCCGAACCAAGGCGGAACCCACGAACAGCATGTGAAGGCCGGCCAGCAGAGCCACAAGAACGAGGACCGCAAGCTCGACGCCTCCAGCAACCGCGACCAGAAAGACGGCCAGCGCGGCGGCAAGGGCAACTTCGCGGAAGACCGCGAACGGGCCTCGGAAGCCGGCCGCAAGGGCGGCCAGCACTAACCCTTCAATTCCAGAGGGCCCGCCGCCGCAAGGTGGCGGGCCTTTTTCATGCTCCCTGTACGGCGGTTGGTGGACCCGCAGGTACTGGCCTAACCCATCGCGGCGTAGCGGGCTTCCATCAGGTCGGCTTCGCGCACGAGTTTGCGCACGAGTTCGTCGGAGAGCTTGCGGGCGCGGCCGAGGCGGTAGATCTCGTCGCGCTCGGCCCTTACCCCGGCAAGCCGCAGCCGCCGTTCGATCTCTTCGAGATGTTTTACCTGATCGGCTTCGTCGCCGGTCTTGGAGCGCGTGTCGATCCTCTGGCGGTAAAGCTCCATGAGGCGGCTTCCGACATCGGCATAGAGGTCGGCATCGCCTCGGCCTTCGCCGATTTCGTGCTGCAGCCTTTCGATCATCCGGATCGCCGCTTCCGCCGCGGCGATGCGGGCCGCGTCCTCCTCGCGCTGGTGGCCGGGCTCGGGCGGCAGTTCCAGGTCGCGAAGCAGGAAGGGCAGGCCGATGCTGGCGGCGGCGAGCGAGGCGATGATCACGCCTGCCGCAAGGAAGATGGCGAGATCGCGCGCCGGAAACGGCGTTCCGTCATCGAGGACGAGCGGCAGCGTGAGGATACCGGCCAGCGTGATGGCGCCGCGCACGCCGGCGACCGACATCGCCACCACCAGCCGCCAGTTCGGCCGCGTAACCGCCCGCCCCTGCCTTGCCGCGCGATAGAGGGTGAAGCGCAGCGATATCCAGACCCAGACGAGGCGCAGCAGTGCCAGCGCGACGTTGATCGCGACGACATAGATCGCAAGCCAGATCGGCTCGTGATGGCCGGTATCGGTCACCACCTGCGCCGCCCCCGCCACGATGCTCGGCAACTGTTCGCCAAGCAGCACGAAGATGATGCCGTTGAGGGCGAACTGCACCGTGTCCCATACGGCGGTGCGGCGCACGCGCGTCACGGCGAGGGTCTGGCCGGTCTGTTCCGCATAGCTCATCGTGATCCCGGCGGCGACGGCCGCGAGGATGCCCGAGCAATGCAGCTCTTCCGCCAGGAGATAGGCGCCGAACGGGATGAGCAGGCTGATGAGGATCTGCGAGCCCGGCTCCTCGCCGAGCTTGCGCGAAAGGTGGTCCTTGGCCTTCATCACGATCCAGGTCATGCCCGCGCCGATGACGATGCCGCCGAGCGCGAGCCACAGGAAGGTGCCCAGCGCGGCGACCGGCGAAAAGACGCCGGTGAGGACGGCGGCGACGGCAAAGCGCATGCAGACGAGGCCCGAGGCGTCGTTCAGCAGGGACTCCCCTTCGAGGATATGCATCAGGCGGTTGGGGATCGGCACGCGGGCGGTGATCGCCGAGACGGCGATCGGGTCCGTCGGCGAAACGATGGCCGCCAGCGCGAAGGCGACCGGCAGCGGCATCGAGGGGATCAGCCAGTGGATGAAGAAGCCGACCCCGATCACCGTGAAGATCACGAGGCCGAGCGAGAGTTCGAGGATCGTTCCCTTGTCGCGGAACAGCCCTTCCTTGGGAATGCGCCAGCCGTCGAGAAAGAGAAGCGGCGGCAGGAAGAGCAGGAAGAAGATGTGCGGCTCGAGCTCCACCTTGGACCCCGTGACGCCGGCAATCGCCGCCCCCAGCGCGATCTGCACCAGCGGCAGGGGAACGGCCACCGGGGAGAGGCGCGCAAGCGTCCCGCTCACGACCACCGCCAGCAACAGGATCAGCGCGATACCGATATTCTCCATGCAATCTCCTGCCTGCGGATCAGCGACTATGTGGCGAGGCTTCGCAGGCCCCGAATCTTTCAAGTTTGAAAACGGCGGTTTCGCCGGTCAAGCCGTCATGGCCGGAAAAGTGCGCTTCCTGCTTGCGCGGGCGCATCCATGTTCGCCCGGGGGAAAATACTTGTTCGCCTTCGGTCAAGCCAATGGAACGCGAATAGCTGTACAATTTCGCAAAACCGTACAGAATTTAATTCTGTGCACCTGTCGTATTTGCTGGATACCTTCGAAGTCGCCAAACTGAAAGGAGAGCGGTTGGGTTCCGTCCTGTTTCCCACGCGCAGACTGTCAACGGAAGACGTTCCCCGGCGGGAGCGGCTTGCATTCGTGCATGATTTCATGGCGCGCCATATCGGCGGCCGCCGGTTTGCCCCGGCCGACCGCGACAATGTCCGCATCGACATGGAGGCGATGCCCCTGCCTGGCGGCCTGACGGTGGCCCGGGGCCATTACAACCCGATGGGCGGCGCCCGGACGCGGGAGCTGCTGCAGGATGGCCGCGAACAATACCTGCTGTTGATCCACAACGAAGAGCATGAGATTTCGATCGACGGCAAGGCGCTGATCAAGATCGCCCCGGGCGATATCGTTCTCCTGAACGAGGGGACCTGCCATGAATTCTGGTACGGCAAGCCGACGACCGTCGACCTTGTGTCGCTGGATCGCCAGACGCTTGCCGATCTCGCCCCCCGCATCGAGCTGGAAGCGAGCTACATGATACCGGCGACGGCCTGCGGCATGCCGCTGCTGGCGAATTATGTCGAGACGCTGCGGCGCTATCCGCCCGCCTCGTCCAGGGCCGGCGACATGGCGTCCCGCCACGTCTACGATCTGACGGCGCTGGTGCTCGACGGTTTCGTCCGCGGCGGAGCGGAGCGGAACGAGCGCAGCAAGGCGGCAGCGCGGCGCCGGCTGGTGCAAAGGGACGTATTGGAGAACCTCTCCGATCCCGGCCTCCATATCGATCTCGTCGCCCAGCGCCAGGGCGTCACCCCGCGCTATATCCAGCGCCTGTTCGAGAGCGAAGGCACGACCTTCACGGAATTCGTGCGCGATTGTCGGCTCGATCTCGCCTTCCGTCTGCTCAAGGAGCGCGAGGCGGATTCCAGCATGATCACCGCCATCGCCTACGATGTCGGCTTCTCGGACCTCTCCACGTTCAGCCGGGCGTTTCGCCGGCGCTTCAACGCCACGCCTTCCGAGATCCGGCGCTCGTCCTTCTGAGATCGAGTGGCCGGATAGGGCCGGATTTGTGCGTCCAGCATCAAAAATCGGTTCCGTATTTCCCAAGAGCGCCATGGCCCCTTTTCGTATCGTTCAGCGTCAACGATGCGGAATCAGTCTCCGCGTCGCATATCCACATCGGAGACAGTTCGACATGACCAGGGAGTTACGGGGTGCGCTCGGTATTTCATAGCAACGGCCCGCTGGTGGTATCGCATGCGGTTCCGCGAGAGGATGCGCCCGCAACCATATCCATCCATTCGGCCGGGCGGCATTTCCCCTGCTGCCATGCGGCAGGCATCAGGGCGGGAAACGACAGAAGAATTGTCGCTGATCGTCTTTTCGGCCGCACGAGGGGCTTTGCGATAGATCGCGAACGTTAGCCCCGCCCGCCGGCCGGCGGCGGCGATCCGAGGGGTCTGCGCCGCGCCCGCGGCAGAGCGGGGCATCAATCAAAACAATCGTCTTTTCAGTCTTCGGGCGCGGCAGCGTCCGTCGCCGGCGGCGCCATGTCCGCAGCCGGCCAAAACGGGAGCAGGAAATTGCAGGACAGAACTTTCGATCCGTCGCGTTCGGCCAGGGGGCCGCGTCTTCGGCATGTGCAGGCGCTTCTGGCGGGGGCCTCGATGATCGCGCTTGGCCTTCCGGCATCGGCGGCAACGATAGAGCTGGAAAACGGCGAGGTCGAAACCGGCGCGATCTCGCAGCCGGGCAACACGACCTTCCTCGTCGGGGAAGGAGCGAGCGCGACCATGGCAGGGACGATCTCGGGAACGGGATCGGTTTCCAAGACCGGTCCGGGTACGTTGACGATCAAAGGGGAAAATTCCTATTCCGGCGGCACGGACATCGCCAGCGGCTATGTGTGGTTGACGCATGGCAGCGGTCTCGGCACCGGAACCGTCACGTTCAACGGCGGCGGGATCGGCTTCCTGGGGCCTGATGCGCTGTCCATGTCCAACGACATGGTGTTCAACAATGCCACCGTCCTCTACACGATGCAGGACACGACATTGTCGGGCGTGCTTTCCGGCGGGTCGCTTTTCAAGAAATTCGGCGAAAAGACGTTGACGCTGACGGGCGAGAACACCTTCACGGGCGGCCTTCTCATCCACGAGGGGACCGTGCGGGCGGAAAACGGCAAGGCGCTCGGCTCCGGCAAGATCACCTTCGACAGCGGGACGCTCGGGATCTACGCGCCGGCCCTGACGACGCTTTCCAACGACATGGCGTTCAATGGCAATGCCACGCTCGATACCGTGCAGCACACGACGATTTCGGGCACCCTGTCGGGGACGGGTGGCCTGACGAAGACCGGCGGCGGGACTTTGACCCTTTCCGCGGACAACAGCGCCTTCTCGGGCGGGCTGACAATACGGAACGGGACCGTCCATGTCGGGAACGACCATGCGCTCGGCACGGGGGTGGTGACCATCGGCCAGTTTGGAAGCACGCCGGCGCTGTCCTACGCGGATGGCGTCACGATCGGCAACGACTTCCTCCTGGCCGCTAATACGGATTTTCATGTCGCGGCCGGTACGGCGACGCAGTCGGGCCGGATCGATCAGGCCAGCGGGAGCGTGATCTTCCCGAAAAAGACCGGCGCCGGCGAGCTTGTCGTTACCGGCACGATCAATGCCGGATATGAGTTCAGGATCGCCGAGGGGCAACTGACGGCAGCGGCCGAGAATGTCATCGGCGGCGAGCGCACATATTATATCGCAGACGCGGCAACCTTGAAGCTCGAGGCCGACCAGCAGCTCGGCATGGCCTCGGGAGACGGCAAGCTCGATCTCGGTTCCCGCAAGCTGACGCTCGGCAAGGGGTCGGGCGGAAACATCTTCAGTGGCAGCCTGGTCGGCGACCCGGACGCCCATCTGGTGAAGGTAGGCGCCAGTTCCCAGGCGCTCAACGGCAGCGGCCTTGATTACTACGGCCGGATGTCGGTGGAAGAGGGGACGCTCATCGTCAACGGCGATTTTGCCGGCACGCCCGTCCTCGTGACAGGCGGTCGCCTGAAAGGAGCCGGCCAGCTCGGCGACGTGGTGGTGGATGGCGGCATCCTGGCGGGCACGGGCGGCACCACGCTTTCGATGCATGAATTGCACCTCACCAGCAATGCGATCGTCGAGGCGAACCTCGGCACGGAGAACAGCGCGGCGCTCTTCGACGTCGCCGGCGACATCGTGCTGGACGGCACGCTGAATGTGAACAATGCGGGGGGCTTCGGTCCGGGCCTCTACCGCCTCTTCAGCTACGGCGGCGCTCTCGACGACCGGGGCCTCGAGATCGGAACCGCGCCGACGGGCTACAACGCCGAAAATCTCGCCGTGCAGACATCGATCGGTGGGCAGGTGAACCTCGTCGCGGACGATCCCGATTACGGCCCCGTGATGTTCTGGGACGGCGGCGATCCGGCGAACCGGAACAACGGCAAGATCGACGGCGGCGACGGGCAATGGAGCAAGACCGGCAGCGCCTTCACCGATGCATACGGCATGCAGAACGGCTCGATGAATCCCCGTCCCGGCTTTGCCGTGTTCGGCGGCAAGGCCGGCCATGTCGTCGTCAATACCGGCTTCGGGGAGGTGCAGGCGACCGGCATGCAGTTCGCCACCGACGGCTATGTCATCTCGGGCGAGTTGCTCGAGCTGGTGACCGGCGACGCATTCATTCGCGTCGGCGACGGCACAGCCGCCGGAGCGAACTACACGGCGACCATCTCCAACAAGATCGACGGCGGGGGCAAGCTGATCAAGACCGACCTCGGCAAGCTCATCCTCACGGGCGAGGGCGTCTATAGAGGCGGCACCGAAGTGCGCCAGGGCACGCTCCAGATCGGCGATGAGGCCAACGAGGGCTCGATCGCCGGCCTGGTCGAGGTGGGGGGCGAGGGCCGGCTGACCGGCATCGGCACGCTGGAGGAGGTCGTCGTTTCCGGCACGATCGCGCCGGGCCTGTCGATCGGTACGCTTCATGTCGGGGACATCACCTTCAACGAAGGCTCGGTCTTCGAGGTCGAGCTGAATGCGGAGGGGGAATCGGACCAGATCCTCGCCTCGGGCGTGGCGACGATCAATGGCGGCACGGTGAGTGCGCTCGGTGGCGCCGGCAACTACGCCGCCTCCACCCGCTACACGATCCTGCATGCCGATGAGGGCTTCAGAAGCGAGGAGGACCGTTTCGACGGCGTGACCTCGAACCTCGCCTTCCTCACGCCGGATCTCGAATACGACGAGAACAACGTCTACCTGACGATGACCCGCAACGGCGTCGCCTTCGAGAATGTCGGCAACACGCGCAACCAGATCGCGACGGGCGGGGCGGTGGAAAGCCTCGGGGCGGGCAACGCCGTCTACGATGCGGCCCTCAGCCTTTCCGAGGAGCAGGCGCGCGGCGCCTTCGACCGGCTCTCGGGCGAGATCCACGCCTCGGCCAAGACCGCGCGGATCGAGGACAGCCGCTTCCTGCGCAATGCCGTCAACGACCGCCTGCGGGCAGCCTTCGACACCGCGGGCGCCCCGGCCGGCATGGTCGCCACCTATGACGACGGCAGGCCGGGCGCGGCGGAGGCGGGCACGGATGGCTTCGCGCTCTGGAGCCAGGGCTTCGGCGCGTGGGATCATACCGGCGGCGACGGCAATGCCGCGCGCCTCAACCGCTCCACCGGCGGCTTTTTCGCCGGTGCCGACGCGTCGGTCTTCGACAACTGGCGCTTCGGCGCGGTGGCCGGCTACAGCCACAGCAGCTTCGACGTGAAGGGCCGCGGCTCGTCGGGATCGAGCGACAACTACCATTTCGGTGTCTATGGCGGCGCGCAATGGGGTGAGCTCGCCTTCCGCACGGGCGGCGCCTATACGTGGCACGACATCTCGACCAGCCGCAACGTCGCCTTCGCGGGCTTCACCGATAGCCTGAAGGCCGACTACGATGCCGGCACCGGGCAGATCTTCGGCGAGCTGGCCTATGGCTTCAAAATGGGCGAAGCCCGCTTCGAGCCCTTCGCGAACCTTGCCCATGTGAACCTGCATACGGACGGCTTTACCGAAAAGGGCGGCGCGGCGGCCCTGACGACCGGCTCGTCCAATATGGACATGACATTCACGACGTTCGGCCTGCGGGCTTCGACGAATTTCGACCTCGACGGCACGGCGGTCACCGCCAAGGGCATGGTCGGCTGGCGGCACGGCTTCGGCGGCATGACGCCGACCTCGCGGATGCGTTTTGCCGGTGCCGGCGACGCCTTCACCATCGCCGGCGTGCCGGTCGCCCGCAACGTGGCCGTCGTGGAAGCCGGCCTCGACGTCGCGCTGACGCTGAACGCCGATTTCGGCGTCTCCTATGGCGCGCAGTTCGGCTCCGGCGCCGTCGACCAGTCACTGAAGGCCAATCTCAACATCAGGTTCTGAGGCGAAGCGGATCGCTTCCCCGGACAACACGATATGAACGGACAAAACCATGAACTTCGACATTTCCAATGACGCGGCGCCCAAGGCAACCACACCGGGGAGGATCGGTGCCGCCGCATCGATCCTGCGCTCGGCCTGGTTCGGCTATCTTGCCAGGACCGTGCTCACCTTCATGTTCTGGTCGAGCGCGCTGGCAAAGCTGGGCGATGCCGAGGCCGCCCTTGCCGAGATGCGGCATTTCGGGCTGGAGCCCGATCTCCTCTACTATTTCCTGACCGTCATCACCCTGGTCATCGGTTCGCTGCTGGTGATCTGCGATCGGTGGACATGGCTGGGCGCGGGCGCCCTTGCCGTCTTCACCCTCCTGACCATCCCCATCGCCCATGATTTCTGGGCGATGGAGGAGCCGCGGAAGACAGCGGAATTCCATGTCGCGATGGAGCACATCACCGTGGTCGGTGGCTTGCTTGTGGCCATCTACGCATCGGCGATCCGGAAGAAGCGGACCGGCGGCGAACCGGACTCCCGAATGTTCGAGATCGCATCGCGAAAGGGATATTTTCAACCATGATAGCAGGACGATTTCTGGCGGGCGCGCTCTGCATGCTCGCGGCCGGCTGCAGCAGCGGCGATGCCCGGATGAGCGCCCTGCGCGCCGACATGGCCAGCCGGCAGGCCGCCGCGGAACGGGCCGCCAGCCGTCCCGACGGCACGGCCGAGGACAAGGAGCGCGCCAGAGGCTACGCCTCGGCGCAGAAGTGTATCGACCAGCTTCAGGCCCATTCGCGAAGCGTGCAGGCGACAAGCATGGCGACGAGAAGCGCCCTTGCCGCCGTGAGTTTCGCGGGGCCCGGCGGTGCCTTGGCCGCCCGCTCGCTGGCCCCCGTGAGCGGCATGGCCTTGCAAAGCCAGGGCCAGTATCGCGTCGCCTGCTACTAGGCGGCGCACCTCAACTTCAACCGTGCAGGTCGTCATCCCGAACATGTCCTGGAACCGCTTTATCCTTCGTGTCGCTCTCGCGTCTCTTGCCGGGCTGGCCTCGTGCCAGAGCCCGCCCTCCAATTTCCAGGGCTCGAATTTCTCCGATGAAACGAGAGCCTTGGAAAAGCAGCTGAATGCCGAAGCTACCACGCTCGGAGCGGCCCAGGGTGCGGCGAGCATCGCCGCTTCCGCCGATCCGACGGGCCTTTCCAGCTTCGCCAAGGCGCCGGTCGCGCTTGCGGCACGAAACGCACAGGCAAGGAGCGCCGACGCGCGGATGGCGGCGCAGCTGGCCCGCGACGAGCAGGCCTTGTACCGGCGCTACGGCATGAACCCCGACGGCACGCCCTCGGGACGCAAGCCGCCGGGCGGGAACTGAACGGCTTCAATCGAATGAAAGGCATTACCATGATGGGTCATAGGCTCTCCCTGCTCGGCCTGCCGGCTTTCGCCGCCCTTGCCACGGCCATATGGCTGGCATCCGCAGGAGCGGTTTCCACGCCGGGCCAGGCGGCCTCGAATGCGGACGGCCGCAAGGATCCGGCGCCGCAGCGCCTGAAGCTCGCCCAGGCGCAAGGCGGAAACCGTATTAGCGCTGCGGATACCGGCCTGCCCGGCGGTGCCTCGTCGCTCAACGAGACATACAGGGACTGGCGCGTCGTCTGCGTCCAGCAGGAGGCCGGCAAGCGCTGTGCGTTCTCGCAGATACTGGCCCGGCAGGACGGCCAGCGCATTCTGGCGATCGAACTCAACGCCCCGGACGGCGATACCCTTCCGGGCAGGCTCGTCCTGCCGTTCGGCCTCTCGCTCGATGCCGGCATCACCCTTCAGGTCGACGAAGGCGCCCCGATGCAGCCGCTACGCTTCCGCACATGCATGCCGGGCGGCTGCATCGTCGATGTCCGCTTCGACGCGCCGGCGCGAGATACCCTGCGGGCGGGCACCGCGCTCAAGGTGAACGCGCTTGCCGACGGTGGCACGGCCGCGCCATTCTCGATTTCGCTGCAGGGTTTCGGCACGGCGCTCGAGCGGGTGGAGGCGTTATCGCGGTGAGCCCAACGCGATGTCACTTGATCCGCGTGCCCTGAAAGTTGTGTTTTTCCTTTCGCCAGGCACGCACCGTTTCGACGTCGGCTTTGCCGCCGCTGCGTGTATCGCGCATGCCGGTATTGCGGCGACAGTGCTGACCGTCGAGCAAACCAATGCGGAAACCCATCTTTCCCGCGTCTTTGTCTCAGGCTCGATCAGGCGATCCATCTCTTCCCCAAGTCCGGGAAGATTCATCTATCCTCCGCCGAAGGGATGCGGATCAACTGATGCTTCCACCCTTTTGCCGGATCGCGTCCGTCCTGTCCTACGAACGCGGTTCGGTACTGGACTGATATCCCTCGGCCAGCCCCGTGCGGCATGCCGCAGGCCTTGAAGAATGCTGCAATGCAGCATATATTGTGATTGTCGGAGCCGCTCTCCTCCTCCCGGTGGCTCCGGGCGGCTGGTGACGCTTCTCCTCCCAAGTTGCCAGCCAGAATCGAAGCCCGGTGCACCTCCTCCCGCACCGGGCTTTTTCATGCCGTTCGGCGCGGCATCATGGACCCCGCGGCTAGACCTGGGATTTGTTGAAGCGGCGCCTGCTTTCCGAAGGGGAGACGCCATAGGCATCCCGGTAGACCGCGGAAAACCGGCCGATGTGGAAAAACCCCCATTTGAGGCAGATTTCCCTGATCGTCAGGCTGGAGGCCGGGTCGCACAGCTCGGCATGGGCGGCCTTGAGGCGAATATCGCGGAGATACGCGGCCGGCGTCACACCCTTGAACGAGCGGAAACTGATTTCCAGCGATCTCGACGAGACCCCGATGGCCTGCGCGATGGCCTGGACGGTGATCGGGCGGGCAATATGCTTGTGCATGTAGTCGATTGCCTGTTTGACCTGCCTCGGCGCTACGGCTGCGGGCTTCCTGTCGATGAACTGCGTGAAATGGTTGGGAACGTTCAAAAGGATCAGGTTGCTCAGCGCCTCGGCCATATGCGCGGCCGCCAGCGGCGAATGCAGCAAAGGCCCGTTCGCCCGCATGCCATCGGCGATGGTGTCCATCAGGCCCGCCATCCATGCTGCCGATGAATCCGAAAGCGCGATCTCCGGCGCTATGTTCAAGGAACCCTTGAGCGGCTGGTCGAAAAGGCTGGCGGCGTTCCTGGCGATGATCTCCCAGTCGACAAAGAGCGCGTCCGAAACGATCCTGTCGCCGCGCAAGGCGTAGCGGCCCGCCTCGAGATTGTTTGCCAATAGCATTGAGCCCGCGGTGCTTTCGACGGTGCTGCCCCTGAACGATGTCTGGGTCGCGCCTTGGTGGCAGCGGAGAATGGACAGCATTTCCGGCGTGTCATCGACCGGCCACAGATCCCATTCGCCTTCGTAATGGCCCGAGACGAGGACCAGTCCGGAAGCAGAATGCAGGCTGGTCGACCAGGCGAACTCGCTCGTCCTGCCGGTCGGCCTGCCGTCGAACCGTCCAAAAACCCGTGAGAGTTGTTCCACCGCTCCTTCGAAATCGTCACCGCCCAGGGTCACGCTTGCACGCTTCGGATGTTCGTCACTCACATTCATATCCGCTTTGCAGCACAGAACGAGATGTACGAAACGGCAATATGAAGTTCAAGCGCAATCTAAAACACGGAGAGGATGTGCAACCTTTCCGTGATCGGATCCCGCCGGCTATCCAATTTGCGCAATCCTGGCCGATATACGAAAGAACCGCCCGGCGGGCGGGATACATACATATTTCATTAAATAGCAAGGAACGAAAGCATGGGTGCGTGAAGTTGTAGTCATATCCTGACTGCACGCAAAGAACCCGGATGTCTCGGGTTCCTCCGGATAGAACGGCCCGCTGCATTTCAAGGGCGAGGATATCCGGCCGGGCTTCGATGAACGAGGCCGTGAACGTGCGATGCTTTCCATCTGAGCACCTTCTGCACGGGAAGGAACAGAACAAGATTTACGGGAGTTTCCGGGTGAGAAACCTGTCCTTGAAAGTTATCCTCATCGGCCTGATGGGCACGATCGTCGCGACCATCCTGGTCTTTTCGGCCATGTCGCTGCGCAGCATCAGCACGATGGGCGCCGCCACGCAGGAAATCGGCGGATACTGGTTCGAACGCCTCGTGTCGGCGCGCGAGGTGAAGGGTGGCTTCGCCGACCTGCGCCTTGCCTATTCCCGCTATGCGCTCGTCTCCAACGAAGAAGAGTTCCAGGCGGAAGCCGGGACCCTCGGTGAGATCAAGGAGCACTTCGCGCAGGACATCGCCAAATACGAGGCCGGCATCTCGACCGAGACCGGGCGCGCCCTGACCGACAAGATCAAGGTCTCCGCCAAGAGCTACATGGAGGAAGGCGCGCGCTATGTCGAACTCGTCGGCTCCAACCGCCGGGCGGAGGCACGCGATCTTTTCCACGGCGAGATGAAGCTGCGCGCCGAAGAGGTGAACAAGGATATCGACGAGCTCGTCACGTTCATCACCAACCGCGCCCAGGACAATGTGAAGCACGCGGACGATACCGCCGACAGGGCGCTGCTGGTGACCATCGTCATCGCCGCCGTCGCCACGCTCGTCAGCCTGGCCGGCATGTATATCGCGGCGGCCCGCGTCGCCAACCCGATCCAGCGGATCACGGATGCGATGCGCAAGCTTGCCGGCGGCGACATCGAAAGCACCGTGCCCTTCGCCGAGCGCCGCGACGAGATCGGCGCGATGGCCGCCGCGGTCCAGGTGTTCCGCGACAATGCGATCGAGCGTCTGCGCCTTGAGCGCGAGACCGAGGCGAACCGTTCGCTGAGCGAGAAGGAACGCATCGCCCGCGAGGAGCAGAAGGCCAAGGAGGCGGCGGAGGTGAAGTTCGCGGTCGACAGCCTGGCGGCCGGTCTTGCCAGGCTTTCGGACGGCGACGTCTCCTTCCGCATTGACCAGTCCTTCGTGGAAAGCCTCGACTCGGTCCGCCGCGACTTCAACCAGTCCGCCGAGAAGCTGCAGGTCGCGCTGGTCAATGTCGCGCAGAATGCCCGTGGCATCGAGGCGGGTGCGAACGAGATCAGGTCGGCCGCCGACGATCTCGCCAAGCGCACCGAGCAGCAGGCCGCCGCCGTCGAGGAGACGGCCGCTGCACTGGAGGAAATCACGACCACGGTGAAGGATTCCACCCGGCGCGCCCAGGAGGCCGGCCAGCTCGTCGGCCGGGCCAAGAGCGGCGCCGAGCAATCCGGCAATGTCGTCCGCAGCGCCGTGCAGGCGATGGAGCAGATCGCCCGTTCGGCGAACGAGATCAACAACATCATCGGCGTCATCGACGAGATCGCCTTCCAGACCAATCTGCTCGCGCTGAATGCCGGCGTCGAGGCCGCCCGCGCCGGCGATGCCGGCAAGGGCTTTGCCGTCGTCGCGCAGGAGGTCCGTGAACTTGCGCAGCGCTCGGCGAACGCCGCGAAGGAGATCAAGGCCCTGATCACGGCCTCCAACGAGCATGTCCAGCAGGGCGTTCAGCTCGTCGGCGATACCGGCCGCTCGCTGGAGGCGATCGTCCAGGAGGTGCAGGAGATCAATCTCCATGTCTCCGCCATCGTCGATGCCGCGCAGGAGCAGTCCTCCGGTCTTCAGCAGATCAACACGGCGGTCAACCAGATGGACCAGGATACGCAGAAGAACGCGGCGATGGTCGAGGAATCCACGGCTGCCAGCCACGGTCTCGCCCGGGAGGTCGCCTCCCTGAACCAGCTTCTCGCGCAGTTCAAGCTGTCCGAGGAGGGACGATCGGGCACCTTCTCCATCCGTCCGGCAACGACCGACGACCGCCCCGCGACATCGCCCGTCCGCGCGCTCGGCCGCAAGATTGCCTCGGCATTCTCCGGCACTGCCGCGGTCGATACGTCCAAGGGCGAGTGGGAGGAATTTTGATGGAAACATCTCTGAAAGCCGCGGCCGATACGTTGGAGATCATCGCATTCATGCTGCATGAGCAGCAGTTCTGCGTGCGGACCACCTCCATCCGCGAGATCCGCGGATGGGCCCCGGTGACGCCGCTTCCGCATGCGCCGGCCGAGGTGCTCGGCGTCATGAACCTTCGCGGAACCGTCATTCCGATCATCGACCTCTCGGTGAAGCTGGGCATGGCGCCGGCCCAGTCGACCGAGCGCAGCGCCATCGTCGTGACCCATGTGAAGGGACAGACGATCGGGCTGATGGTCGACAGGGTCTCCGATATCCTGACGGTCACCGGTGCCGAGCTTCAGCCCGTTCCTGTCGGGGCAGGGGTCGCCACCGAATCCTATGCGGAAGGCATCATCGCGCGCGACAGGGAGATGATCTGCTTCCTCGACCTGGAAGCGATATTTGCGAACGCGGCAGACTGGCCGGACGCTGCATAGCGCCTGGGTAGAGGGTGCCAGTCGCCGTTTCCGGCAATGCCGGTCAGGAGAGGATGCGCTCCTTGACCGGCGTGCCGGAGCCGCGCCGCCATGATCAGTATCGTGGCAGGCGCATGGGCGCGAACATAGCTAATTTACCATATTCGTATCCAAAATATTCGAGATATCGGCCTACGATTTGTTCAAGCCAGGCCATGGTTCTTCGACCAGGGAAACATGAAGTAACGCGTAATGGTAAGAGTAAAATCCTTTGTCGCCACGGGAGAAACGACACCGGAGACCCTCTCCAGGTTGGCTGAGGCGCTTGAACGAGATCCGCTGGGCGCGAGCTTCGTCTATATCTTCCACGACGCCCTTCACGACAGCGACGCCATCCTGGCATTCGCCCGGAAGCGTTTCGCAGATGCGGCAATCCTCGGCGGCACGTCGTGTAACGGCGTGATGAGCGAAGCGGGGCTGGCGGAGGCGGGATCCATCGGGCTGCTGGTGATCGAGGATCCGGACGGCGACTATGGCGCTGCCATCGTGAAGCTCGAGGCGAATGCTGCCGACTGCGCCGAGCAGGCCCTGCATGATGCACTCGAACGCGCGGGCTGTGCAGGGGAGCTGCCCGAATTGATCTGGCTCTACCAGGCGCCCGGCCGGGAAGAGGAGGTGATCGAGGGGCTTCGCCGCGTGGTTGGAGATCGCTGCCCGATCATCGGAGGCAGTTCGGCCGACAACGATGTCGCCGGCCAATGGCGGCAGCTCGCAAATGACGGCGTTCTTTCCGATGGACTGGCGATCGGTGTCCTGTTCTCGTCGGGCGGCATCGGCTTTGCCTTCCAGGGCGGCTATGAACCAAGCGGTGAAAGCGGCGTCGTCACGCAGTCGCGCGGCCGCAGGATCGTGACAATCGACGGTGCGCCGGCGGCGGAAGTCTACAATCGCTGGACCGGCGGCCTCCTCGACGACAAGATCGGCTCGGGCGGCAATGTGCTCGCTTCCACGACGATGCATCCCGTCGGCATGGATGTCGGGAAAATCGAGGGCATCACCCATTACCTCCTCGTCCATCTGGACGCCGTGCTGGAAGATGGGGTGCTCTCCACCTTCGCCACCATCGATGAGGGCACAAGGCTCTACAGCATGAAGGGGGAGCGCTCGCGCCTCGTCGAGCGCGCCGGCAGGGTGGCCGCCGCCGCGGCGGCCGAGCTGCCGCAGGGCGAGGACAGCCTTGCCGGCGGGCTCGTCGTCTATTGCGCCGGATGCATGATGGCGGTCGGCGACGAGATGCCGGAAGTGGCCCGGGCGGTTACCAGGCGCTTTGGTGAGAAGCCTTTCCTTGGATGTTTCACATTCGGCGAGCAGGGCACGATGCTCGGGCGCAACGCCCATGGCAATCTGATGATCTCGGCCATAGCGTTCGGAAAGTAGGCGTATGGAAGGGTCCGAGGAGCTTCGCGAGGCATTGGTGGCGCTCCGCCGCGAGAACGATCTGCTGCGGACGGAGACCACTCATGCGAAGCTGCTGCTCACGGCGCTCGAAGCCGTCCTGAGCGTGGACAGCAGGGACGATCCGTTCGCCGGTGTCTTCAGCGCGCTCATGACGGTCTTCGAAAGCTGCAGGGCGATCGTGCTGATCGAGCGTGACGGGTCGGCGGGGGAACTTGAATGCATCGCCGCGGATTCGCCGGCTCTTGTCGGCACGGTCTGGGGCAGCAGCCGCCTTTTCGAGAAGGCGTTGGCCGGCCGTGTCGTCGCGACGATCTCCGACTCCGATGTCTCCTCCTGGCCGGACGCGCTTGAACGCGACTTCAGGATCGGCACGCCGGCGCTGCACATGCCGCTTGGCGTGCGTGAAAAGCGCGGGCTGCTGCTCCTGCTGCGCGCGCCGGACCAGCCGGGCTTCGACCGGGCGCATGTGGCCCTCGCGAAGAAGTTCTCCCTGCTCGCCTCGCATGCCCTGGCGGCGCGGCAGGCGCATCAGAGCGAAGCGGAAAGCCATCGGCTGAAGCGGCTGACGGAGCAACTGAGGATCAGTCAGGCGGCCTTGAGCCACCGCGCCAATCACGATCAACTGACCGGCCTGCCGAACCGCGCGCATATTCAGGAGCTTGTCGACAACGCGATAGCCCGCTGCGGCAAGGGCAAGCGGATGGCGCTCGCCTTTATCGACCTCGATGACTTCAAGCGCGTCAACGACCTTCACGGCCATGCCGCCGGCGACACGCTGCTGAAGACGATTGCCGACCGTGTGTGCGCGCGAATCCGGGACACCGATATATTCGGCCGCATCAGCGGCGATGAATTCGTGATCGTGCTGGACGATATCGACCGGCGCCAGGATATTTCCGAGATGGTCTCCCGCATGCGCGGCGACCTGTGCGAGCCGCTCTGGATAGACAGCGCGCTGATCCGCCCTTCGGCCTCGATCGGCGTGGCGTTCTACCCGGCCCACGGCAAGGACTATGAGACATTGCGGCGCCACGCGGATATTGCCATGTACGAGGCCAAGAAGGCTTCCAAGGGCAGCATCGCTTTCTATCGGCGCGAACTCGGCCGAAGGACGTCGGAAAGGCAACGGCTGGAGCAACGGCTTCTGCGCGCCCTGGAGACCGGCGCCTTCCGCTGCGCGCTTCAGCAGAAGGTGGACATCCGCAGCCGCGCGGTCGTCGGCTTCGAGGCGCTCATGCGATGGATCGACGAGGACGGCGAGGTTCACGCGCCCGGCTATTTCCTGAAGCTTGCAGGCGAGTTCGGGCTGGTGGACGAGATGACCGATCTCGTGGTCGGCGATCTTCTGGACCATCTCAAGCTGCTCGATGCGCGTTTCGGAACGAATGTGCGTTACAGCATCAATGTCTCCCCGACGCAGGCAACGCACCTGCCGTTCATCCGGAAGCTCGTCGAACGCCTTCATTCCTCCGGAAGACCCCGGTCCTTCATCCTGGAGCTGACCGAGGAAACGATAGCCGCCATCGGGCCATTGCAGCGCCAGGTCCTTCCCCTGTTGCGGGAGGCGGGCATCGGTCTGTCCATCGACGATTTCGGGACCGGCTATTCCTCGCTCGCCACGCTCGCGGACCTGACGGTCGACGAGCTCAAGATCGACAGGTCGCTCATCAGCTCGATCCATAGCCGGCCGCGAAGCCAGAGCATTCTTCGAGCCATCGAATCCATGAGCCTGGCGCTCGGCATTTCCATGGTGGCGGAAGGTGTCGAGACGGCTGAGGAGAACCTCTACCTGATGGCGCATACGCGCCTCAACATCGGCCAGGGCTACCTGTTCCACCGGCCGGAACTGCTCGCAGACATATTGCGATCGCCGCAGGCCGTTCAACGCAACCTGTGCGGATAGCTTCCTTTTGATCTCGGCCGATCTGTCCTCCGCGCCGGCCGTTCACCGCGGCTTCGTTTCGATGAAGGGAACGAACGCGGTTCCGTTGAGGGGATCGGCTGCGTAGTCGAGTTGCCGTTCGGCATCGGCAACGGCACCGATGGCGGCCACCAGGGTCGTCCGGTCGAGGTTTCGGCCGGCGCTCTTCAAGGCCGAAACGAGGAGGCGGGCGGCGGTCCTGGCGTGGATGTCCACGATGTTTGCCTGCACCTCGCGGGAAACGAGGGACGCTTCGGGCGAGGCGAGGAACAGATGGTGGCGGCCGGCTTCCGTCGATGACAGGAGTTCGCCTGCAAGGCCGTAG
>Ga0182739_1002281_pt1 | contig 18196 bp, 6 predicted proteins | sample eDN5th30CBELigBY_FD_128873 | JGI IMG/M metagenome (GOLD analysis project Ga0182739, IMG submission 128873) | Enriched backyard soil microbial communities from Emeryville, California, USA - eDNA 5th pass 30_C BE-Lig BY (version 2) (version 2) | ecosystem: Environmental > Terrestrial > Soil >...
GGGCCGCGAGATCAATCTGTCCGCGCCGCTGGTCAGCATCCAGAACGTCGGCGACGTCTACATCGATTCCGACACGCACATCGATTCGCTGTCGCTGTATTCGACGGGCAACGGCGCCCGCACCTACAGCATCAACTCGCCGACGCGCGATGGCGGCAACATCGGCTTTACCGCCACCGACGGCGGCAGCGCCAGCGCGGCCGGCCTGGTGCTGGGCGACATCACGGACGCGGGCGGCCTGAACCTGTCCGTCACCAGCGACCGCACCATCACCGTCGGCACGATCGACGTCGGCTACGACAACGTGTCGCTGACCTCGCGCTACGGCTCCCTGCTGGGCGACGGCGACGGCGACACCAAGATCGACGCCGCCTCGCTCACCCTCAACGCCAACAATGCGATCGGCGCCACCGGCGCCGGCAACGCCATCGATACCCGCGTCAGCACGCTGACCGGCCGCGCCGCCAATGGCGGGGCGTTCATCACGGTGGAAGGCAATACCAGCCTGCCCAGCCTGACCTCGACGGGCGCCAGCTCGGTCAGCAACACTGTCGGCGATATCGAACTGGGTACCGTCAACACCAACGGCAACGCGTTCTCGGTCAACAACACCGGCGGCTCCATCCTGAGCGGCACGATCAACAACGCCACCACCGTCGATCTGACGGCGAACGGCTCGATCGGCAACAAGAGCGCCATCCGGACCACCAACCTGACCGGCGGCACGACCGTCGTCACGCTGAGCGCCCGCAAGACGGACACCGCGGACGGCAGTATCGCGCTGACCGAAGCCTACGGCCTGCGGGTCGCGTCGGCGACCGCCGACGGCAACATCACGCTGACCAACGACACCGCCAGCCTCGGCCGCGACCTCGTCGTGGGCACCATCGCCACCACCGATGGCGCGGTCTCGCTGACGACCAACCGCGGCAACATCGTCGGCGCGGACAACAGCAACCTGATCACGGCCGATAGCGTTACCCTGACGGCCAACTACGGCACCAACCGCTCCATCGGGTCGTCGAACTCGAACCGCCTGCACCTGGACACGCCGTCGCTGACGCTGGCCACGCCGGGCAGCATCTACGTCGACAACCTGGCCGACCTGACCGACCTGACCATCAACCGGGCCAACGGACAGGGCAGCAACCTGGGCAGCGCCGGCTTCCTGACCATCGACGCCCAGAACCTGACGTTCAGCGGCGCCGACACCAGCAACACGACCGCGCTGACCATCGTTCGCGACACCACGGGCCTGAACTTCACCTACCAGGCGATTGGCGCGATCAGCCTGAACGAGATCGACGTCACGCAGAACGGATCGGTCAACCTGTCGACCAATCCGTACTACTACACCGGCGGCGCGATCCAGGGCATGGTCTCGACCTCGAAGATCACGGCGGGCGACCTGACGCTGTCCACCGGTTCGGGCAACACCAGCAACGCCATCGGCTCGGCCGGCAATGCCCTGAACACCCAGGTCAACAACATCACGGCCAACGCCTCCGGCGGCATCTTCCTCAAGCAGACCGGCTCGATCAACCTGGGCAACCTGCGCGCTGGCGAAGACCTGTCGGTCACGACGACCAGCGGCGACATCCTGGTGGGCTCGGTCAGCTACGGCACCAACCGCACGCTGACGCTCAACGCCCAGACCGGCAGCATCCTGGCGGGCGGCGGCGCCATCTCCGGGTCGGGCACGGGCGCCATCACGCTGACCGCGCGCGACGGCATCGGCACGCGCGACGCGGCGATCCAGATCGCCGCGCCGAACAACCCCGTGTCGGCCACCGTCACCGGCGACGGCTCGCTGTACTTGAACAGCACCTCCAACCTGCTGGGCGGCCTGACGACCTCGGTCGCCAACGGGGAAACCCGCGTCACGTCTTCGGGCAACGTGGTGGTGACCAGCATGACGTCGGCCACCGACGCCGCCGGCAACGGCATTTCGGTGAACACCACGTCGGGCAACATCACGGTCAAGAACGTGCAGGCGGGCGCCACGCAGGGCCAGATCACGCTGAGCGCGGAGAATGGCTCCATCCTGGCCGACGCGGCCGGCGCCAACATCCAGGCGTATGGCGTCGCGCTCAATGGCCGCTACGGCATCGGCGCGAACACCGCGCAGGGCCGCATCAACGCCACCGGCCAGCGCGTGGAAGCCACCACCGATGGCGCCATGTACCTGGCGGCGGACAACAATGCCGTCTACTCGTACCTGTCGGGCAACGTCATCGACATCGCCGCGGCCGGCAATCTGCAGATCGCGAACGCCATCGCCGCCAACGGCAACGGCACGATCAAGATCGTGGGCAACGGCGCCAACAGCCAGTTGGTCGCCGGCAATATCGACGCGGGCGCGGGCACCGTCAACATCGACTACAGCAAGGCAGGCAGCACCATCGTCGACGATCGCGAAGAATCCACGCGCATCATCGGCAATTCGGTCACGCTGAAGGCAGGCGCGGGCATCGGCGGCGCCGAAGGCTCGGCCGACAACCTGCAGACGACCGCCGCCTCCTTGACGGCCGAAGTCACCGGCAACGGCTCGATCTACCTGGACGACAACCGCGCGGCCGGCACCACGCTCGCGTCTATCGTCACGCAGAACGGCGCCATCGGCATCACCACCGCCGGCCCCACGCTGGTCACCAGCGCCATCAGCAAGACCAACTCGACCGACAATGACATCTCGATCGCCACGTCCAATGGCGACCTGTATATCGACACGATCGACGCCAAGACGTCGGGCGACGTCACCCTGAACGCGGGCGGCTCCATCCTGGGCGCGCTGGCGGGCAACCTGGTCTTCGGCAACAGCCTGACGGCCACGGCGGGCGGCAGCATCGGTTCGGCCACTGACCTGGCCACCGGCCTGGGCGGTGTCGCCCTGCGCACCAACGTCGCATCGCTGGGCGACCTGTCGACCGGCGCCGATGGCGCGGTCATCGTGCTGAACAACGTCGGTTCGCGCGCCCTGACGCTTACGGGCGACGTGGACCAGGCGGGCGACAACAGCTCGGTCTACATCCGTTCGGCCGGCGACCTGGATGCCCGTTCGGGCCTGTCCGGCACCGCCGACAACCTGCTGCTGTCCTCCGGCGGCACCCTGACCGTCGCCGGCGCCGGCGTGCAGGCCCAGGACACCGTCACGCTGGCGGGCGCGACCGACGTGGTCGCCGCGAGCGGCACGCCGCGCACCATCGCCCTCCAGGGCGACACGGTGAACTTCACCAGCGGCGCCGCGGGCGGCGACACGACGTTGACGACGCAAGCGGCCAACGCCAACGTCAGCCTGACCGGCACCACGACCGCCGCCGACCTGACGCTGAACAACACCGGCGCGCTGACGGCCACGCTGAACGCGGCCAACGGCGACATCACGGCGACCGCCACCGATACGCTGAACGCATCCGCCTCGGTCAGCGGCAGCAACCGCACCATCGACCTGACCGCGCAGCACGGCGATCTGGCGTTCGGCGCCATCGACGCCGGCGCGGCCAACGGCACGATCATCCTGAACGCCGCCGCCGGTTCGCTGGTGGGCGACGGCCTGGACCTGACGGCCAACGGCCTTGCACTGACCAGCCTGAACGGCATTGGGGACAAGAACGCCGCCTTCGCCACGTCGGCGCGCGAACTCGACGCCCAGGTGCTGGGCGCGGGCGACATCGTGGTGGACGGCGCCGGTGCGCTGACGCTCGGCCGCATCGCGACCGCCGACGGCGATATCCAGATCGCCGCCACGGGCGATCTGACCAGCGCGGTCGGCCTGTCGGCCGGCCAGAACGGCGATGTCCTGCTGGCCTCTTCCAACGGCAACGTCTCGGTCAGCCACGCCATCGCCGCCGGTGATGTCAACGACCTCACCGTGAATGGCGCGCAGATCGCCATGACGGCCGGGGCCGTCACGGCCGGCGCGCAGTCCTACACCGGCAACGTCACCCTCAACGGCGACCTGACGGGCACGGCCATCGACATCGCGGGCAACGCCACGCTGGCCGGCGGCACGCGCACGCTGACCGCCACCGGCGCCAACGGCAACGTCGGCATCTCGGGCACCCTGAACGGCAGCGGCCTGGACGCCGCGATCGTCGCCCAAGACGGCGACGTCACGCTGGGCGGCAACGCGCTCAGCCTGGCCAGCCTGACCATCGACGCCGCCCGCATCGACCTGCAAGGCGTCGACACGGTCGGCTCCCAGCAATACAACGGCGACACCACGCTGCGCGGCGTGTACTCGGCGGCCAATGGCGCCTTCGGCGTCGATGGCGCCACCCAACTGGGCAGCGCGGTCTTTGTGCTCAACGGCGACGTCACGTTCACCGGCGAGGTATCGGGCGCCAATGCGCTGACCGTCATCACCGCCGGCGTCACGACCTACGGCGGTGCGGTCGACATCGCCTCGCTGAACCACGTGGGCACGGGGCGGGTCGCCATCAATGGCGGCAGCGTCACCACGACGGGCACGCAAAATTACGCCGCCCGTGTCGAACTGGGTGACGACACGACGCTGTCCGGCAGCACGGTCACGCTGCGCGACGGGGTGGATGGCGCGCATGCGCTGCAGATCGACGGCACGGCATCGCTGGCGGGCGCCATCGGCGCCAACACCCGGTTGGCCAGCCTGACCGTGACCGGTCCGGTCACGCTGAACACCAGCAGCATCGCCACCACCGGCGACCAGCACTACGGCGACGCGGTCACGATGGCCCGCAACCATTCCCTGTCCACCACCACGGGCGACGTCACGTTCGACGGCACGCTGGACGGCGCCTACGACGTGGCCATCGTCTCGACGGCAGGCGGCGACGTCACCCTGGGCGGCGTGGGCAACGCCGGGCTGCGCCTGGGCAACCTGACGGTCGACACCGCCGGCGCGACCACCTTCAACGGCGCGGTGTACGCCGCGTCGGCGCAGACCGACGCCCCCGGCACGGTCGCCATCAATGGCGGCCTGGTCGACACCACCGGCATCCAGACGTTCCGCGAACGGGTTGTGCTGGGCGCCGACACGGTGCTCAAGGGCAGTTCCGTCAACCTGCTGGGCGGCGGCGACGGCCCGCATGGCCTGACGATCGACGGCGACGCCGTGCTGAAGGGCGCGTTCGGCGCGCAGGACGCGCTGGCCAGCCTGACGGTCAATGGCCCGGCCAGCCTGGACGGCAGCATCGGCACCACCGGCGAGCAGTCGTATAACGGCGCGGTCGTCCTGGACGGCGATGTGGCGCTGGCCACGCAGGGCGGCAGCGTCGCGTTCAACGACACGGTCGCCAGCAGCCAGGGCGATGCCCACGGCCTGTCGGTGACCGCCGGCGCGGGCAATGTCACCTTCACGGACTCGGTCGGCGACGCCGCCGGCGGCCGCCTGGGCGACATCACCATCGCCAGCAGCGGCGCCACCACGCTGGACGCCCCCGTGTACGCGGCATCGGTCACGACGGACGCCGGCGGCACGCTGTTCATCAACGGCGGCCTGGTCGACACCACCGGCGCCCAGTCGTACGGCGAGCGGGTCGTGCTGGGCGGCGACACCGTGCTCACGGGCACCACCGTCAGCCTGTTGGGCGGCGGCGACGGCCCGCATGACCTGACCATCGACGGCGACGCCGTGCTCAAGGGCCCGTTCGGCGCCCAGGACGCGCTGGCCAGCCTGACCGTGACCGGCGCGTCCACCTTGGGCGAGGGCAGCCTCGCCACCACGGGCGACCAGTCGTACACCGGCACGGTCACCCTGGACGGCGACATGACGGTGGCCAGCCGTGACGGCGACATCCGCTTCAATGACGCGGTGGACGGCGCCCACGACCTGACGGTCTCCACCGGCACGGGCGAGGTCGCCTTCGCCGGTCCGGTCGGGCAGGACGAGCGCCTGGGCAACCTGACGATCAACGCCGCGGGCGACACCGTTCTGGACGGTCCGGTCCGCGCCGCCACGCTGCAGACCAGCGGCAACGGCGACCTGCTGATCAACGGCGGTTCGGTCGACACCACCGGCGCGCAGCAATACGGCCAGCACGTGATCCTCTCGGGCGTGGACACCACGCTCACCGGCACGACCGTGCAGCTCAAGGCGGGCGTGGACGGCACCGAGCCGGGGCAGCAGGGCCTGATCATCGCCGGCAACGCGGATATCCAGGGCGACGTCGGGGCCACCACGCCGCTACGCGGCCTGGCCATCCAGGGCGCCACCACGATGGGTCCGGGCAAGGTCGTCACCACGGGCGACCAGGTCTACACCGGCGCGGTGACGCTGACCGGCGACCGCGAGCTGACCAGCAGCACCGGCTCGGTCGTGCTGGGCAGCACGCTGGACGGCGGCAATGGCAACAACCTGGCCATCGACGCCGGCAAGAACGTGCAGGTGGCGGGCGACGCCACCGGCCTGGGCTCGCTGACCTTGCGCGCCGTCGACACGATCGTGTTCAACGGCGACGTCACCGCCTACCGCGTGCAGCAACTGGAAGCCAGCACCGCCAGCTACAACGGCGCGGTGCGCGCCACGGGCCCGGACGGCATCGACATCTCGGGCGGCAGCGTGTCGTTCGGCAATGACGTCACCGCCGACACCGGCGCGATCCGCATCGCCAACACGGATCCGGCCGGCACCACCGGCTTTGCCGCCGGTTCGACGGTCCGGGCGGCCACCGGCTTCACCCAGACGGGCGGCGCCGGCCTGACCCTGCCCGCGCAACTGCTGGTCGCCCAAGGCCCCATCAGCCTGGGCGCACCGGCCAGGCTGCAAGGCGCGAACGCCACCATCAGCACCATCGGGGACATCACCGCGGTCGGCCTGACCGGTCCGCAAACCGCGCTGACGCTGGCCGCCGGCCCGCTGGGCGCGATCCGCATCGGCCTGAACGACGCCGACCCGAGCCACAAGCTGAACGTGGCCGACCTCATCGTTCCCACCGCCGGTTCGGCCGACGTGTGGGGCACGATCGGCGGCAAGACGGGCGCCCTGGGGGCCGCCTCGATCAAGAGCTCGCTGGCCGGCTCGCCGTTCTACCTGAACGGCTTCACGTGGGGCCCGACGGGCGCGATCAACCGGCTGGCCGCCATCACGGCGCCGAGCATGGTCATCCCGACCACGCCGACCGCCGACTCGCTGTTCCGTGGTACGGTCCCGCCGGACGGTTTCGGCCCCGACGCCCTGGGCGCGTACGCCGATCCGCAGGTGCTGAAGGTGGCTGACGCCAGCGTCAACTGGCTGTTGCCTTCCGGCGCCAACGCCCTGCTGACCGTACCGGCCGGCAACAACCCGGTGCTGCAAGGCGCCGGCGGCAACCCGCAACAACCCGCCGCCGAAGGCAATCCGCCTTCCGACGACGAGCGTCGCAATGACGACGCGCAAACCCGCACTCTTTGATTCGACACCATGACTACGCAGACTTCGCTTCCCCTGTTCTACGAGCAACCCCGTCCCCTGGCTGCCGGCGTGCACGCCAACCTGTCGCTGGCCGGCAACACGGGCTTTGGCTACGCCGCCCGCACCAACGCCGTGCCGCTGGTCGCCACCGAACTGCCGACCGCCTGCCGCCACTTCCCCATCGTCTTCACGGACGGGGATCAGCCCACGCCCGTCGCGGTGCTGGGCGTGCGCGGCCAGGAAAACCTGTTCGTCGACGCAGACGGCCAATGGCGCGCCGGCACCTACATTCCGGCCTACGTGCGCCGCTATCCCTTCATCTTCATGGAGAACGAAGACCGCAGCCAGTTCACGCTGTGCGTGGACGAGAAGGCCGCGTCGGTCGTCGAAGGCCGCGACAATCCGTTCTTTGACGAGGCCGGCGAGCCCACCGACCTGGCACGCAGCGCCCTGGAATTCTGCCGCGATTACCAGAACCAGCACGCCTACACGATGAAGTTCGCGGAAGCACTGGCCGCTGCCGACCTGCTGATCGAAAACCGCGCCGACATCACCCTGCCCGACGGCCAGCGCCTGGCCATGTCCGGCTTCAAGGTGATTGACGAGGCCAAGTTCAACAAGCTGTCGGACGAAGAGTTCCTGCGCTGGCGCGCCAACGGCTGGCTGCCGCTGGTCTATTGCCACCTGCTGTCGATCAATACCTGGCCCGCCCTGATCAACCAGGTGGCGCCTGCCGCCGGCGTCGAGACCGCCTCGACCGACGCGTAAGTCCCGGCAGCGCGCCGGCAACTTGCCCCTCCCGCGGGTCCGGTCCGGCCCGCGGTGGTGGACGCGCCCGAAAGCAAAAAATGGGGGCGCACCCTAAGTCGACATATAGGCGCCAACCCAGGCGTTTTTTGCGGCTTTGAAATTTTCAGCTATCCGTAAGATCGTCTACGCGCGTGGCAACAGGCAAGCTTGCCCAGCATGAAGGGCAAGCGCATTCCCCGCATCCCCGTCCCAGCAGACTCAGAACCATTGACGGCGGCTGCGGCCCCTCGGGCGGCGCCCTGTTGCGCCGATGCCCGCCACGTGCCGCCTTGCCCGAATCACCTCCCTTCGTGCGCGCCATGGCTTTTTCAGGACTTGCGCCATTCCGCCGTAGCCCTTGTCACTACTGAAAAAAGCCAAATGCCTCACAACAAACTCAAAAAACGGGCGATTGTCCTCGCCTTGCAAACGCTAGGCCTGGCCGGTTCCGGCATGCTGACCCTGGCCGCCTCGCCGGCGATGGCCCAAAGCATCACCTGGAACGGCTCGCAGAGCAGCGATTGGCAAGACCCGCTGAACTGGTCGTCGGCGACGCTGCCGGGCTCGACCGGCAATCTGTTCATCAACAGCGTGACGGCCAACGCACCGGTCATCGACCACAGCAGCGCCCAGGGGGGCGTCATCTTCCTTGGCGCGATCGGCGGGCCCTCGCTCACCGTGCGCAATGCCGGCGTGCTGGTCAGCAACAGCGCCATCATCAGCAACCCCACGAATGGCTATACGGCGGGCACGTCCGAACTGCAATCCGGCTCGGCCACCATCGACGGCATCGGCTCCCAGTGGACCGCGGAGTCCTTCAACGTCGGCTTTTACGGCACGGGTACGCTGAACGTGACGGGGGGCGGCAAGGCCATCGCCACCACGACCGTCTCGCTGGGCTCGCACGTCGGCTCCCTGGGCACCCTGAACATTTCGGGCGCCGGCAGCACGTTGCAGTCCGGGCAGCTCACCGTCAGCGACAACGGCACCAGCGTCGTCACGATCTCCGATCACGGCACGGCGCAAGCGAGCGGCCTGCTGGCGGGCAATAGCGCAGGCTCGACGGGCACGGTCAACATCATCGGCACCGGCGCGTCGCTGACGACCAGCGGCGGCATGACGATCGGCTCGCGCGGCACGGGCACGGTGGACATCAAGGGCGGCGCCACCGCCAGCTCCGGCGCTCGAACTTATGTGGGCATGTACTCGGGCGGCGTCGGCAAGCTCCTGGTTTCCGGCGCCGGCAGCCAGTTTTCATCTTTGAACGACTACATTGCCGTGGGCCTGAGTACGGGCGCCAAGGGCGAGCTGACCGTGACGGACGGCGCGCTGGTCGATGCCTTTCAGGTGGTGGCCGGGTTCAACGCATCGGGCGAAGGCACCATCGTCGCGGACGGCCCGCAGACTCGGATCAAGACGTCCAGCGTCTTCCTCATCGGCTTCTATGGCGATGGCACGGCCACCCTGTCCAACGGCGCCACTTTCGAAACCGCCAATCGCCTGCGCATCGCCGATGTGGCGGGATCGACCGGCACCCTGAATATCGGCGCCGCCGCGGGCGACGCCGCCACGGCGCCGGGTGACGTGCAGGCCGCACTTGGCGTGCGCTTTGGCAACGGGACCGGCAAGCTGGTCTTCAACCATACCGGCACGGACTACGTCTTCGCGCCGGCCATCAGTTCCTTGTCGCCCGGCATGGGCGCGATCGACCTGGTGGCGGGATCGACCACCTTCACGGGCGATTCCAGCGGTTTCAGCGGTCAGACCCAGGTGCTGGGCGGCGCCCTGACGGTGGATGGCGCCCTGGGCGGCACCCTGAACATCGCCAGCGGCGCATCGCTGCACGGCACGGGCCAGGTCGGCACGACCACGCTGCAAAGCGGCGCCACACTGGCGCCCGGCCAGGCCGGCGGCACCCTGAACGTGGCGGGCGACCTGACGTTCTCGCCGGGTTCGGTCTACCAGGTGGCGGCCGATTCGCAGTCGTCGGCAAGCAGCCGCGTGGTGGTCAGCGGCACGGCCAACCTGGCCGGATCGGCGGTCCATGTCGGGCCGGACGGCGGGTTCCAGACCCGGCGCGAGTACACCATTCTCAGCGCGGGCACGGTCAATGGGCAGTTCGACACCGTGTCCTCCAACTACGCCTTCCTGGACCCGGCCTTGCGCTACGACGGCCAGAACGTCGTGATGCAGCTTGGCCGCAAGGAAGTGCCCGTGGATCCCGGCACGCCCGTAGATCCCGGCACGCCCGTGGATCCCGGCACGCCAAGCACCCCGGGCACGCCGAGCACGCCCGGCACCCCCAGCACCCCGGAAACCCCGACCCGTCCCATCGCCTTTGCCGACGCGGCGCAAAGCGCCAACCAGCGCGCCGTGGCCAACGCCCTGGACAGCCTGCCCGAGGGCAATCCGCTGCACGACTACATCCTGACGCTGCCCGAGGGCGCCCCGGCCGCGGCGTTCAACAGCCTGTCGGGCGAAGCGCATGCCAGCGTCACTTCCAGCCTGACGGGTCTGAACACCACGGTGCGCGCCGTGCCCCTCGCCTATCTGCGCGCCAATCTGGGCGCCGGCATGCGCGCGGGCGCGCCGACCGCGCAAGCCGGCGGCACGCCGTCCGCGTCCGCCCTGCCTTCCTCCAATGCGCAGCCCGCCTGGGCCGAAGTCATCGGCAACTGGCAGACCTGGAAGGGCAACGGCGATTCCGCGCAAGTGCGCCAGAAGACCGGCGGCGTCTTCGCCGGCGTCGACCACGCCTTGGGCGGCGGCTGGCGACTGGGCGGCGCGCTGGGCTTTACCGACAGCAACATCCGCGTGGACGACCGGTCCTCCAAGGCGGACGTTGCCGGCTACAGCGCGGCGTTGTTCGGCGGCAAGGTGTTCGACGCCGGCCCCGGCAAGCTGAACCTGATGGCCGGCGCGGCCTACACCTGGCACGACATCTCCACCGAGCGCTACGCCAGCGTCTCCGGCGTGTCCCAGACGCTGACCGCCGACTATGGCGCCAGCACCACCCAGTTGTTCGGCGAACTCGGCTACGCCCTGCCGGTGTCCGAGCGGTTCAGTGTCGAGCCCTTCGCCGGCCTGGCCTGGAGCGATACGCGCACCCGCAGCTTCTCGGAGTCCGGCGGATCGGCCGCCTTGCACGGCCAGAGTGACAGCAACACGCAAACCACGTCCACGCTGGGCCTGCGCGGGTTGATGAACTTCACGGTGGGCCAAACCGAAGGACGCCTGCAGGCGACCCTGGGCTGGCGGCATGCCTTCGGCGATGTGCAGCCCCAGACCGTCATGTCCTTCGATGGCGGCCAGGCCTTCACCGTGGCGGGCGCACCCGTCGCGCGCGACTCGGCCCTGGCCGAGCTTGGCGTCGAAGCCGCGATCACGCGCAACGCAACCATCGGCCTGACCTACAGCGGCCAGTTCGGCGGCGGCAACCGTGAAAACGCCGGTTCGCTCCACATGACCTGGCGGTACTAAGGCGCAAGGTCTGTCGCGGACAGATGCCCGGTCCGATGCCCGCAGGGGCGGACCGGGCATCTGTTAAAGTCGCCCACAGGCTGCGGCCGCGCGCCGCTTGACGCCCCCAGTCCAGGCAGGTCTCCCCTCCCCCCTTTTTTTGCCGGAACCCGCCAAGACATGAATCGAATCCTCGCCGCATCCCAGGCATCCTCACCAGGCGGTCCGTGCCAGGGCTGCAAATCCGGTCAGGATGGCGCCATCGACATGGCGTTTGCCTTCCAGCCCATCGTCGACCTCACCACCGGACAGCCCTATGCGTACGAAGCCCTCGTGCGCGGACCCGACGGCCAGCCTGCCGCCTCCGTGCTGTCCCAAGTCGACGACGCCAATCGCTACCAATTCGACCAACGATGCCGCACGACGGCGATCGAACTTGCGGCAAGCATGGGAATGGACCGATACCTGTCCATCAATTTCATGCCGAACGCGGTCTACCAGCCCGCCGCCTGTATCCGCACGACATTCGAGGCCGCCGAGCGAACCGGCTTTCCGCCCGATCGAATCATTTTTGAAACGGTCGAGGGCGAGAGCATCGTCGACCGCGCACACCTGTTGTCGATCTTCCGCGCCTACAAATCGTATGGATTTCAGACGGCCATCGACGATTTTGGCGCGGGCTACTCGGGCCTCACGCTCCTGGCCGACTTCCAACCGGACCTGATCAAGCTGGATATGGCGCTGGTGCGCGGCATCGATGCCGATGTTCCCCGCCAACGCATCGTTGCGGGGGTGCAGGCCATCTGCACCGACCTGGGCATCCGCGTCATTGCCGAAGGGATCGAAACCGTGGGCGAGCGCGACTTCCTGGCCGCGCAAGGCATCACGCTCATGCAAGGGTATTTGTTCGCCAAGCCGGCGTTTAAGGCGATGCCGCCCGTTTCCAATGCCTCCTGATTGTCTCTGCGGCCCCCAGGACGGGGCGGTGGATGACGCGCCATTCATGCACACCGTGGTGGAGTCTGGCGGCAGCCCGCCGCTGTTCGAAGCGGCGTTCATGCAGGCGTGGAACGCCATGGTCATCACCGACGCGGACCTTTCCGCCGGATGCCGCGTGCTGCTGGCAAATCCTGCATTCACCGCCATGACAGGCTATACCCTGGACGAACTACGCGGCCGCTCACTCCGCCTGCTTCAAGGCCCCGCCACCGACGCAAGCGTCATCGATGCGCTGCGGTCCTGTCTGAAAGAAGGCCGGCATTTCGAGGGCGTGGCGACGAACTACCGGAAGGATGGCTCGGAATACACCGTCCGTTGGAATATCTCGCCCGTGCACGACGGCCGCGGGACGGTCACGCACTTTGTCTCGGTGCAGGAAGACATCTCGGACATGATCCGCGAGGAACGCACCAATCGCCTCCTCGCCAGCGCGCTGGACGCAACCAGCGACCTCGTCATGCTGACCAATGCCAAGGCACAGATCATCTTTGTGAACACGGCATTCGAGAACGCCACCGGCTACCCGCTTTCCGACATCAAGCACAAGACCGCGGCCATACTCAAATCCGGCAAGCATGACGACGCGTTCTATGCGGCCATGTACCGCACGCTGTCGAGCGGCCAGGATTTCCGCGCCACCTTCATCAATCGCCGGCGTGACGGCTCGCTGTTCCATGTCGAACAGACCATCTCAACCATCTTTGACGATGACGGGCGTCCGGCGCACCACATCGGCGTCGGCAAGGACGTGTCGCGCCGGGTCCAGCGGGAACAGGAGCTGTTGCGCGCGGCCACCAAGGACAAGCTGACCGGCCTCTACAACCGCCACCACGGCGAGAAAACCCTGCGCGAGGCCTTTTCCCGCGCCCAGGCCGGCGGCAATTCACTCTGCCTCATCATCGCGGACATCGATCACTTCAAGCGCATCAACGACACCTTCGGGCACCTTGCGGGAGACCGCGTCCTCTCGGACGTCGCGGGCATTCTGCGAGCGGCGGCCCGAAGCCAGGACACGGTAATTCGCTGGGGCGGCGAGGAATTCATGATCGTGCTGGCCGATTGCGTAATCGGCGACGCCGTTCTACTGGCCGAGCGCGTGCGCACCCGCGTCCATGCGCATCGAGATTCGGAAGTGGGTCCGCTGACCGTGTCGCTCGGCATCGCACAGCTGGAAGCCGGCGAAACCATCGACGCGCTGATCGCGCGCGCAGATGCGGCCCTCTACGACGCCAAGCGGGCCGGCCGCAATGCCGTATCCGTCTCGCCGTGACGCGTCCGTGCCCCGCGAACCGTTCGCAGGAACACGGTCCAACGCAACACGCCGCTGACCAGGTAGCGGCGTTCGATTCAATGGGATAGCCCCGGCCTCTCATCCCGAGGCGATTCGGCGGGACCGCTGGTGATCTTGCCCAACCCCGCCAGCAGCGCCTGTGTCGGCCGAGACGCCTTCCCGGCTTCCGAACACACCAGGCCGAACTCGCGGTGGACGGCTGGCGTCAGCGGCATCACGCGCAGGCCGCGCTGTTCGTCGGGCAAGGTCGATTCGGGCACCAGCGCCACCCCCATGCCTTCCCGCACCAGCACACAGGCGCTGGCCCAATCACGGACCGTCACCCGCACGTCCGACAGGTGCAGGCCCGCTTGCGTCATCAGGCTTTGGCCGTTCACCGCGCATCCGCCCGTGGCAAGGATGAAGGGCTGCGCGGCCAGTTCTTGCAAGGTGACGCCGCGCTCGCTGGCGCGTCGGCCCAGCGGATGACTGATCGGCAGCACCGCGACCCAGGCATCTCGCCCCAATATCGCCGCGGCGCGGCCGGGCGCCGGGTTCAGCACCACACCCAATTCCACGGTTCCCGCCGCCAGCCAATCTTCCACTTCTTCATCCGTGCCTTCCAATGCCACCAGCTCGATGCCGGGATGGCGGCGCTGAAAAGTGCGCAGCAGACCGGGCAGCAGCGTCGACATCACCGAGGGAAAGCTCGCCAGCCGGATGCGCCCGCCGTTGAGGCCGCGGCTGTCATCGGCCAGGACACGGATCGCGTCCAGACTCGCCAGCATCGCCCGCGCGTGCGCGATGACCTGCTCGCCCAAGGCCGTCACGCCGATGTGCCGCCGCTCGCGGACGAACACCTGGAATCCCAGCGCCGCTTCCAACTGCGCGATGGCCTGGCTGGCCCCCGATTGGGTAATGCCCACGCGCTCGGCGGCGCGCGAAATGTTGCCCGCGTCCGCCACGGCCGCGAGCAAGCGCCAGTGCAGGAGGTTCATCATGGTTATCAGTAGCCCAGCTAATGCTCAAGAAATTGAGCATTAATTTTACGGCCTCACCCTGGACAAGCAGACTGCGACGCAGCGCCCGGCAACACGCGGCGCACCGGTTTTCAACTTTTCCTGGAGCCTTGATGAAGCTGTATTACGCCCCTCACACCTGCTCGCTGTCGCCGCATATCGTGCTGCGCGAACTCGGCCTGCCGTTTGATCTGGTCAAGGTGGACAACAAAACCAAGCAGACCGCCGACGGCCGCGACTTCCGCGCCATCAATCCCAAGGGCTATGTGGCCGCATTGGAACTGGACAATGGCCACGTCCTGACCGAAGGCCCGGCCATCTTGCAATATCTGGCCGACCTCAAGCCTGAAAGCCGGCTGGCGCCCGCTGCGGGCACATGGGAACGCGTACGGCTGCAAGAGTGGCTGAACTTCGTCAGCGGCGAAATCCATGCCGGTTCCGCGCCGCTCTTCAACGCGGCGCTGCCCGAAGAAGCCAAGGCGATCTTCCGCGAAAAACTGTTCAAGCGGTTCGACTTCCTGCAAGACACCCTGACCCGCCAGGATCATCTGACGGGCGCCGCTTTCAGCGTGGTCGATGCCTACCTGTACACCGTGCTGGGCTGGTGCAAGTTCTTCGCTATCGACCTCGGCCGCTGGCCCGCGCTGCCGGCGTATGTGAAGCGCATCGGCGCGCGGCCCGCCGTGCAGGCGGCCTTGCGCGCCGAAGCCGGGCAATAACGGCGCCCCGTTCCCCTTGCCCGCCATCCGGCCAGGTCCCATGCCGGTCATGGCGGCGCCGCCCGCAACCCGGGTTCTACGCCTCCACCGGGGGCGCCGCCTCCGCTTCAGCGGATAGCTTCTGGACACGCACCGCATTCGCGCCCGAATCGTAGGTAACCGTTACCTTGTCGCCGTCGCGCACGTCGCCTCGTAGCAGCGCATCGGCGATTTGAGATTCCACCTCCGCCCGAATCTTGCGCTTGAGCATCCGAGCACCGAATTCCGGGTCATAGCCGACCTCCGCCAGATAATCCCGCAGCGAATCATCGAAGGACAACTCAATACTCTGCCCGGCCGCGGTGCGCTGCACGCGCGCAAGTTGCAGGTCGACGATACTGCGGATCTGCGCCTTGCCCAGAGCATGGAACACCACCACTTCGTCCACGCGGTTCAGAAACTCGGGCCTGAAATGATGCCGCAGAACCTCCATCAGACGATCGCGCAGCGCGGGGTACTCGAGCTGCTTCTTGTCGGCACGCATGTTGTCCTGGATCATCTGCGACCCGATATTGCTCGTCGCGATGATGATCGTGTTCGTGAAATCCACGAGACGTCCTTTTCCGTCGGTAAGACGGCCTTCGTCGAAGAGCTGCAACAGTATGTTGTGCACCTCCGAATGCGCCTTCTCGATCTCGTCGAGCAGCACCACGCAATAGGGACGGCGCCGCACCCGCTCGGTCAACTGACCGCCTTCCTCATAACCGACATAGCCCGGAGGCGACCCCACCAACCGCGCCACGTTATGCCGCTCGGAATACTCGCTCATGTCGATGCGAACCAGCGCGTTCTCGTCGCCGAACACGGAAGCAGCCAGGGCCTTGGCGAGTTCGGTCTTGCCCACGCCAGTGGGTCCAAGAAACAGGAAACTCGCAGTCGGCTTGCCACCTTCGGTGAGACCGGCACGTGAGAGCCGGACGGCCTTCGCCACGGCGCTGACCGCCTCGTCCTGACCGACCACACGCTCCCTCAGATGATCTTCGAGACGCAGCAGCTTCTCCCGGTCTTCAGCGGTAAGTTCGGATACCGGCACGCCGGTCAGCGATGCCACGACCTGCGCAATATCCTCTCCCGTGACCTTTTGCGAACTGGTGCCGCGCTCTTTCTTCCACGCCTCTGTCGCATCTTTGAGGCGCTCCTGATCGCTGACAAGTTTCTCTTCCAGTTCCTTCGCCTTGTCAAACTGCTTGGTGGCGCTTGCCGCATCCTGCTCCTGGCGTGTGCGGCGGATGCTTGCCTCCATGTCGTGCAATTGCTTCGGCCGGGAATTCGATGCAATGCGCACCCGAGCGGCCGCCTGGTCGAGCAGGTCGATAGCCTTGTCCGGCAGGAATCGCGCGGCGATATACCGGTCCGACAACTTCGCCGCCGCCGCGATGGCCTCCTCGGTGATCTTCACTTTATGATGTGCTTCAAGGCGGTCGCGCAGCCCGCGCAGGATTTCGATGGTTTCCGCGACGCTCGGCTCCGGTACGTTCACCGGCTGGAAGCGGCGCTCCAGGGCGGAGTCCTTCTCGATGTACTTTTGATATTCGTTGAGCGTCGTGGCGCCCACGAGATGCAGTTCGCCGCGCGCGAGCGCCGGCTTGAACACGTTGCCGATGTCCAGCCCCCCTTCGCCGCCGCCCTGCCCCGCACCCACGATCGTGTGCAGTTCATCGATGAAGACGATCAGCTGGTCCTGGTTCTCGACGATCTCATCGAGCACCTGCTTCACGCGCTCTTCAAACTCGCCACGGTATTTTGCCCCCGCCACGACGCTGTTGATGTTCAACTCAACGACGCGCTTGCCGCGCAGCACTTCCGGGACCTGATCCTGCACGATACGCTGCGCAAGTCCTTCCACGATCGCAGTTTTCCCGACGCCCGGCTCACCGATCAGCACCGGGTTATTCTTGCGCCGGCGTGCCAGGACCTCGATAGTGGTTTCGATTTCCTTGTCGCGGCCGATCACCGGATCGAGCTTGCCGCGCCGTGCGAGATCGCTGAGATCGCGTGCGTACTTGTCGAGCGTCGGCGTGGTGGATCGCCCTTCGACGTTGCCTTCCTCAGCGCCCTTGCCGACCACCTTGACCGTCTTCTGCCGGAGCGCATGCGACGTTAGCCCGTACTTGCGCAGCAATTCGCCCGCGAAGCCGTCTTCCTCTTCGACGAGTCCGATCAGGACATGCTCCGGCCCGACATAACTGTGGCCGAGTTCCCGCGATGCCGTGAGTGCGTGCTCCAGCGCACTCTTTGCGCGCGGCGATACGCCGATGCTTTCCTCATCCGTTCTCTCCGCGCGAGTGCCACGCGGAGCGCTCTGATCGACATCCTTCTTGATTTCATCGGCATCCAGCTTGAACTCGCGCAGGATCTCCCGTACGACGTTGCTGTCAGTGAGTGCGAGCAGCAGGTGTTCCGTATCGACTTCGGACTTGCCATACTGGACCGCCTTTTGCGCGGCTTCCTGCAAGCGGTCCAAGCCACTTTCGCTCAGGAGCGTATGCAGGTCAACAGCCTCGCGCGCCCGGCGATGCCGACCCGGCCGACC
>Ga0182739_1002282_pt1 | contig 18191 bp, 15 predicted proteins | sample eDN5th30CBELigBY_FD_128873 | JGI IMG/M metagenome (GOLD analysis project Ga0182739, IMG submission 128873) | Enriched backyard soil microbial communities from Emeryville, California, USA - eDNA 5th pass 30_C BE-Lig BY (version 2) (version 2) | ecosystem: Environmental > Terrestrial > Soil >...
GCCTCGTTCAGGCTCGCGGAAATGGTTTCCGCGTCGCCGCCCATGATGATCACGCCGGGCTCATCGGCGATGGACCCGTCGAAGGTGAGGCGGAACAGGTGGTCCGAGGCCTGGCTTTCGCCGACCTCCACCACCGCCAGCTCCACCTCGAAGGGCTTGCTTTCGGCGGTGAAGACGGCACCGAGGCTTTGCGCGTACACGCTGGCCAGGCCCCGTCCGGTGACGTCCTCGCGGGCGTAGGAGTAGCCGCGGGTGTCCGCATAGCGCACCCCCGCCTGGCGCAGCGACTCGAACTCGTTGTACTTGCCGACGGCGGCGAACGCGATCCGGTCGTACAGCTCCCCCACCTTGCGCAGCGAGCCCGACGGGTTCTCCGCCACCAGGGCGATGCCCTCCCGGCAGCCCAGCACCACCACCGACCGGCCCCGGGCGATGCCCTTGCGGGCGAAGTCCGCCCGATCCTTCATCAGCTGTTCGGGCGAAACGTAGAACTGCGCGGACATCTAGGCCTCCCGTCCCGCGATGGAGCGCTGGCGGATGATCGCGGCGGAGATCTCCGCCAGCGTGTCGTCGGGCACCCGGGAGGTGCCCCCGGCGTCGACCGAGTAGACCACCGGCCACAGCTGGCGCAGCGGGTCCGGGCCGCCGGTGGCGGAGTCGTCGTCGGCCGCGTCGAAGATCGCCTCCACGGCCACCTTCACCCCGTCCTCCCGGGACAGGCCCGGCTTCCAGAGCTTCTTGAGCGCCCCGCGCGCGAACACGGAGCCGGAGCCGATGCTGTGGTGCTCCAGTTCCTCGTAGCGGCCGCCGGTGACGTCGAAGGAGAACAGCCGCCCGACCCCGCGCAGTTCGTCGTAGCCGGCGAACACCGGCACGGCGGCCATGCCCTGCATGGCCATGCCCAGGTTGCCGCGCACCATCGAGGCGAGCCGGTTGGCCTTGCCGTCGAGGCTGAGCAGCGTGCCCTCGATCTTCTCGTAGTGCTCCAGTTCCACCTGGAACAGGCGCGCGATGTCCATGGCGATGCCCGCGGAGCCGGCAATCCCCACCACCGAATAGCGGTCGGTCGGGAAGACCTTCTCGATGTGGCGGCTGGCAATCACGTTGCCGATGGTGGCGCGCCGGTCACCGGCCACCACCACCCCGCCCTCGAAGGCCAGGGACACGATCGTGGTCGCGTGCGGAACCCCGCCGGAGTGCCCCTCCGGGGCCGCCGGGGCGGACCCGGCCGGCAACAGGTCGGGACGCTCGCGCACCAGGTATTCGAGGAAGGACGGGCCCGCGGGCAGTTCCACCACCGTTACTGGCCGCCCTTCTGCACGAAGCCGCGGACGAACTCCTCGGCGTTGCGCTCCAGCACCCCGTCGATCTCGTCCAGCAGGTCGTCCACCGCCTGGACCTGCTCCTGGGCCGCGGCGGAGGGACCGGCGGGAGCCGGGGTCTCCGTCTCCTCCTCGGTGGTGCCCTGGGCGGGCTGGGCTTTGAACTGTTCCTGGGCCATGGCGTCCTCCTGCTCTCTTGCGGGCGGACCATGCGGCCCTCCCGCCTCTATCTTGTCACTGTCTCGGCCCTGCGGCGCCCCTTGTCAGCCACGAATTGTCAGCCGCTGCACGTCAGGACCTGACCTGGTCCACGAACTCGGCGATCCCCAGCCCCGCCTCGAACAGCGGGCCCACCAGCGCACGGGTCCCGCGCAGCGGTTCCAGCGTCTGCACGCGCTCCAGCCCGGCCCGCCCCGGGACGCTGAAGATCACCGCGTCCCAGCTGGCCCCGACCACGTCCTCCGGGAAATCGGTCAGGCACCGCCCGCGGAAGTAGGCGCGGGTGTCCTCCGGCGGGGCGGACACCGCCGCCGCGACCGACTCCGCCGGCAGCAGCGTCTCCACCATCCCGCGCGCGGCCAGCCGGTGGAACAGGCCCTTCTCCGGGCGGATGTCGGCCCACTGCAGGTCCATCAGGGCGATCCGCGGGTCGTCCCACTCCAGCCCGTGCCGGTCCCGGTACTGCTCCATCAGCCGGTACTTGGCCACCCAGTCCACCGTGGACGCGGCGGCGAAAACGTCGGTGCGCAGCGTGTCGATGGTGCGCTGCCAGCGCTCCAGCACGTCCCGGGTCTGGGGATCGTCGGCCCCCGTGCGGGCGCAGTGGCCGCGGGCCGCGGACAGGTAGGCCTCCTGGATGTCCAGGGCGGTCATCCGCCGCCCGTCGGCCAGTTCGACGGCGGTGCGCAGCGTCGGATCGTGGCTGACCTGCCGCAGCGCCGACACCGGGTGGCGCAGCGCCAGCGCGGGCGCCTCCCCCGCCTCGATCAGGGACAGCACCAGGGCGGTGGTCCCCACGCGCAGGTAGGTGGACACCTGGCCGAGGTTGGCGTCCCCGATGATCACGTGCAGGCGCCGGTACTTGTCCCACACCGCGTGCGGTTCGTCGCGGGTGTTCACCATCGGGCGCCGGATGGTGGTCTCCAGGCCCACCTCGGCCTCGAAGAAGTCGGCGCGCTGGCTCACCTGGAAGCCCGTCCCGCGCCCGGCGGACCCCACCCCCACGCGCCCGGACGCGCAGGTGACCTGCCGCGTGGCGAAGAACGGCAGCAGCCCGGCCACGATCGCATCGAAGCTGGTGCCGCGGGGCATGAGGTAGTTCTCGTGGGCTCCGTAGCTGACGCCCTTGTTGTCGGTGTTGTTCTTGTACAGCAGCACCTCCGCGAACCCGGGGGTCTGCGCGATGCGCCGGGCCGCGGCCAGCACCACCAGGTCCCCGGCCTGGTCCCAGCGGACCACGTCGAGCGGATTGGTGGTTTCCGGGGAGGAATACTCGGGATGGGCGTGGTCCACGTACAGGCGCGCCCCGTTGCCGAGCACCATGTTCATCAGCACGTGCCCGGAGGCCTCCCGCTCCGAGTACAGGGTCGACCCCGCCCGCGCGTCCCCGCCGGCCAGGGCGATCTCCTCCGCGGTGAGCTCCTCCGGCGCGTCCGTGAGCTGGCTGGGGTCCGCGGCCGAACGCGGCACGGTCCAGCCGCGGGCGTCATCGAGCGGGTGCTCGTCCGCGTAGTCCCACCGCGTCCCGGCCAGGTGGCCGTAGCCGGCCCGCACGGTCGCGGCATAGGCGTTGACCACCTGGGCCGAGAGCAGGGTCGAGTTCGCGCCGGGCTGGGACGGGGCCAGGACGCCGTACTCCGTCTCCAGCCCCATCACCCGGTGCACGCTCACAGGTACTGACCCGTCGAGTAGGGACGCGGGTTCTCGGCCTCCAGGCTGCGCCCGGCGTCGGAACCGTCCTTGTCCTGCACGATCGTGCGGATGTAGGTGATCCGCTCCCCCTTCTTGCCGGAGATGCGCGCCCAGTCGTCGGGATTGGTGGTGTTGGGCATGTCCTCGTGCTCGCGGAACTCCTCGGCCACCGCCTCCAGCAGGTGCTCCATGCGCAGCCCGCGCTCGCCGGAGAGCAGGAACTGCTTGATCGCCGACTTCTTGGCCCGGTCCACGACGTTGCGGATCACGGCGCCGGAGTTGAAGTCCTTGAAGTAGAGCACCTCGGTCTCGCCGTTGGCGTAGGTGACTTCCAGGAACTCGTTTTCCTTGCCGGTGGCGTACATCGACTCCACCGTGCGGCGGATCATGTCCTGGACGGTGGCCGCGGGGTCGCCGCCGTGCTCGGCCAGGTCGGCCGCGTGCAGCGGCAGGTCGGTAGTCAGGTACTTGGCGAAGATCTCCGCCGCCCCTTCCGCGTCGGGGCGCCTGACCTTGATCTTCACGTCCAGGCGGCCCGGACGCAGGATGGCCGGGTCGATCATGTCCTCGCGGTTGGACGCGCCGATCACGATCACGTTGTCCAGCTGCTCCACGCCGTCGATCTCGGACAGCAGCTGCGGCACGATCGTGGTTTCGACGTCGGAGGAGACGCCGGTGCCGCGGGTGCGGAACAGCGAGTCCATCTCGTCGAAGAACACCACCACCGGGTTGCCGCCGGTGGCCTTTTCGCGGGCGCGGGCGAAGATCAGCCGGATGTGGCGTTCGGTTTCGCCGACGTACTTGTCCAGCAGTTCCGGGCCCTTGATGTTCAGGAAGTAGCTGCGCGCGGTGGGGGTCCCGCGCAGCTCCGCCGTGCGCTCGGCCAGCGAGTGGGCCACCGCCTTGGCGATGAGCGTCTTGCCGCACCCCGGAGGGCCGTAGAGCAGGATGCCCTTGGGCGCCTTGAGTCCGTGTTCGCGGTAGAGGTCCGCGTGCAGGAACGGCAGCTCCACGGCGTCGCGGATCTGTTCGATCTGCGGCCCCAGGCCGCCGATGTCGGCGTAGGCGATGTCGGGGATTTCCTCCAGGACCAGCGACTGCATGTCGCTGAGGTGGACCCGCTCGATCGCCAGCCCGGACTTCGGCTCGATCGCCAGCGAGTCCCCGACGCGCACCGTCTCGCGCAGCAGTGCCCCGCCCAGCTTGACCACCTTCTGGTCGTCGGCCCGGCCCACCGCCAGCACGCGGCCGTCGTCAAGGACCTCCTTGACGGCCACCAGTTCCCCGGCCCGCTCGAAGCCGAGGATCGCCACGATCGTGAGGGACTCGTTCAGCAGGACCTCCTGGCCCGGCTCCAGCGCGTCGAAGTTCAGCAGCGGGCTGACCGCCACGCGCAGCTTGCGCCCGCTCTGGATGATGTCCGCGCTCTGCACGGCCGCGGCGGCGATCGACCGGCCGGCCTCGGCCTGGGCCCGCGGGTTCAGCGCCACCACGGTGCCGAAGCTGAAGGGGGTTTCGCCGTCCTTTTCCAGGGCGCCCTTGAGGGTGAGGATTTCCTCGCGCGTGCGCTCGAGGATTCCCACCAGCCGGCTGTTGTTCTGCGCGGCCGTGGCCAGCTGCCGGTCCAGGTTCCGGGCCTTGTCGCGCAGCACGGCGACCTGGCGTTCGGCGGCGCCGAGCCGGCTTTCCAGTTGTGTTTCGCGTTCGGTGGGCCTGGGGGTTCCTTCCGGAACGCCTGCGCCGCCCGCTCCGTGCTCCGTCGGCATGTCACTGTCCCTTCGTCGCTGGCCGCCCCGGCCGGACGGTCTGGGTTCCATCCTAGTCAGCGGCGCGGCGGGACCAAGCCTTCGGGGCCACCGGTTGGCCCGGAAACGGCGCGGCGGCGGGTTCCGTTCCGCGGAACGGAACCCGCCGCCGCGCCGCAAACCCCGGTTGTCCCCGGACGCCCGCCCGCCCTCGGTCCGGGAGTCCGCGGCGCCGTCCGGATGCCGGCGCCGAAGGAGGCACCGGACGGGCGCACCGCGGAAAAGCGGGAGCTACTCCTGTCCGGTCGCGTCCTCGTCGGGGGCGTCTGCGTCGGGGGCGTCCCCTTCGGGAACGGACTTGAAGGCCCCGCGCTGTGCGGTGGAGGCGGCGTCCTTGGCGGCCCGGCGCAGCTTGCGGTCGGAGACTCCGCGCTCGCCGAGTCCGGCGGCATCCCAGGCCTCCGCTTCGTGGCCCTGGGTCCAGGCGTCCAGGTCCTCCTGCGCGAATTCGGTGTTCTTCACCCGTTTCTGTCCGGGGATGCCGACGGCGCCGTCGGCCAGGCGGCGGCAGGTCATCAGGAACCCGGTATGCGCGACCATCCGGTGGTCCGGGCGCACGGCCAGGCCGTCCAGGTGCCAGCCGCGGACCATGGATTCCCACGCCTCGGGCTCGGTGAAGCGGCCGTCGGCGCGAATCGCCTCGGCGGTGCGGGAGAGCTGGGTGACGGTGGCCACGTAGTTGACCCACACCCCGCCGGGAGCCAGCACGGTCGCGACGGCGTCCACGCACTCCCACGGGGCCAGCATGTCCAGGACCACGCGGTCCACGGAACCGGGCTCCTCCTTCTTGACGACCTCGTCCTGGAAGTCGCCGATGCTGATCCGCCAGGCCGGGTGCGCGCCGCCAAAGATGGTTTCCACGTTGCCGCGGGCGATGTCCGCGAACTCCTCGCGGCGCTCGTAGCTGTGCAGGTAGCCGTGCTCGCCCACGGCGCGCAGCAGGGAGATGGACAGGGCGCCGGAGCCGACGCCGGCCTCGACCACGCGGGCTCCGGGGTAGATGTCGCCCATGGTGACGATCTGGGCGGCGTCCTTGGGGTAGACGACGGCGGCGCCGCGCGGCATGGAGAGCACGAAGTCCTTCAGCAGCGGGCGCAGCGCCTGGTAGCGGTGGCCGGTGGTGTTCTCCACCACCACGCCCTCGGACTGCCCGATGAGCGAATCGTGGGCCAGCACGCCCTTGTGCGTGTGGAAGGCCCCGCCGGGAGTGAGGGTGATGGTGTTGATGCGGCGCTTCTGGTCGGTGAGCTGGACCCGTTCGCCGGCGCGGAACGGGCCGCGGCGGACGTCGGCCCCGTGCGGGGAGGAGGGGTTCGGGCTCTGTGTCATGCTGTGGCTCATTCCGGTCGGTGGTTCTGCGAAGGGCGGTGATCCGCGAAGGATCGGGTCTGCGAAAAATCGGGTCGGGGCGCGTCAGCGGCGTTTGGTGACGGCGTTGACGACCGTCCCCTGGAAGAGCAGCCCCACGACGTTCCCGCCGTCGAGGACCGCGTACTCGCTGCCGGCGATTCCCGCGAGGTGGTCGATCAGTGCCTTGCCGACCTCGTCCACCTTCACCACGGCGTCCGGGGCCAGGGCGCGTGCCACGGTGCTGGCGGGGGTGGTGGCGCGCAGGTGGGCGGGCACGGCGGCCAGCGAGCCGGCGTCGACCACGGCCTCGGGGATGCCGGCGGCGGAGACCAGCAGCACGTGGCCGGGCGGGCGGCGCATCAGGTGTTGGTCGATGTCCCCGACGCGGGCATCGGAGGGAATGCCGGAGGCCGGCTGCATCAGCTCGCGCACGGCCACGTGCGGCACGCGCAGGCGCAGGCGGGCATTGGCGATCGAGGCGCTGGCGCCGGACCACAGGAAGCCGGCGATCAGCACGGCCACGACGATCAGCTGCAGGTTCGGTTCCTCGCCGCGCAGCGCGGGCAGCAGCAGGAAGTACACGCCGATGCCGGCCGCGATGACCCGCCCCGTCCACCCGGCGGCGAGGGTGCCGCGCTCCTGGGAGCCGGTGCCCCGCCACACCGCGGATTCGACCAGGCGGCCGCCGTCCAGCGGCAGGCCCGGGAGCACGTTGAACAGCGCCACCAGGAAGTTCGCCCAGACCAGGATCCCCAGGAGCAGTCCGGTGACGCCGCCGGGCTCCCAGATGCGGTCCGCGGCGAAGCCGAGTCCGGCGAGGATGAAGTTCGCCGCCGGCCCGGCCATGGCGACCATCAGCGACCGGCCCGGGGTGGCGTTGAAGCTGCCGAACTGGGTGTGCCCGCCCCACAGGGTCAGCACGATCCGGGCACCGGGCCAGCCGAAGGCCTTGGCGCTGACCGCGTGGGCGAGTTCGTGGACCAGGACGGAAAGGGCCAGCAGGACGGCGTAGGCCAGCGCCACCAGGTAGGCGGCGAGGGTGCCGATGCCGGGCAGGGCGGCGGCCACGTCCGGGGAGAAGACGACCACGATGAAGATCGCCACGAGGAACCAGGACCAGGCCAGCGAGACGGGGACGCCGAGGATGCTGCCCAGCGGGATCCCCTCGCGGCGTTCTCCCGACGGTCCTTCGGCCGGGCCTTCCGCGGGGCCCTGCTGTGGGCCGGGAGTGGGTCCGGCGCTCACGGGCGCACCCCGGCCACCGGGGAGCGGTGGCGCACGAAGGCGTCCAGGTGCGGGGCGCCCACGCCGGCCAGGGTCTCCCACAGGTCCCAGCCCCCGGCGGGGGGAACGTGGCCGCGGTGCGGGACGGCGATGGTCGCCGCGCCGCTGGCGGCGGCGGACGTGGCTCCGGGCAGGGAGTCCTCGAGCGCGACGACGCGATGCGGGACGAGCGATTCGATGCTCTCCCGCAGCGTGGACAGCGCCAGCAGGTAGGGCTCGGGGTCCGGCTTGCCCGCGGACACCATGTCCCCGGTGACCAGGAAGCGGAAGGTGCCCGCCGGCAGCCCGGCCGCGACCAGGCCGGCCAGCGGACCCTCGGACATGGTCACCATGGCGCAGGGGACGCCGTGGCGGTCCAGGTCGGCCAGCAGTTCGCGGGCCCCGGGGCGCCAGGGCACCTCGCGTTCGACCCCGCGCAGGACCTCGGCGATGAGGGTGTCGATGATCTCCCGCACCCCGAGCCGGACGCCGGCGTCCTGCAGCATGCGCGCGCTGGCCGGCAGGGCCTGGCCCACCAGGCGCAGGCCGTCCTCCTCGGTCCAGCGGCCGCCGTGTTCCTCGACGAGGGCCCGTTCGGCGGCGATCCAGTACGGTTCGGTGTCCACCAGGGTCCCGTCCATGTCCCAGAGGACGGCCTGCAGCCCCTCCACGGCATCGAAGGCGTTCGCGGGTGGCAGGGAGGAAGGCATGGGCCAATTCTACGGGGGCCGGGACCAGCCATCGGCCCACTATGGCGCTAGGGTGGCAACGTGGCAGAGGAAAACAAGGAACGCAATTCGCTGACCGGGATCGCCGCCGGGTCCGCCCCGGATGCCGAGGGGGTCCGCCCGACCATCATGGTGGCGGCCTTCGAGGGCTGGAACGACGCCGGCGAGGCCGCCAGCGGCGCCGTGCGGATGCTGGCCAAGGCCTGGGGTGCGCGCAAGGTGGGCCGGCTGAGCGAGGACGACTACTACGACTACCAGTTCTCCCGGCCCACGGTTCGGCGCACGCCGACCGGGCGCAGCTCCATCAGCTGGCCCTCGGCGCGTCTCTCGCGCGCCCGAATCCCGGGCACCGGTGTGGACGTGCTGCTGGTGCGCGGGGTCGAACCGACCTACCGCTGGAAGGCGTTCACGGCCGAACTGCTGGCCCGGGCCGCCGGGGAAAACGTGGTGGCCGTGCTGCTGGTGGGAGCGCTGCTGGTGGACGTCCCGCACACCCGTCCGCTCCCGGCCACGCTGACCAGCGACAACGAGCGGCTGCGCACGGAGCTGGGCGCCGAGGCCGCCACCTACGAGGGGCCCACCGGGATCCTGGGGGTGCTGGCCGACGCCGCCACGACCGCCGGCCTGCCCACCGCCTCCATCTGGGGCGCGGTCCCCCACTACGTGGCCCAGCCGCCCTCGCCCAAGGCGATGCTGGCGATCGTCAAGCGCCTCGAGGAGGTCCTGAACATGCACCTGGACGTGCACGAGCTCACCGAGGACGCCGACGCGTGGGAACGCGGCGTCAACGAGCTCGCCGCCGAGGACCCGGAGGTCGCCACCTACGTGCACCAGCTGGAGGAGGCCCAGGACGCGGCCGAACTGCCCGAGGCCAGCGGGGAATCGATCGCCCGCGAATTCGAGCGCTACCTCAAGCGCCGCAACCGGCACGAGCGGGGTCCCGGCGACGCCCAGCCCTGACCCGGGCACTGCGGGACGGGAACGACGGCGGCGGGCGGCACCTCCTGGTGCCGCCCGCCGCCGTCGTGGTGGGATCAGGACAGTGGTGGGGTCAGGACAGGCGCAGGCCCAGCAGCGCGTCGGTGGCCGCGGCGACCAGCTGCGTGCCGGATCCTGCCCCGTCCCCGGCGGGCGCGCTGGCGGCCCAGGCGTCCAGCGCCGCCAGCGCGCCGGGGGCGTCGAGGTCGTCGGCGAGGCGCTCGCGCAGGGCGGCGACCAGGTCCGTGCCCTCGTCCAGGGTCGCGGTGGCCAGGCGGGCGCGCCAGGCGGCCAGCCGGCGTCGCGCCTGGTCCAGGAGGTCCCCGGTCCAGAACCAGTCGCTGCGGTAGTGCTGGCCCAGCAGGACGGTGCGCACCGCCATCGGGTCCTCGCCGGCGTGGCGCAGCCGCGAAACCAGGACCAGGTTGCCGCGGGACTTGCTCATCTTTTCCCCGTCCAGGCCCACCATGCCCGTGTGCATGAAGTGCTCGGCGAGGGGATGGCCGTCGCAGGCCGCCGCGTGGCCGGCGGAGAACTCGTGGTGCGGGAAGATCAGGTCCGATCCCCCGCCCTGGACGGTGAACGGGGCGGGCAGGAAGCGGCGGGCAATCACCGAACATTCGATGTGCCAGCCGGGACGCCCGGCGCCGAGGGAATCGCCGTCCCAGCGGGGTTCCCCGTCCCGGGCGACGCGCCACAGCAGCGGATCCAGCGCGTCGCGCTTGCCCGGCCGGTCTGGGTCCCCGCCGCGCTCGGCGAAGAAGCCGAGCATGGCGTCGCGGTCGTAGCCGCTCACCTCGCCCAGGGTCCAGGCCTTGGAGGCTGCCGCGGCGGCGTCGAAGTAGACGTCGCCGTCCGGTTCCGCGGCCTCCCCCGGCCCGGCGGGCCGGCCCGGCACCCGGTAAGCGAGGTCGCGCGCCAGCAGGTCCTCCACGACCGGCACGATCCACTCGATCGATTCGACCGCCCCCACATAGAAGGTCGGCGGGACGACGTTCAGCGCGGTCATGTCGGCGCGGAAGAGGTCCGTCTGCTCGGCGGCCAGGGCGCGCCAGTCCACCCCGGTGGCGTGGGCCCGCTCCAGGAGCGGATCGTCGATGTCGGTGACGTTCTGCACGTAGGTGACCTCCAGCCCGGCGTCCAGCCACTGCCGGTGCAGCAGGTCGAAGGCCACGTAGGTCGCGGCGTGCCCCATGTGCGTGGCGTCGTAGGGGGTGATCCCGCAGACGTAGAGGCCGGCGGACCCTTCCGTGGCGGGCACCGCCGTGCCGCGCAGGGCGGAATCGTGGATCCGCAGCGCGGGCGGGGCGCCGTCAAGGGTCGGGACACGGGGGGCGGACCAGGCGTGCATGGGGTCCTTTCGTTGCGGGGGCGAAAACCGGGAAGAAAAGGGTGCGGGCCGTGCCGGAGGGCGCTGCCGCTAGGCGTGGATGACTCCGAAGCCCAGCAGCAGGTACAGGGCCAGGCCCAGCAGGACGCGGTACCAGACAAACAGGCGGTAGCCGTTGTTGGAGACGTATTTGAGGAACCAGCCCACGATCACGTAGCCCACCACGAACGCGATGACCGTGGCCAGGGCCGTCTCGGCGAGGCTGTAGGGGCCGGGTTCGTTGAAGCTCTTGGCCAGCTGGTACAGCCCGGAGCCGAAGACCGCGGGAATGGCCAGCAGGAAGGAGTAGCGGGCCGCCGCCTCGCGGGTGAAGCCCATGAACAGGCCCGCGGTGATGGTGCCGCCGGAACGGGAGACGCCGGGAATCAGCGCCAGCGCCTGGGCAAAGCCGAAGATGATGCCGCGCTTGGCATCCAGCCCGGACAGGTCGCGCTGCTGGCGCCCGTACACGTCGGCCACGGCCAGCACCAGGCCAAAAACGATCAGCGTGGTGGCCACCAGCCACAGGCTGCGGAACACACCCTCGATCTGGTCCTGGAACAGCAGGCCCAAAACCACGATCGGCAGCGAGCCCAGGATGATGTACCAGCCCATCCGCGCATCGGGGTCCTTGCGCTCGACCTTGCCGGTGAGCGAACCGAACCAGCGCGCGACGATGCGCACGATGTCGCGCCAAAAGAACACCAGCACCGCGGTCTCGGTCCCCAGCTGCGTGATGGCGGTGAAGGCAGCCCCGGGATCGGCCGCGTTGGGCAGCATTTCCCCCACGATGCGCAGGTGCGCGCTGGAGGAAATCGGGAGGAACTCGGTCAGGCCCTGTACCAGGCCCAGGAAAGCAGCTTCGAACCAATTCACACGTGAGAGACTACTTCACCCCGGGACCGGATCAGTTTTCGTCGACCTCCACGAGCCCCGGCGCGGGCCTGCGCGCGGCGTCCGCGCCGCCGTCGTCCGGACGGCCGTCCAGCCCCCCGTCCGCCCCGGCGCCGTCCGCGTCCCCGAAGTCGTCCTCCAGGTCCTCCTCGTTGTCCTCGTACAGCTCCAGCGGGGTCACCTCGCCGTATGCCTCGTAGAGGGCGTCCTCATACTCCTCGAAAGCATCGGCGATGGCGAAGAACGCCGCCTCCACCGACGGATCCTGCGCGCCGCGGCGCGAGGCCACGGCGGACAGATGCTCCTCCAGCGAGGACACCAGAGCCTGCAGGGCAACACGCGGATCTGTGCTCATGGGCTAGACGTTACCCGCAGGAAGCGGACAATGGACAGGACATGATGGAAAAAGCATTCACCGCAGCCGAACACTACCGCGACCCGTCCCGGCCCTTCGAGTACCTGGTACTGACCGTCCGGCCGGACCAGAGCCTCGCGGAAGCCCGGCGCGCGCTCGCCGAGCACGCCGAATACGGCAAGTGGGAGCTGCACCGCAGCCGCATGTACATCGGCGGCATGCGGCGCTACTGGCTGAGGCGGCGCGTCATGCGCGTCGAAAGCACCATCCCCGGGCAGTACTCCTAGCCCTGCGGCGCTCCCAGCAGCCAGTTGGCGACCGTGGAGTGCGCCGACTCGGCGTCGGAGGGGTGGTAGAGGCTCGCCAGCACGTCGCGGTAGAGCCGCTCCAGTTCGCTGCCGCGGGAGTACTGGCTGCCGCCGGAGACCTGCAGGGCCAACTGCACGGTGCGGCGGGCGGCGTCCCCCGCGTGCGTGCGCAGCGCCACCAGGCGCGGGAACCAGGACGGCCCGTGGTCGACGCGATCGTCCAGGTCCCGGGCGGTCAGGCGCAGCTGCGGATCCAGGCCCAGCACCGCCAGGCCCGCCTCGGCCACCTGCCACCGGATGTCGGGGTCCTGTGCGTAGGACCGTCCCGCCGCCTTCAGCGAGGTCCGCCCGGCCGGCAGCGCGGCCGCCAGTTCCATGCCGCGGTCGGCCAGCCCCACGTACACCGACGCGGTCAGGGTCAGGAACGCCGCGAAGATGCCGAACACCAGCGGATCGGCAGTGGGCCCCACCGGCAGCGAACTGTGCATCCGCTCCGCCGGGGCATGCGCGCCGTCCAGCCGGGTACTGTGCGACTGCGTCGCCCGCATGCCCAGGGTGTCCCAGTCACCCCGGGACTCGATACCGCCGTCGCCGCGGTCCAGGAACCCGTGGACCAGCCGCGGACCACCTTCCTCCTCCGACTTCCCGAACACGCCCAACTTCGTCCACACCGGCGACAGCGAGGTGAAGATCTTGGTGCCGGTGAAACGGTAACCGCCATCGGGCTGGCGTTCGGCGCGGGTGGTCGAATCGAAGAGCACCTGGTCGTTGCCGGCCTCGGAGACGCCAAACGCCATCACCTCCCCCGCGCCCACCCAGTCGAAGACCCGATCCAGCCGGTGGTCGCCACGCGCGGCCAGCAGCCGCGCGACGCCGGTCCAGACCAGGTGCATGTTCACGGCCAGCGCCGTGGCCGGGGCATGCGCGGCCAGCAGGCGCTGGGCCGCCGTCATCCGTTCCATCCCCCAGTCCCATCCCCCGCGGTCCGCCGGGAGCATGGCCCCGAGGTAGCCGGCCGCCCGCAGCTCCTCGAAATCCTCCGTGCAGAAGGCGTTCGCGGCGTCGTATCCGGCCGCGCGCGAGCGGAAGCGTCCAAGCAGCTCGGGGGTCAGGATGTCGGTGGTGTCCATGGGCGTGTCTCCTGGGGTGCGTGAAGGAACGGCGCCGAAAAGGGCGCCGGGAGGGCGCTGGAAGAACCCGGCGCCGTCAGTAGGTGGTGAGCAGGCGGTGCAGCACGCGGGTGCCGAACCTCAACGAATCGGCGGGCACCCGCTCGTCCACCCCGTGGAACATGCCGGTGAAGTCCAGGTCCGCCGGCAGGCGCAGCGGCGCGAAGCCGTAGCCGGTGATCCCCAGCCGGGCCAGGGACTTGTTGTCCGTGCCCCCGGACAGCATGTACGGCAGCACCACCGCCTCCGGATCCTCGGCCCGGAGGCTGCCCACCATCGAATCCACCAGGTTCCCGACGAACGGCACCTCCAGGGAGATGTCGCTGTGGTTGAACGTGATGTCGATGCCCGGACCCGCCAGCCGGCGCACCGCATCCAGCACCAGCTCATCCTGTCCCGGCAGGGTGCGGCAGTCGATCGCCGCCTCCGCGCCACCCGGGATGACGTTGTGCTTGTACCCGGACCTCAGCACGGTCGGATTGGAGGTGTTCTGCAGCGTCGCCCCCACGAACCGCGCCACGGTCCCCAACTCCTCCAACAGCCGGGACGGATCGTCGGGCGTGAACTCGATGCCGGTCAGCTCGGAGACGCCCTCCAGGAACGCCCGCGTCGTGTCCGTGTACTCCAACGGCCACCGGTGCGCACCGATGCGCGACACCGCGCCGGCCAGCCGCGTGACGGCGTTGTCGTCATTGATCTGCGACCCGTGCCCCGCCCGCCCGGAGGCCTTCAGGTCCAGCCACGCAATGCCCTTCTCGGCCGTCTGCAGCAGGTAGGCGCGGCGGCCGCCGATGGTCGCCGAGAACCCGCCCACCTCGCTGATCGCCTCGGTGGCGCCGGCAAAGGCCTCCGGGTGCTTCTCCACCATCCACCGCGCCCCGTACTCCCCGCCCGCCTCCTCGTCCGCGAAGAACGCGACCACCAGGTCCCGGCGCGGACGCGTCCCGTCCCGGCGCATCTGGCGCACGACGGAAAGGATCATCGCATCCATGTCCTTCATGTCCACCGCGCCCCGGCCCCAGATCATGCCGTCGCGCACCTCCGCGGCGAAGGGGTCCACGCTCCAGTCCTCCCTGGCCGCCGGCACCACGTCCAGGTGCCCATGGACCACCAGCGCGGGAAGGGACGGATCACTGCCCTCCACGCGCGCCACCACGCTCGTGCGCCCGGGCGCCGACTCATACAGCGCCGGCTCCAGGCCGACCTCCGCCAGGAGCCCGGCCACGTACTCGGCCGCCGCACGCTCGCCGGGGCCCTGGTTGCCGCCGAAGTTGGAGGTGTCGAAGCGGATCAGGCTGCGGCAGATCTCCACGACCTCATCGGCCGCCGGGCTTCCGGCCCGGGGTCCCGAGAGGCCGGGGGCCGGCCCACCGGGCAGGGGCTGCGGGGGGTTGGGCCGTGGGTGGGTCATGGGATGCCGCCTTCCGTTCCGGGTCGTGACTCCAGCCTAGTCAGCCGCCCGGAAGGGGCGGAACGGCGTACCGGGCCCCGATTTTGTGTCTGCGCGCAAAGGGTGTTAGAGTCTTTCTCGCCGCGATCGCCGGAGACGAAGTTCCTTGCGGACATCGAAACGGGGGTCGCAGTCACCTGCGCGGGTGGCGGAATAGGCAGACGCGCTAGCTTGAGGTGCTAGTCCACGTATAGTGGGTGGGGGTTCAAGTCCCCCTCCGCGCACAGCGAAGACCCCGGCCGGGGAAACCCGGCCGGGGTCTTTTTGTTGCGCGTCTTTTTGGTGCGCCACTTTTGCGGTGGGGCCCTTTGCCCCCGTTGTCCGGCCGCCCGGAGGAACGGCGGGCACCTTGTGGATTTGTTGGAATCCCGTGCCACATTTCGTCCTTCCGTGGACCCCGCCGCCATTCGCGGTTAGCGTGGTCCGTGACATGCGCCACCTGAGCCCGGTTGCGGATTTTCCGCCAGGTCTTCCGCCCGGGTCAGGACCGTGGTGCGTGTTTTGGCCGGGGGAGCCAAACACCAGGGGGAAAAGCATGGAACGCAACACTCGACCGCAGGCATCTGCCGGCCACGTCGCGCACCGGGAGTCCGCCCATTCGCCGGGGGCGCTGCCGAGCGGGGCCGCGGAGCACCGCCACTGCGCGAAGCATCCAACACCGAAGCAACCAACACCGAAGCATCCAACGAAACACCGCATGGACACCTCCGCGGGGCCGGTGGTGCTCCCGGGCCGGCCGATGGCCGCGTTGGGAATGCTCCTGGCGGCCGGGTCGATCGCGTTCACCGGTTCGGTCCCGTTGGGCGCCCCCGGCGTGGAACCGGCCGGGAGGGCCGCGGCATCGGCTCCGGGCGCCGTCGTGGTTCCCGCCGTATCCGCCGCGGGATGGATCCCCGCCGGGGAAGGCCTGGCCAGGACCCCGCGGACGGCAACCGCGGAGGCCGGCGGCGTGGCCGCCGCGCGCGGAACGCGCGGAAACGGCACGGCGGCGGCCCGGGCGGCCGTCGACCAGGCCCTGCTCATCGGCGCCCCGGCGGCCTTGCCGGGCCATCTGCTCCTGCAGCACCCCGTCGCATCGGTGACCATCACCAGCCGCTTCGGCTGGCGGTTCAACCCGACCGGGTCCGGTTCCCAGTTGCACATCGGGCAGGACTACGCCATGGCGTGCGGCTCGCCGGTACGGGCCGCGGAGGACGGCACCGTGGTCCAGTCGGAGTGGGCCGGACATTCCGGCCAGCGGGTGGCGATCGACCACGGCAACGGCGTCCGCACCGCCTACAGCCACAATTCCCTGCTGCTGGCGCGGGTGGGGGAAGAGGTCAAGCGCGGCGACCTGATTGCCCTGTCCGGGACCACCGGCAATTCCACCGGCTGCCACGTCCACTTCGAGGTGTACCTGAACGGCAAGTGGGTGGATCCAGCCCTCTACCTGCCGCGGGTTCCGGGGCAGCCCGCCCCGCTGACGCCGCGCGAGCAGCTGGCGGTCCGCGACTCCCTGGATGCCGGGTCCGCCCTGGCGCGTCCCGGAGACGACTGGGCCAGCGCGGGCGCGTCCGGCGTGGTGGCCGCGGCCGCAGCCAAGGCAGGCCAATCCGCGGCGGGCCACTCCGCTTCGGCCCAGGCCGGTGCCGGCACGTCCGGTGCCTCGAAGACCGCCTCGGAAAAGTCCAAGGCCGCGAAGAAGAAGGCGGCCAAATCCAAGACCGCGGAGAAGAAGGGCACGGAGAAGAAAGGCACGAAGAAGCCGGCCAAGGCCTCGAAGCCCCCGAAGGCGACAAAGCCGTCCGGCGCCGCGGGCGCCCAGGACCCGGTCGTCGGGAAGCCGGAGACGAATGTCCCCGCCGCGCCGGCTCCGAATCCGGTCCCTGTGCCGGTCCCCGTTCCCGTTCCCAGCCCGGCCCCCGCGCCGACCGTCCCGCCGGCGGAGCCCGTCGTCGTCGGCGGCGGGGACAGCCCGGCGGCGCCGGAGCCCGTCCTGCCCGAGCCGCCGGCCGTCCCGGAGGAGCAGGGTACGGTCGACGTTCCGGCCGTGCCCGCGGCGGAGCCGGACGCCGGGGCCGGCGTGGAGGAGAACCCGGCGGCCTTGGAGCCCATCAAGGAGTAGGCCGGGGCCGGCGCGGCCGTGCGGCGAAGGCAGCCGGTGCGGAGAATCGGTGCGGCAGGGCCGGCGAAAGTGGCGGCCCTGCCCGTACGGGAGATACCCTCGTGGGGAAACTCCGCCGGTCCCGGACCGGCCCGCAGCAAGGATGCCCATGACCCCCTTCCCCCGCCCCGGGCTTCGCGTGGCCATGCTCTCCCTGCACACCTCGCCGCTCGCCCAGCCGGGATCGGGCGACGCCGGAGGACTGAACGTCTACGTCCGCCAGCTGGGACTGGCCCTGGCGGCGGAAGGCACCGAGGTGGACATCTTCACCCGCGGACCGGCCGGACACGTGCACATCGCTCCCGGGGTCACCGTGCACCACGTCCCGGCCGGCCCGGCCGGCCCGGTCCCGAAGGAACGCATCCCCGGCCTGGTCCCCGACCTGGCGGATGGCATCGACGCGGCACGCGGGAGCGGCCGGTACGACCTCATCCACAGCCACTACTGGATGTCCGGCCTGGCGGGGCTGCGGCTGGCCGGGCGCTGGGACGTTCCGCTGGTCCACACCATGCACACCATGGGCAAGGTCAAGAAGCACCACCAGGCCGACGCCAACGAACCGGACAGCCGGCTGCGGGCGGAGGCGCGCCTGGTGGCCTCGGCCTCCCGGCTCACGGCCAACACCCCGGCGGAGATCACCGAACTTCGGGAGCATTACGGCGCGGATCCGGCACGCGTGGACATCGTTCCCCCGGGCGTTGACCTGTCCGTCTTCCGGCCCTCCCGCGGCCGGGCCGACTGGCCGTGCGGCGGGGACGGCAGCCGGCCGGACGGAGCCGGAACGCGGCGGCACCTGCGGGTGCTGTTTGCCGGGCGGATCCAGAAGCTCAAGGGCCCCCACATCCTGGTCCGGGCCTTGGGGGTGCTGGCCCGGACCCGCCCGGACCTGGACGTGCGGCTGACCATCATCGGCGCGCTGAGCGGGACACCGGAGCTGAACCTGCACCGGCTCGAGGCCGAGGAGGGCATCAGCGGGCGGGTACGGCACCTGGACCCGCTGCCGCCCGCCGAGCTGGCCGCCTGGTTCCGCGCCGCCGACGTCGTCGCGGTGCCCTCCTACAGCGAGTCCTTCGGACTGGTGGCGATGGAGGCGCAGGCCTGCGGGACCCCGGTGGTGGCCCACGACGTGGGCGGGCTGCGCCACAC
>Ga0182739_1002283_pt1 | contig 18187 bp, 15 predicted proteins | sample eDN5th30CBELigBY_FD_128873 | JGI IMG/M metagenome (GOLD analysis project Ga0182739, IMG submission 128873) | Enriched backyard soil microbial communities from Emeryville, California, USA - eDNA 5th pass 30_C BE-Lig BY (version 2) (version 2) | ecosystem: Environmental > Terrestrial > Soil >...
ATTCGGTGATCGGCTTCATGGCCGGAGAACTCGGCGACCTGCCGGGCGGCTGGCCCGAGCCGTTCCGCGAGAAGGTGCTCGCCGGCCGCACCGTGAACATCGGTGTCACCGAGCTCGCCGAGGAGGACGCCGCCGCCCTCGCGGGTGAACCCGCCGTGCGTCGCGCCACGCTGAACCGCCTGCTGTTCCCGGCGCCCACCCAGGCGTTCCAGCAGCACCGCGAGCAGTACGGCGACCTGTCGGTCCTCGACACCCCCGACTACCTGTACGGGCTGCGTCCCGGCGCCGAGCACATCGTCGAGATGGCGCCGGGAGTCAGCCTGTTCATCGGGCTCGAGGCCATCGGCGAGGCCGACGACAAGGGCATGCGCACGGTGATGACGACCCTCAACGGTCAGCTGCGGCCGGTGTTCATCCGCGACCGGTCGGTGACCGTTCAGAGCAAGGCGGCCGAGAAGGCCGATCCGGCCCAGCCGGGGCAGGTCGCGGCACCGTTCTCGGGGGTCGTGACGCTGAAGATCGCCGAGGGCGACACCGTCGAGCCCGGGCAGCAGATCGCCTCGATCGAGGCGATGAAGATGGAGGCCGCGATCACCACCCCCGTCGGTGGCACCGTGGCGCGGCTCGCCATCCCGGTGACCCAGCAGGTGGACGCCGGGGACCTGCTGGCCGTCATCCAGTCGGCACCCAGCGACGGCTCTTAAGCTGGTGGGTCGTGGCTGATCAGATCCCCCTCGATGAGTTCGTGCTCGACGACATCCCCGTGGCGCCCGCAGCGGTGACCACCTCGACCATGTCGTTCGAGATCGTGCCCGAGCACGCGATCGCGGCCGGCGAGGCCTACGAGCAGGCGGCGCTCGAGGCGGTCACCGCCGAGGCCGTCGCGGCCTATCCGCCGCTGCCGGTCGAGCCGCGTGCACAGTCCCGTCATGCCCGGCGCTGGGTGCCTGCCCGATCCGATCTGCGCTTCGAGCCCTCCGGTGAGCTACGGCCCTCGAGGCGCCCGCTGCCGGAAGGCGTCTGGCCCGAGATCGTCTACGGCCTGACCATGACGGCGGTGAACCTCGGCGACTCGCGCGCCGTCCGGCACCGCAAGCAACTCGACGCCCGCATCGCCCGGCCGGTGCACGACGGTGCCCGGTACGTGCCCGTGCTCGCCCGGCAGGGCGGCGTCGGGGCGACCACGGTGACCGCCCTGCTGGGCATGGCGCTGGCCGAGGGCCGTCCCGGCCGCATCGTCGCACTCGACGTGCACCCCGATCGCGGCGACCTGGCCACGCGGGTGGACCCCGCCCACAGCGCGCTCGAGGTCACCTCCGATCCGGCGGCCGCCGACGGCATCGTGCTCACCGATGCCTCGAGCAATCTGCTCGACCCCGCGGTGCAGCAGGCGCTCCAGCAGGCGGATTCCCTGGTCGTCGTATCCGGCGGCACGTCCGTGCAGGCACGCGCCGCATCCGACACCGTCACCTGGCTCGAACAGAACGACTTCGCCGAGCTCGCCGGCAACACCGTCGTCGCGATCGACACGGCCACACCGGGAACCCGGTACGAGAGCCTCGACGCCATCGAGACGCACTTCCAGGCCCGGGTGCGCGATGTCGTGCGCATCCCGTACGACGAAGAGCTCGTCGCCGGTGCGCCCGCACGCTACGGGGCCCTGCGGCCGGACACGCGGGATGCCGCGCGCGACCTGGCGGCGCTCGTCATGGACGGTCTGACCTCGACCCGCGTGGGTCGCGCCGCATGACCGAACGCCAGATCCGGCTCTTCGGCGACCCGGTGTTGCGCTCCGTCTCGGATCCGGTGACCGCGCCCCCCGGTGACCCGCGCATCGCGGCCCTGGTCGAGGACCTGGTCGACACCGTCACCCCGCCCGGCCGCGCCGGCGTCGCCGCCCCGCAGATCGGTGTGGGGCTGCGTGCGTTCAGCTACAACGTCGACGACGTGATCGGCTACGTGCTCAACCCGGTGCTCGAGGTCGAGGGCGAACCCGAGCTCGTCGACGAGGGCTGCCTCTCGGTGCCCGGATTCTTCTTCCCGCGCATGAGATACCCACGGGCGCGCGTCAGGGGCATCGACCTCGACGGCGCGCCGGTCGTGCTCGAGGGTGAGGGCCTCATGGCGCAGGCACTGCAGCATGAGACCGACCACCTCGACGGCAAGCTCTACATCGAGGGGCTCGATCCCGAGACCAAGCGCGAGGCGATGCGCGCCGTGCGCCAGGCCGACTGGTTCCGAGCCCCCTGAGGCAGCCCGGTCAGTGCACCAGCGACTGACCCTGCGTCGGCGCGTCGGCGTACATCCCCTCGATGACGTCCGCGAAGTCCGACAGGATCGGGCCGCGCTTGATGCTCATCTTCGGGGTCAGGTGGCCGCTGGCCTCGGTGAACTCGGTCGGCAGGATGACGAACTTGCGGATCGATTCCGCACGGGACACGCGCGCGTTCGCCGCATCCACCGCCTTCTGCACCTCGGCGATCACCTTCGGGTTCTTCACCGCTTCGGACAGCTCCATGTCGCCTGCCTCGCCGTTGTTGTTCAGCCAGACCGGAAGCATCTCGGTGTCGAGCGTGACCAGGGCCGAGATGAACGGCTTCTGATCGCCGCAGACGACGATCTGGCCGACGATCGGGTTGGCGCGGATCGGGTCCTCGAGGCCCGCGGGGGCCACGTTCTTGCCGCCCGCGGTCACGATGATCTCCTTCTTGCGGCCCGTGATGGTGAGATAGCCCTCGTCGTCGAGCGCACCGATGTCACCGGTCTTGAACCACTCGCCCTCCATGACCTCGGCGGTGGCCTTGGCGTTGTTCCAGTACCCGGCGAAGACATCGATGCCCTTGACCCAGATCTCGCCGTCCTCGGCGATCTTCAGGCCGACGCCCGGAAGAGCCGGTCCGGTGGTGCCGATCTTGAACCGGGTGGTGAGGTTCACCGTGGCGGGAGCCGTCGTCTCGGTCAGTCCGTAGCCCTCGAGGATCATCACGTCGAGGCTGCGGAAGAAGTGCCCCAGCCGCGTGCTCAGCGGCGCAGAGCCCGACACGGCGTAGCGGACGTTGCCGCCCATCGCGGCCTTGATCTTGCTGAGCACGAGCTTGTCGAACAGCGCGAACTGCAGCTTCAGACCGAGCGGCACCGTGCCGGCGTCCAGCGCCTTCGAGTGCTCGACCGCGACATCCGCGGCCTTGCGGAAGATCTTGCCCTTGCCCCCGGCCTCGGCCTTCTGCTCCGACGAGTTGTAGACCTTCTCGAAGACGCGGGGGACCGCGAGGAGGAAGGTCGGCTTGAAGCTGCCGAGCGCCGGCAGCAGCTGCTTGGTGTCGGCCTGGTGGCCGACCTTCACCCCGCCGTGCACGGCGAGTACCGAGATGAAGCGCGCGAACACGTGGGCCGTGGTGATGAACAGCAGGGTCGAGGACCGCGGGTTGACCACCTCGCTCATGGCCACGGCGGCGTTGCGGGTCAGCTCGACGAAGTTCGAGTGGGTGAGGATGCAGCCCTTGGGCACGCCGGTCGACCCGGACGTGTAGATGAGGGTCGCGAGGTCCTTGCCGACCGCCTTCGCGCGGCGCTTCTCGAGGTCGGCGTCGGTGACCTCCGTGCCTCCGGCGCTCAGCTTGGCCAGGTCGTCGTTGGCGAGCTGCCAGACCTTGCTCACCTGGGGCAGGTCGCTCGCCACCTCGTCGAAGCGGGTGAAGTGCTCGGCGGTCTCGAGGATGATCGCGGTGGCGCCCGAGTCGGTCAGGATGTACTGGATCTGCGCCGGCGACGAGGTCTCGTAGATCGGCACGAGCACGGCGCCGGCGAACCAGGTCGCGAAGTCCACGAGCGTCCACTCGTAGCGCGTCTTGCACATGAAGCCGATCTTCTCGCCCGGCTTGATGCCCGCCGCGATCATGCCCTTCGCCAGCGCGACCACCTGGTCGTAGAACTGCCGGGTCGTGACGTTCTCCCAGCCGCCGTCGGCGGTAGGCAGCGCGAACAGCGCGGAGTCGGGGGTCTCGGCCAGCCGCTGCACGAGCAGGTCGGTGACATTGGCCTGGGGGTCGGCAGGGACGACAGCGGGAGTGAAGTACTCGTTCACGGCAGCTCCTTCGGTACGCGTGGGCGGGTGACCTCCAGCCTAACCGACGCCTAGACTCGGACCCCGTGCATGCCATCGGGATCGACATCGGCGGGACCAAGATCGCGGGTGCCCTCGTCGCCGAGAGCGGCGAGATCCTGCGCCTCGAGCGACGGCCGACACCCGCGGGGGACCCGGTGGCGATCGTCGACCTCGTCGTCGAACTGGTGCGCACGCTCGCCGACGGCGAACAGGTCACGGCCGCCGGGATCGCCGCCGCCGGCTTCATCGACAACACCCAGTCGATCGTGTACTACGCGCCCAACATCAACTGGCGCAGCGAACCGTTCCGCCAGCACCTCAGCGAGCTGCTGCCGGGAATCGACATCACCATCGACAACGACGCCAATGCGGCCGGCTGGGCCGAATACCGCTTCGGTGCCGGCCGCGGGTCGACCGACATGACCCTGCTGACCATCGGCACCGGGGTCGGCGGCGCGATCGTCACCGACGGCGCCCTGCTGCGCGGCGGCTTCGGTGCGGCCGGCGAGATCGGGCACCTCCGGGTGGTCCCCGACGGGCTGCCGTGCGGATGCGGTGCGCGCGGCTGCATCGAACAGTACGGATCGGGGCGGGCCCTGTTGCGCATGGCGGGTGAGATCGCCGACGCCGGGCTGATCGGACACAATCTGGCCGAGGCCCGCGCGGCCAACGGGGGAGTGCTCGACGGTCCGATCCTCGCCGCGCTCATCGACGACCACGATCCGGCGGCCCTGGCCGCCGTGCGCCAGCTCGGGTCGTGGCTGGGTCAGGCGTGCGCATCCATCGGGGCGGTCCTCGACCCCCAGCGGTTCGTGTTCGGCGGCGGGGTGGCGATCGCCGGAGATCTGCTGCTCGATCCGATCCGCGAGGCCTATCTCGCGCATCTGCCTGCGCGCGGGTTCCACCCCGAGCCGCAGTTCATGACCGCAGAGCTGGTCAACGACGCCGGCGTCGTGGGCGCGGCCGACCTCGCGCGCCTGCACCGCGGGGTAACGGAACGGTCACGGTAGGCTCTCGTCTCGTGTTCTACCTGTTCCTGAAGAACGTGATCATCGGGCCGTTCGTGTTCTCGGTGTTCCGTCCCTGGGTCCGCGGGCGCGAGAACGTGCCCGCCAAGGGTGCCGTCATCTACGCCAGCAACCACCTGTCATTCATCGATTCGGTGTTCCTGCCGATCGTCGTGGACCGCCCGATCAGCTTCCTGGCCAAGAGCGACTACTTCACCGGCAGGGGTGTCATCGGCGCCATCGTGCGCTGGTTCTTCCTCGCCATCCACCAGCTGCCGATCGACAGGTCGGGCGGCAAGGCGTCGGAGGCCTCGCTCAACTCGGGCCTGGAGCACCTGGCACAGGGCGGTCAGCTCGGCATCTACCCCGAGGGGACCCGCAGCCCCGACGGGCGGCTCTACCGCGGCCGCACCGGGGTGGCCCGCATGATCCTCGAGGCAGGAGTGCCGGTGATCCCGGTGGCGATGATCGACACCGAGAAGGTCATGCCGACCGGATCGAAGATGCCCAAGGTGCGCCGGGTGGGGGTGGTGTTCGGCGAGCCCCTCGACTTCTCGCGGTTCGACGGCATGGAGGGCGACCGGTTCGTGCTGCGCTCGATCACCGACGAGATCATGTACGAGCTGGCCCGGCTGAGCGGCCAGGAATACGTCGACGTGTACGCCTCCTCGGTCAAGAAGCCGGGCAAGCCCGGCCGGAAGGGCAAGGCCCGTCAGGCGGCCGAACGCCGGGTGGCGGCAGCCGCCTGAGGACGCCGATAGGCTGAATGGCTGGGGCGCTCGCCCCGGTTTCCCTACACAGCCAGAGGTACCTTCCGTGGTGGACCCGTCCGAGACCGTCGTCCAGGCAGATCCGAGTGTGATCGAGGGCCTGGACTATTGGCGTCAGCTGCCCATCAAGCAGCAGCCGGTCTGGCCGGATGCCGAAGCCGTCGCCGCCGCATCGCGCGAGATCTCGACCCTTCCGCCGCTCGTCTTCGCCGGTGAGGTCGACATCCTGCGCGAGCGCCTCGCGCGCGCCGCACGGGGCGAGTCGTTCCTGCTGCAGGGCGGGGACTGCGCCGAGACCTTCGCGGGGGCGACCGCCGAGCAGATCCGCAACCGCGTGAAGACGCTGCTGCAGATGGCGGTCGTGCTCACCTACGGCGCGTCGATGCCGGTCGTGAAGATGGGGCGCATGGCCGGTCAGTTCGCCAAGCCCCGGTCGAGCGAGTCCGAGACGCGCGGGGACCTCACCCTGCCGGCCTACCGCGGCGACATCGTCAACGGGTACGACTTCACGCCGGAATCGCGAGCCGCGGACCCGCGACGGATCGTGCAGGGGTATCACACCGCCGCATCCACCCTGAATCTCATCAGGGCGTTCACCCAGGGCGGTTTCGCCGACCTCCGGCAGGTGCACAGCTGGAACCAGGGCTTCGCGCGCAACCCGGCGAACCAGCGGTACGAGGGGCTCGCGCGCGAGATCGACCGGGCCGTCAAGTTCATGGAGGCCGCGGGCGCCGACTTCGATGAGCTGAAGCGGGTCGAGTTCTACACCAGCCATGAGGGGCTGCTGATGGACTACGAGCGGCCGATGACGCGGATCGACTCGCGCAACGGCACCCCCGTCAACACCAGCGCGCACTTCCTGTGGATCGGGGAGCGCACGCGCGACCTCGACGGCGCGCACGTCGACTACTTCAGCCGCATCCGGAACCCGATCGGGGTGAAGCTGGGGCCGAGCACCCGCATCGACGAGATGGAGCGGCTGATCGACAAGCTCGACCCCGAGCGCGAGCCCGGCCGGCTGACCTTCATCACGCGGATGGGTTCTGGCAAGGTCCGCGACGCGCTGCCGCCGCTGCTCGAGGCGATCCGCGGGTTCGATGCCACGCCGCTCTGGGTCACCGACCCCATGCACGGCAACGGACTCACGACCCCGACCGGCTACAAGACGCGCCGCTTCGACGACGTCGTCGACGAGGTCAAGGGCTTCTTCGAGGCGCATCGGGCGGCCGGGACCTTCCCGGGCGGGATCCACATCGAGCTCACCGGCGACGACGTCACCGAGTGCCTCGGCGGCTCCGAGCAGATCGACGAGGCCACGCTGGCCACGCGCTACGAATCGTTGTGCGACCCGCGGCTGAACCACATGCAGTCGCTCGAGCTCGCCTTCCTCGTGGCGGAGGAGCTCGGCGCTACCCGCTGATCACTCGGTGAACTTCACCTTGATGGTGTCGCCGCGGTGGATCTCGGTTCCGGCGTCCGGGTTGGTCGACTTCACGGTCACCAGGCTCGGGGCGAGGTCGGCGCCCTTGTTGTAGTCGTACTTGATCCCGAGCTCGTCGAGCTTGGCCTTGGCATCCCCCCAGGTCCAGCCGATGATATCGGGCACGTCGACGGGAGCGGGGCCGCGCGAGGTGGTCAGCAGCACGCTGTCACCCGGGTGCAGGCGCTGCCCCTCGGTGAGTTCGATCTTGATCACCTTGCCGGCGGGAATCGAGTCGCTGTAGGCCTGCTCGCCCTGCGAGGCGGTGAGTTCGACGCCGCCGAGGATCGTGATGGCGTCGTCGAGGTCTTCGCCCTTGACGGCGGGCACCGGACCCGCCGACACCACGAGCGTGAGTTCCTGCAGCTCCCCGTAGGTCTCGCTGTCCAGCAGTGAGGTCGTGCCATCGGCGCCCAGCACGTCGATGATCGCGTTCTTCTCGATCTCGCCGTCGAACTGCAGGATCGGGTCGGTCGCGGTCCACGGCGCCGCCTCGATCGCCGCGTTCGCGTCGTCGAGGGTCATGCCGCGCGTGAGGGTGAACTCGATGGGCTTGGGCCCGGTGGAGATGAGCAGCTGCACCGTGCTGCCCTTGGCGACCGCCTCGCCCATGGCCGGGTCGGTCTGAGCGACCGCCCCGGCGGGGACTGTGGGGGAATCGATGCTGCCCTGGGTCGGATCGACCTCGAAACCGAGATCGACGAGGATCGCCTCGGCCTCGGCCGGGGTGGAGTTCTCGATGCTCTGCGGGATCGTCACCCGCGACCCGGGACCGGCGCCGAACCACCAGCCGGTGCCGCCGGCGACCAGCGCCAGCACCGTGATCACGACGGCGATCAGCACCCCGCGACGGCGGCGCTTGAACGACACGACGGCGAGGGCCGCGGTGGAGTCGGGCACGTCTGCGGCCGCGGCGGCGCGTGCCGTCGCGCGCGACCCGAGAATCTGCGTCTCGGCGTCCGAGCCAGGTGCGGCCGGTGCGGCGGGAGCCGAGGGCATCACGACGGTGCGCTGCGCCGCCGTTCCGCCGGCCGGCAGCGCCGTGCGCAGCAGGGCCTCGGTGTCGTGCAGCTGGTCGAGCATGGCGCGGGCGTCGCGCGGGCGCTGCTCGGGGTCGCGGGTCGTCGCCCAGAGCACGAGCTCGTCCAGCTCGGCGGGCACGCGCGGATTGCGTGAGCTCGGTGTCGGGACGGCGTCATTGGCGTGCTGGTAGGCGATCTGCATCGGCTGCTCACCCGTGAAGGGCTGCTCGCCGGTCAGCATCTCGTACATCATGATGCCGACGGCATAGATGTCGCTGCGGGTGTCGGCGACGCCGCGGGTGACGAGTTCGGGGGAGAGGTAGGCGACGGTCCCCAGCAGTGCCGCGCCGGTCGCGGTGTTCGCGGTGGCGGCGCGTGCCAGGCCGAAGTCGCCGATCTTGATCCGGCCGTCGTCGGCCAGCAGCACGTTCTCGGGCTTGAGGTCACGATGGACGATGCCCGCCTTGTGCGCTGCAGCGAGCCCCGACAGCACGGCCTCCGAGATGTCGAGGGTCTGCTCGGCGGTCAGCGACCCGTACTCCTGCAGGAGATCGCGCAGCGTGATGCCGGGAAGGTACTCCATGACCAGGTAGGCCGAGTCGGCATCCTGGCCCTGGTCGAAGACGTTGACCACGTTCGGGTGGGCCAGGCGCGCCGCCGATCGGGCCTCCTGGATGAAGCGCTGCGTGAAGCTCTCGTCGTCGGCGAGATGGCTGTGCATGACCTTGATCGCGACCCGGCGTTCCAGGCGCAGATCGGTGGCCAGGTACACCGTCGCCATGCCGCCGCGGGCGATGCGTGAGCGCACCTCGTACCGTCCGTCGACCAGACGGCCGATCATCGGGTCCGTGGTATTGACACTCACTCTTCGAGTGTAGGCAGGGGCTAGCTGTGAACCGGGTTCCAACACGGTGCCGCCGATGTGCTCAGCCGAGCTGGGCGAGCCAGGCTGTCGCGCTCTTCTCCCACTTCGCGTAGGCGTTCGGGTACGCCGAGATCTGCACCTTCTGGGCCGCCTGGGTGAGCGTCATGCTCTGCCAGCCGGCGATGTCGAGCAGGCCGCGGGTCTTGCCCTTGTTCGGGTTGCTCGGACCGCCGAAGAACAGGCGCGAGGCGTGCGCGACGTCGAGCAGCTGCGACCGGGTGCCCCAGCCGGTGCTCGGCCGCTGCTGGAAGACGCCCACCGAATCCCGGTCGCCGTAGGTGATGTTGCGCAGGCTGGATTCCTGCATGGCGGCCGCGAGGGCGATGATCAGCCCGCGATCCGACACCCCGAGCGATCGGCCCACCTGGATGATGATGCGCGCGTTCGTGGCCATCTCGGCCGTCAGCGGGGTGATCTTCGATCCGTCCTGGGCGCTGACCACTCCGGGGATCGTGAGCGTGCGCCCGGCGTAGATGATGCTGCTGCGGCTCAGGCCGTTGGCGGCGAGGATCGCGTCGACCGTGACGCCGAATCGCGCCGCGATCGAGGTGACCGTGTCGCCCGACTTGATCGTGTAGGTGTTGTCGATGACCGGGGCCGGCGCGCTCGTCGGCGGGGTCGAGGGCGGGTCCGCCGGCGGGGCGGGGGTGACGCTCGACACCGGCGTGATCGCGATCGACGATCCGCTCAGCTTGATCGACTGGCCCGGATAGATGATGCTCGTGCGGCTCAGACCGTTGAGGGTCAGCAGGGTCGCCGTACTGAGGCCGTACCGCGAGGCGATGCCGCTGATGGTGTCGCCTCGCTTGATCGTGTACGTCGCCGGACGGGAGCCGACGGTGCTGCTCGTCGGTGCGGCCGGGGTGGATGCGGCGCCGGTGAGCTTGAGGGTCTGCCCGGGGAAGATCAGCGACTTCCAGCCCAGGCCGTTGAGGGCGAGCACGGATGCGGTGGACAGGCCGTATCGCGCCGCGATCCCCGAGACGGTGTCGCCGGCCTTCACCACATAGCTGCGGGGAACCGCCACGGTGGGGGCCTTCGGAGCGGCGGGTGCCTGGGCAGCGGCGGGAGCCTTCGGCGTCGCCGAGCTCTTGGGGAGTGCGGGGCGCTTCGGCGCGGCCTCGGCAGGGGTCAGCGGGCCGGTGAGGTTCATCCCGACGGTCATGGCCCCGGCCAGCATGATCGGCATGGTGCTCATGACGCCCTGACGCACGCGGCGGCGTCGCTCGTCCTCGCGGTGCGCGGCCGTCTCGCGGCTCGCCGTCGACGGGGCGAGCCCGGCGAACACTGCGCGTGCGATGCGGTCCTCGTCGCGCGGTGCTGAGTCCTCGCGCGTTCCTGACATGGCTCCGCCTCTCTCCCCACCCCCGGGATCCGTCCTGCGCGGTAGTCGATCCACGGTGTCACAGTTGATAACCAGTGTCAAACAATGTGGCGGGAGTGACAGGAGTTAATCTGTCCGAAACATGGATGCGTGCGACGCTAGTCGGGTGAGCACCGCCCCCGGTCGTACCTGGCTGACCGTCCCGGATCTCGTCGAGGTCCTCGGCATCCCGCAGGGCAAAGTGCGTCGCCTGCTCGACGAGCGCGTGCTGCTCGCCGTCCGGGTCGACGGCGTGCTCAAGGTGCCGGCGGACTTCATCGTCGACGGCGAGCCGCTCGGCGACCTGCGGGGAACGCTCGTCGTCCTCGCCGACGCCGGGTTCAGCGACGACGAGGCGATGAACTGGCTGCTCGCCGAGGAGGACAGCCTCGACACGACGCCGATCGAGGCGCTCCGGGCCCGTCGCAAGGCCGAGGTGCGCCGGGTGGCGCAGGCGCTGGGCTTCTAGTTCGCGTCTAGCTCTGGCGGCGGGTCACCGTGTCCGCCAGCGAGGTGAGCTGATCGCGGGCCGAGCGCGCGATGGGCGCTTGCTGCAGGGCATCGGTGGCGACCTGCACGTTCCGCGCGATGATGCGTTCCACCTGATCGACCGCACCGCTGTCGCGGATCGATGCCTGCAGCATGGCGATCTGCTCCGGCTCGAGCGCCGGGTCGCCGAGCAGCTCGTCGAGCAGGCGCGCGGCCGACCCGGGCAGCAACTGCCGGGCGAGCGCGATGAGCACCGTGCGCTTGCCCTCGCGCAGGTCGTCCCCGGCGGGCTTGCCGGTCACCGCCGGGTCGCCGAACACGCCGAGCAGATCGTCGCGCAACTGGAACGCGACCCCCAGCGGCAGCCCGAACTCCCGCAGAGCCGCCAGCTGGGCGAGCGATCCGCCCGCGAGCGAGGCGCCCAGGGCGAGGGGTGCCTCGACGCTGTACTTCGCCGACTTGTAGACGACGACGCGGTGGGCGCGACTGAGCAGCTCGGCCTCGGCTCTGCCGCGCCAGGAGTGCTCTTCGAGCATGTCGAGGTACTGCCCGAGCATCACCTCGGTGCGCATGCGGCCGAACTCCGCGCGGGTGGCCGCCGCCGCATCCGGCAGGGCGTGCCCGAGTCCCTGCTCGAACAGGCCGTCGCTCCAGCCGAGCAGGAGGTCGCCGAGCAGCAGGGCTGCCGCTTCGCCGTACCCCGCGGCGTCCCCCGACCAGCCGCGATCGCGGTGCAGCGTCTGGAATCTGCGGTGCAGGCTCGGCTCGCCTCGGCGCAGGTCGGAGTTGTCCATGATGTCGTCGTGGACGAGGGCGGCGGCGTGGAAGAGCTCGAGGGCCGCGGCCACCGAGACGACCCCGGTCACGTCCTGCTCGCCGCCCAGCGGGTCGAAATCCTCGGCCCGTGCGGCCACCGACTGCCAGCCCCAGTAGCAGAACAGCGCGCGGAACCGCTTGCCTCCGGCGAGCAAGCCGCGCGCGGCCGCGTCGAGGACGTCGAGGTCCGGCGAGACGGCCGCCAACTCGGTGCTGCGTTCGTCGAGAAAGGAGTCGATCCGCTGCTGGACGAGGTCCACTAACCGCGTACTCCCAGGCATTTTCCTACCCTAGCCACGGGCGGCGGGGCTACGATGATGAGTCATCACCGACTGGAGGGCCGAGATGCCGCTGTCCGAGCATGAGCAGCGTCTCCTCGATGAGATGGAGCGCAGCCTCTACCACAACGAGGCCGACGACGTCACGACGGTGGGCGGCGGGCGCGTCCGTCCGAACTACACGGCCATCGCTCTCGGCGTCGTCGCCGGGGTCATCGGAGTCGCGCTGCTGCTGGTCGGGGTGGTCTCCCGCCTGCCGATCATCGGCCTCATCGGATTCATCGTGATGTTCGCCGGCGCCATGGTCGCGATCGCGCCGCCTCGCCGCCTGCGTGTCGAGCGCGCCGCGCGCCGTCGCCCGAGCTTCATGGACTCCTTGAACGACCGGTGGGAACGTCGTCACGACGACGACCCCAGCTAGCACTCCCTTTTCCTCCCCGACCACGGGCCGATCCTCGGATCGGCCCGTTTTCTCGTGTTCGGCGCCTGCCGTGGAGCGGCTAAGAGGCTGAGAGTCGCCTGATCGCCTCCCCGTGCCTCCACCGCGCTCGTGCCCTGTGTTTCCGGGATTCTGGCTCTCCGAAAACGCCCTCGACCCCGTTCTGGGGACGCAATGTCGGGGGTTTGTGGTTGCAGGTGGAGGGAAAGGGAGTACAGTGGAGCCACCTGGAATCTGGCCGGAGAAAAAGGGGGTCCGCCGATGCTGCTCGGTGCGCACGCCCTCAAGCTCGACGAGAAGAGCCGGATCATCGTCCCCGCCAAATACCGCGACACGTTCGCGGGGGGCCTCGTCATGACCCTCGGCAACGACAACTGCGTGGCCGTGTACAGCGAGAGCGAGTTCGAGAAGCTGCACGCGCGCATGGAAGAGCAGGCGCCGATGCTCGATGAGAAGGGCCGCGCGTACTACCGCATGTTCCTCGGCTCGGCCAGCCAGGAGATCCCGGACAAGCAGTCCCGCGTCACCATCCCGGCCGTCCTGCGCGAGCACGCGGGCCTGGAGCGCGACCTCGTGTTCGCCGGCGCCGGGTCCCGCGCCGAGATCTGGAACGCCGACACCTGGGCCGCCTACTCCGCCGAAGCCGCCGCCGGTTTCGCCAAGGCCGATGTGGGGGTGATCCGCGGACTCTTCTGAGCACCCCGGGTACGACCCTCAGCCGCGCTCCCTGCCTCACTTCCCCGGAGGCAGGTCGCAGCGGATGGGGATCGGACCCCGGGTTCTCCCGGATCGCGACACACCATGACCGAGAACACGCTGCACGTCCCCGTCCTGCTCGATCGCACGATCGAGCTGCTGGCCCCCGCCCTCGAGCGCCCCGGTGCCGTCCTCGTCGACGCGACCCTCGGTCTCGGCGGGCACGCCGAGGCGTTCCTGGAGCGCTTCCCCGAACTCACCTACGTCGGCCTCGACCGCGACCGGAACGCCCTGGCCCTGTCGGCGGAGCGCCTCGCCCGCTTCGCGGAGCGCACCGATCTCGTCCATTCCGACTACGACCGCCTGGGGGAGGTGCTGGACGAGCGCGGCATTCGGGGAATAGCGGGCGTGCTCTTCGATCTGGGCGTCTCCTCCATGCAGCTCGACCGCGTCGAGCGGGGATTCTCCTACTCGCAGGATGCCCCGCTCGACATGCGGATGGACGACACCGCCGAGCTCACCGCCGCCCGCATCCTCGCCGAGTACGACGAGGGCGAACTGCGCCGCATCTTCTACCGCTACGGCGAGGAGAAGCTGGCGCCGCGGTACGCCCGTCGGATCGTGGAGCAGCGCGCCACCGCGCCGATCACCACCTCCGCGCAGCTCGTCGCCCTCATCGACGCGGCGACCCCGGCGGCCCAGCGCCGCGCGGGGCACCCCGCCAAGCGCGTGTTCCAGGCGCTGCGCATCGAGGTGAACCAGGAGCTGGCCTCCCTCGAGCGGGCGATCCCCGCCGCCCTCGACGCTCTCGAGGTGGGAGGACGCATCGTGGTGCTCGCGTACCAGTCTCTCGAGGATCGCATCGTCAAGCACCAGCTGGCCGCCGCATCCGCCTCGACGGCCCCGCGCGGGCTGCCGGTCGAGCTGCCCGAGCACGCCCCGCGCTTCCGCCTGCTGGTGCGCGGCGCCGAACTCGCCGGCGAGGCCGAGCGCGCGACCAACCCCCGCTCGATCCCGGTGCGTCTGCGGGCCGCAGAGAAGCTGAGGGCGGCATGAGCGACGGCCACTACCTGCGCGGCAACCTCGCGCTCGCCCGGCCGATGCGGCCGACGGCCCCGGCACGTCCGGAGGCCCCGGCACCGCGGCGTCACCTCGAGGTCGCCCCGGCCCGCGCCCAGAAGCGCGCCCGGCCCCGGCTCGCCCACGCGCTGATCATGGTGAGCGGCATCGCCGTGATCTTCCTGATCCAGCTGGCTCTGAGCTTCGTGCTGGCCGACGGGGCGTATCAGATCGCCGGGATGCAGAGCACCCAGCGCGATCTGCTGCGCGAGGAGGAGGCCCTGCACGAGCATCTCGAACTGCTCGGCTCCACCCAGAACCTCACCGCCAACGCCGAGGCGCTCGGCATGGTGGCCTCCGGCAACCCGATGTTCCTGAACATCGAGACCGGGGGAGTGAGCGGGTCGCACAGCAAACCGAAGTCGCTGCCCGACAACCTCATCGCGAACTCGCTCCTCGACGGCTCCACCGTCATCGACCCCGACGCCCTCGCAGCGGCACAGGCCGCCGAGCAGGCCGCCGGAGACACCGGGACGACGACGATGCCCGGCTCGACGCCCACCACCCCCGGCCTGCTGCCCTCGCCGAAGACGCACTGATGGTCATCGACATCCGCGGGTCACGGCGCCGGCTGTTCCTGACGGTGCTCATGGTGTTCGCGCTGGTCGGGGTGTTCGCCGTGCGCCTGTTCGATTTCCAGGTGGTGCGCGCCGCCGAGCTGAGTGCGCAGTCCACGGAACGCCGCACGGTCCCCGTCACCACCTACGGCGTCCGCGGCAGCATCGTCGACGCCGACGGCGAGGTGCTCGCCGACAGCGTGGAGCGGTTCGACATCACCGCCTCTCCGAAGAACGCCAAGCTCGACTACACCTGGATGACGCGGGACGACGAGCGGGTCAAGGTGCCCACCACGGAGGCGATCCAGGCGATCGCCGATCTCACCGGCGCGGACCCGAACACCCTCTACACGACCCTGGCCGCGAATCCGGAATCGGATTTCGCCTACCTCAAGAAGGAGGTCACGCTCGAGGTGTTCCGGCAGGTGAAGGCGCTGGAGATCCCGTGGGTCTACAGCGAGCTGCACCCCGCCCGGACCTACCCGAGCGGCGCGATCGCCGGCAACCTCGTCGGGTTCATCGGCACCGAGGGGCCGCAGGCCGGCACCGAGCTCGACCGGGACTCCTGTCTCGCGGCCACCAACGGCACCTCGACCTACGAGCAGAGCGCCGACGGTGTCCGGCTTCCCGGCTCGACCGTCGTCGAGACCGAGGCGAAGGACGGGGGCACCATCCACCTGACGATCGACGCCGATCTGCAGTGGTACGCCCAGCAGGTGCTCGCCCAGCAGGGCACGGCACTCGGGGCGGACTCGGGCACCGCGATGATCGTCGATGTGAAGACCGGTCGCATCATGGCCGCCGCCGACTGGCCCTCGGTCGACCCGAACGACCCGACCGGCGTCGACATGGGCGCCACCGGTGCGCGGGTCTTCTCGATCCCGTTCGAGCCGGGGTCGGTCATGAAGGTGGCGACGTTCGCCGCGCTGCTGAACGAGGGCAAGATCAGCCCGGCGACGAAGCTGACGGTCCCCGGCATCTACACCGAGGGCCTGCCGGCCGGCAGCTCGATCAAGGACTCCTGGGCGCACGGCACCATCAACTACACGGCGACCGGCGTGCTGGTGAACTCCTCGAACATCGGCACGGCGATCCTGAGCAAGAAGCTGAGCCTGGAGAAGCGCCACGCCTACCTCGAGGCGTTCGGCTTCGGCACCGAGACCGCCGTCGGGTTCAACGGCGAGTCGCCGGGATCGGTACTGCCCGTCGCCCAGACCGACGCGATCACCAACCTCACCCAGCAGTTCGGCCAGGGCATGTCGGCCACCAGCGCCCAGGTCGCCTCGCTGTATCAGACGATCGGCAACGGCGGCGTCCGCATGCCGCTCACGCTCGTCGACGGCTGCGAATGGCCCGACGGCACCTGGACCCAGAAGCCCGGTACCGAGGGGGTGCGCGTCGTCAGCGAGTCGGCTGCCGACACCACCGTGCAGATGATGGAGATGACCGCGCAGGAGGGTCTGATCAAGGACATCATCAAGATCCCGGGCTACCGCGTGGCGGCCAAGACCGGAACCGCCGAGGTGGCGCAGAACGGGAAGTACGGCGACGATCGGATCGTGTCCGTCGCCGGCCTGGTCCCCGCCGGCGACCCGCAGTACGCCATTGTCGTGTCGTTCACGAAGCCCGATACGATGAGGACTTCCGCCGCTGCGGCGCCGGCCTTCACTGCGATCATGAAGCAGGTCATCAAGACCTTCCGGATCACCCCGCAGACGAAGGGGGCGCCCAGCATCCCGACCACCTGGTGAGAGCTGTGACCTCGAACATCCCCCCGGTACTCCGGCCCGAGCACCCGGCTCCCCGCTCGCTGGCCCTGCTGGTCGAGGAGTTCGGGCTCGAACACCACGGTGCGATCGACACCGTCGAGGTCACCGGCGTCACGGTCCGCACGACCGAGGTGCAGCCCGGCGACCTGTTCGCCGCCCTGCCCGGCCTGAACGCGCACGGCGCGTCCTATGCCGCGGATGCGGCGGCAGCGGGCGCCGTCGCTGTCGTCACCGACGTGGCGGGTTCGGCCCTCATCGCCGAGTCCGGCGCCGAAGAGTCCGCGCTTCCCGTCGTCGTCGTCGAGGACGCCCGCGGGGCGCTCGGCGACATCTCGGCCTGGGTGTACCGCACGGCCGAGAACCCTCCGCTGCTGTTCGGGACGACCGGCACCAACGGCAAGACCTCGACCTCGTATCTGCTCGAGGCGATCCTGCGTCAGCTCGGCTACGTCACCGGACTCAGCTCGACGGCCGAACGGCACATCGGCGAGCTCACCGTGGTCAGCCGGCTGACGACCCCCGAGGCGAGCGAGATGCACGCCCTGCTCGCCCGCATGCGGGAGGCCGCCGTACGGGCCGTCGCCATCGAGGTGAGCGCCCAGGCGCTGACCTGGCACCGCGTCGACGGGATCGTGTTCGACGTCGCCGCCTTCACCAACCTCAGCCACGACCACCTCGACGATTACGCCGACATGGAGGAGTACTTCCGGGCGAAGCTCCCGCTGTTCCAGCCCGACCGGGCCCGGCGCGGGGTGGTCTGCCTCGATACCGCATACGGCCGGCGGGTGGTGGAGGAATCGCGCATCCCCGTCACCACCATCGCCACGGTGGGTCACGCCACCGACGATGACGTGGCCTCCGCCGAGTGGGTCGTCGAGGTGCTCGACGAGTCGCCCCTGCACACCGGGTTCCGGATCACCGGGCCGGAGGGGCGCTCGCTTCAGACCCGCGAGCCGCTCATCGGCTGGCACATGGCCGCCAACGCCGCGCTCGCCATCGTCATGCTCGTCGAGGCCGGCTTCGAGCTCGAGGCGATCGGGGCCGCGCTGGATGCCGACGGCGGCATCCAGGCCTACCTGCCGGGGCGCACCGAACGGGTGTCGGGCGAGCGCGGGCCGAGCGTCTACGTCGACTTCGGCCACAGCCCGGACGCCTTCGAGAACACCCTGGCGGCCGTGCGCCAGTTCACCACCGGCCGCACCATCATGCTGTTCGGCGCCGACGGCGATCGCGACGCCACCAAGCGCCACGAGATGGGCCGGGTGGCGGCGCAGGGCAGCGACATCCTGGTGATCACCGATCACCATCCGCGTTTCGAGGATCCGGCGTCGATCCGCAAGACGCTGCTCGAG
>Ga0182739_1002284_pt1 | contig 18181 bp, 10 predicted proteins | sample eDN5th30CBELigBY_FD_128873 | JGI IMG/M metagenome (GOLD analysis project Ga0182739, IMG submission 128873) | Enriched backyard soil microbial communities from Emeryville, California, USA - eDNA 5th pass 30_C BE-Lig BY (version 2) (version 2) | ecosystem: Environmental > Terrestrial > Soil >...
ATGAATGTGGCGGTCGCCCCCGCGTTCCTCGCCGCCGGCGCGCGGACGGTCGCGATGGGCGACGCCTTCGACGACGACGCGGCACTCGACGCGATTCGCGCGCACCTGGCGGCCTCGGCCTCCTCGACACCGGCCTGATCTTCAGGTAGTCGAGACAGGTAGTACCACCGGTGTAACCGCCGGTTCTCCTTGAAAGGCTCTCCCGGACGCCACTGATCCGAGGTGGCGATCTTCTGCTGCGCCCCGGCGCGCACCACAAGGGGAGGGGCAGTCCGTGTCAACTGCTGTGCGATCGCATCCGAGACGACGTCGTGGGAAGAGCCTGTTCACGGCGATGCTCACGGCCGTCACCGTGCTCAGCGGCACCATCGTCGTCGCGCCGGCCGCGGTCCCCGGTGCATCCGCCGCGCCCGGCAATCCCGGCGTCCCCTCCGCGCCCGTCCTCATCTACGAGGAGGACTTCGAGAACGTCGCGGGGACGCCGGCGGTCGGTCTGGCCTCGTACGTGGGGTCCACCGGCGCGACCTACACGGCGGATCCCGCCTGGCTGACCGGCTGCAACGGACTCCTCGTGGAGTACGGCACACCCGACAACGATCCTCTCGCCGCGTGTGCGCCGACGGGCGCCGCGAACGCCTTCAACCGCATCCGTCAGCTGGCCAACGCGATGGGGCAGTGGAGCGGTGCGGATCCGCTCACCAACCGGGCCGTCGCCGCCTACACGCAGGGCGGGAACCCCGGCGCGAACAGCGTCGAGTTCCGCACGACGTCGCCCTTGACGCTGCCGAGCACGGTGACGAGCCGGTACCTCACGTTCAGCGTCGACACGGCCGCGATCAACTGCGCCTTCAGCGGTCCGCGTTACAGCTTCTCGCTCGTCGACTCCGGGGGCACGGAGCACCCGGTCGGCGGCACGGTCGATGTCTGCACGAACCCCGGCCAGACGATCGCTGCCATCCCCTCGGCGTCCCCGGTCGGCAACACCGCGGCCAATGTCGTGGTCGGAACCTACACGTCCAACGGCTCGTTCCTGTTCAGCGGCACGAGCCTCGGCATCATCATGCGCAACCAGAACGGCTCGGGCACGGGCAACGATGCCGGCTTCGACAACATCCGCGTCCTCGACGTGACACCCCAGCTCGACAAGGAGTTCGTGCCCGGATCCGTCGGTCAGGGTCAGCCGGCGCGCATCGTCTTCACGGTGACCAACTCGGCCGAACTCGCCGCCAAGGCCGGTTTCTCCTTCACCGACACACTCCCGACCGGCCTGACGGTCGCTCCGGCGCCGAACGTCTCGTCCTCGTGCGGCAGCCCGACCACGAGCGCGCCCGCGGGCGCGACGAGCGTCTCCTTCACCGGCTCGCTCGCGGCGCAGCAGGTCTCCTGCACCTTCGCCTTCGACGTCATCGCGTCGGCCGAGGGCACGTATGTCAACGGCCCTGGCAACATCTCCTCCGTCGTCGGGCTCAACCCGCCGGAGGACGCGACGCTCCTGGTGGAGAACGAGCCCGAGATCGAGCTCGTGAAGTCGGGCTCGTACAGCGGAGACGGTGTCGTCGGCGATGTCGTGTCCTACACCTTCACCGCGACGAACACCGGCAACGTCACGCTGACGGGCGTCGAGATCACCGATCCGCTTCCCGGGCTGTCGGCTCTGGAGTACGTGGAGTGGCCGGGCGCACCGGGGACGCTGCAGCCCGGACAGTCGATCAGCGCCACCGCGAGCTACGTGCTGACCCAGGAGGACCTCGACCGGGGCGCCGTGGACAACACGGCGACCACGACGGGTGAGGATCCGACGGGTGAAGTGGTCGACGCGACCGACGACGTGACCGTTCCGGTCCCGCAGGCTCCGGCGATCGAGCTCGTGAAGGATGCGTCGCTGGAAGGCGACGGCGTGATCGGCGACACGATCGAGTACTCGTTCACGGCGACCAATACGGGCAACGTGACGCTGACGGAGGTGGAGATCGAGGATCCGCTGCCTGGCCTCTCAGAGCTCGTGTACTCGTGGCCGGGTGAGCCGGGGGTCCTCGCCCCGGGAGACTCGGTGACGGCGACGGCCAGCTACACGCTGACGCAGGCCGACCTGGACAACGGCGGTGTGGACAACACCGCGACCGTCGAGGGCACGCCTCCCACGGGTGACCCGGTGGACGCGACCGACGATGCGAACGTGCCCCTGGAGGGTGCTCCCGCGATAGAGCTGGTGAAGGATGCGTCGCTGGAAGGCGATGGCGTGGTCGGCGACACGATCGAGTACTCGTTCACCGCGACCAATACGGGCAACGTGACGCTGACGGACGTGGTGATCGACGACCCGCTGCCGGGTCTGTCGGAGCTCGTCTACTCGTGGCCGGGTGAGCCGGGGGTCCTCGCCCCGGGAGACTCGGTGACGGCGACTGCCACGTATGCCCTGACGCAGGCCGACCTGGACAACGGGGGCGTAGAGAACACCGCGACCGTCGAGGGCACGCCCCCGACCGGTGACCCGGTGGACGCGACCGACGATGCGAACGTGCCCCTGGAGGGTGCTCCCGCGATCGAGCTGGTGAAGGATGCGTCGTTCGACGGCGACGGCGCCGTCGGAGAGACGGTCGAGTACTCGTTCACGGCGACCAACTCCGGCAACGTGACGCTGACGGACGTCGTGATCGAGGATCCGCTGCCGGGTCTGTCGGAGCTCGTCTACTCGTGGCCGGGTGAGCCGGGGGTCCTCGCCCCGGGCGACTCGGTGACGGCGACTGCCACGTATGCCTTGACGCAGGCCGACCTCGACGCCGGGCGCGTGGACAACACGGCGACCGTCGAGGGGACCCCTCCCATGGGTGACCCGGTGGACGCGACCGACGACGCGACGGTGCCGGTCCCGCAGGCTCCGGCGATCGAGCTGGTGAAGGATGCGTCGCTGGAAGGCGACGGCGTCGTCGGCGACACGATCGAGTACTCGTTCACGGCGAGCAACACGGGCAACGTGACGCTGACGGACGTCGTGATCGAGGATCCGCTGCCGGGGCTGTCGGAGCTCGTCTACTCGTGGCCGGGTGAGTCGGGCGTGCTCGCCCCGGGAGACTCGGTCACCGCGACGGCGACCTACACGCTGACGCAGGCCGACCTGGATGCCGGCGGTGTCGACAACACGGCGACCGTCGAGGGGACCCCTCCCACGGGCGATCCGGTCGACGCGACCGACGACGCGAACGTCCCCCTGGAGGGGACTCCCGCGATCGAGCTCGTCAAGACCGGTGCGCTGTCCGGTCCTGGCGTCGCGGGCGACACGATCGAGTACGAGTTCACGGTGACCAACACGGGAGACGTGACCCTCTTCGACGTGACGGTGTCCGACCCGCTTCCCGGTCTCTCGTCGATCGTGTTCGGCGAATGGCCCGGTGAGCCCGGCGTGCTCGCCCCGGAGGACTCCGTGACGGCGACCGCGACGTACACGCTGACGCAGGCAGACGTCGACGCCGGTCAGGTCGACAACACGGCGACGGCCACGGGCACACCCCAGGTCGGTGAGCCCGTGGACGCGACCGATGAGGTCAGCGTGCCGGTGCCGCCGGCTCCGGCGATCGAGCTCGTGAAGGAGGCGTCGCTGGAGGGTGAGGGCGCCGTGGGCGATACGATCGCCTACTCGTTCACCGCGACGAACACCGGGAACGTGACGCTGACGGGTGTCGTGATCGACGATCCGCTGCCGGGTCTGTCGGAGCTGTCGTACGACTGGCCGGGTGAGCCGGGGGTCCTCGCGCCGGGTGAGTCGGTGACCGCGACGGCGACCTATGCGCTGACGCAGATCGATGTGGACGCCGGGCGTGTGGACAACACGGCGACCGTCGAGGGCACACCGCCGACGGGTGAGCCGGTCGACGCGACCGACGACGCGACCGTGCCGGTGCCTCCGGCTCCCGCGATCGACCTCGTGAAGACGGGCGAGCTGATCGGCACCGGCGAGGTCGGCGACACGATCGAGTTCACGCTGACGGCGACCAACACGGGCAATGTGACGCTGACGGACGTCGTGATCGAGGACCCGCTGCCGGGCCTGTCGGAGCTGGCGTACGGCGAGTGGCCGGGAGAGTCGGGTGTGCTCGCTCCGGGCGAGTCGATCACGGCCACGGCGAGCTACACGCTGACGCAGGCCGACCTGGATGCGGGCGACGTGGACAACACGGCGACGGTGACGGGAACTCCGCCGACGGGTGAGCCCGTGGACGCGACCGACGAGGTCGCCGTGCCGGTGACGCCGACTCCCGCGATCGAGCTCGTGAAGGACGCGACGCTGGAGGGCGCCGGCGCCGTGGGCGACACGATCGAGTACTCGTTCACGGCGACCAACACGGGCAACGTGACGTTGACCGGTGTCGTCATCGAGGATCCGCTGCCGGGTCTGTCGGAGCTGTCGCACGAGTGGCCGGGTGAGGACGGGGTTCTTGCTCCGGGCCAGTCGGTCACGGCATCCGCGACGTACACGCTGACGCAGGCGGACGTGGATGCCGGTCAGGTCGACAACACGGCGACCGTCGAGGGCACGCCCCCGACGGGTGAGCCGGTGGACGCGACCGACGAGGTCACGGTGCCCGTGGCGCCGGCTCCCGCGATCGACCTGGTGAAGACGGGCGAGCTGATCGGCACCGGCGAGGTCGGCGACACCATCGAGTACTCGCTGACGGCGACCAACACCGGCAACGTGACGCTGACGGGCGTGACCATCGCTGACCCGCTGCCCGGTCTGTCGGAGCTGTCGTACGAGTGGCCGGGCGAGCCGGGCGTGCTCGCGCCGGGCGAGTCGGTGACGGCATCCGCGACGTACACGCTGATGCAGGCCGATCTGGATGCGGGCGACGTGGACAACACGGCGACGGTGACGGGAACTCCGCCGACGGGTGAGCCTGTGGACGCGACCGACGAGGTCACGGTGCCCGTGACACCGGCCCCGGCGATCGAGCTCGTGAAGACGGGCGAGCTCATCGGCACCGGCGAGGTCGGCGACACGATCGAGTACTCGTTCACCGCGACGAACACGGGCAACGTGACGCTGACGGACGTCGTGATCGACGATCCGCTGCCGGGGCTGTCGGAGCTGTCGTACGACTGGCCGGGCGAGCCCGGCGTGCTCGCCCCGGGCGAGTCCGTGACGGCATCCGCCACCTACACGCTCACGCAGGCCGACATCGAAGCGGGTCAGGTCGACAACACGGCGACCGTCGAGGGCACGCCGCCCACGGGGGAGCCGGTGGACGCGACCGACGAGGTCACCGTGCCGGTGACGCCGACCCCCGCGATCGACCTCGTGAAAGAGGCGACGCTGGAGGGCGACGGTGCCGTGGGCGACACGATCGCCTACTCGTTCACCGCGACCAACACGGGCAACGTGACGCTGACGGACGTCGTGATCGACGACCCGCTGCCCGGTCTGTCCGAGCTGTCGTACGAGTGGCCGGGTGAGCCCGGAGTGCTCGCGCCGGGCGAGTCGGTGACGGCATCCGCGACGTACAGGCTCACGCAGGCCGACGTCGATGCCGGCCGCGTCGACAACACCGCGACCGTGACGGGGACCTCCCCGGGAGGAGACCCCGTCACGAGTACCGACACCGTCCGTGTCGTCGTCCCCGACGCCGACACGACGCCGACCCTCCCCGACGATGACCTGCCGAGCACGGGCGGCCGGATTCCGTTCCTGACGGTGATCTGGGGGCTCGCCCTCCTCGTGGCAGGCATCGGGGCGTGGGCGGTCGCGCGGAGGAGGCGCTCAGACGTGAGCTGAGCCTCTGCGGCGACCTGAGCTGTGCCGGGTGGGTGGTGCCCCAACTCCGGCACCCGGCACAGCTCATCACTCGTCCGCGCGCGGACGAGTCGCGTCAGACGTCGTGCAGCGCCTCGCGCACGTACCAGGTGCCGATCTCGACGCGGGAATGCACCTCCAGCTTGCGGCGGATCCGTTCGACGTGTCCCTCGGCTGTGCGCACCGTGATCCGCAGGGCCGAGGCGATCTGCCGATTGGTCGCACCGTCGGCCACGAGGGCGACGACCTCGCGTTCGCGGGGCGTGAGCAGTCCCGTCCGCCGGGGGCGCTGCTCCGACTCGATCGCGAAGGCGACGGCTTCTGCGGGCGTCATCCGGTAGCCCCGCACGGTCGCCGCGGGATGCAGGACCTCGCGGATCTTCGTGTGCCAGTCCTCCAGGCGCTCGGCGTCCTGATGGGAGCGGGCGAACTGCGCCGTGGACGCCACGCGGGTCCGCGATGTGCCCAGCGCAGCGCCGAACAGCGTGGCGGCACGCTCGGTGTGGTGGCGCTCGGCCGCGATCAGCGCGGCGATCAGGAGCGCGTCGGGGTTCTCCGGGCGATTGGGCACATGCACCGACAGTCGCATCCCCTCGTCGGAGAGCTGCTGCGCCCGGTCCAGGTCTCCCGACCGCCATGCGTACAGGGCCAGGTTGTGCAGCGCGAACGCCCGGTAGTACGTCTCGCCCGCGGCTTCGGACAGCTCGATCAGCTCGTCGCAGACGAGCTCTCCCTGCCGGTAGTCGCCGAGCCCGTTGCCGGCGTAGACCATGAGCTGCCGCAGCCGGAAGTGGGTGGGCAGCAGCGGACGTTCCGGGAGCAGCCCGAGACCGCGTCGCGCTTCCTCCACGCAGTCCTCGAATCGACCGCTCATGAGGTGCTCGAAGGCGATGCCGAACGCGAGATCGCTGAGCGACCGGGGTGTCGCCGCGGCGGGATACCGCTCGATGAGGGATGCCGCCGCCGTGATGTGCGCGCGCGCCGCCACGGCGTCCCCCTTCGCGAGGGCGAGCGTCGCCGCGTCGATGAGGGTCAGGACGTGATCGCGGTTCGCCCCCGTCACCACCTGCGTCGCCTTCTCGACCCAGTAGCGCCCTTCGTCGATCTTGCCTCCCGCCCACCACAGCTGCGGCGTGGGGAGCACGGCCGCACGGAACACGAGATCCGGGCGGCCGTGGTCCAAGGCGTGCTGGATCGCTGCCCGTACGTCGGGCAGCGACTCCTCCAGCAGCTGGAGGGGCACGACCTGATCGGCCGCGATCCAGTGCTCTTCGAGATCGGCGGCGCGCCCGGCGAACCACTCGGCATGAACGCGATCGACGATCTCGGTGCCTTCCGAGTCCCGCAGGCGGTCTCTGCCGAAGGCGCGGAGCACGAACAGCATGCGGAACCGTGCCCTCCCCGCGAGCTGCTCGGCGCGGGCCAGGACCGACTTGGACAGCAGCCGGTCGATCATCGCCAGTGACGCGGGCAGCGACAGCTCCAGGATCGCAGCGGCGTCCTCCACCGCGAACGTGCTCCTCAGCGAGGACAGGCGCTCCCACGCGCGCTGCTCCGCGGCGTCGCAGAGCCGGTAGGTGAGGTCGATCGACGCGCGCAGCGAGGCCGCGCGGTGCGGGGCGTCGCGCGTCGAGTCCTCCAGCAGCGCCATGGGGTCGTTGAGGTACTCGAGGAGCTGCTGAGGAGTGACCGACGTCATCCGGGCCGCTGCGAGCTCGATCGCGAGCGGCAGGCCGTCCAGGAGCGCGCAGATGCCTTCGACGGCGGTGCGGGTCTGCTCGTCGGCGCGGAAGCCCGGAGCGCCGCGCCGCGCCCGGTCCGCGAAGAGAACGATGGCCTCGCCGTCGCGCGAGGTGTCAAGGCCCGCGATGCGGAGCACGTACTCCCGCGGCAGCCGCAGCTCCTCGCGGCTGGTGGCCAGGATGCGCAGCGACGGTGCCCGGCCGAGGAGGTCGTCGACGAGGGCGGCGACCTCCTCGACGACGTGCTCGCAGTTGTCCAGGAGCAGCAGGCTCGGCGCCTCGCCGAGGAACTCGCCGACGACGCTGGCGGGCTCGTCGAGCGTCGCATTGATCCCCAGGGTCGACGCGACGGCCTCCGCCAGGAGCTCGGTCGCCGTCAGGGCGCCGAGGTTCACGAACCAGACGCGTCCCGACAGCGAGGGCGCCGCGGCGCTCGCGTACTCGATAGCGAGCCGGGTCTTGCCCACACCGGCGGAGCCGTGGATCGTCACCAGCCGTTCTCTGCCCAGGCGTGCCCGCAGGCGCGCCAGCTCCTTCGTCCGGCCTACGAAACGTCCGCTGGCTGACGGAATGTTCACGGTGCCCCCACCACTGCGCGTCATCCGGTCGATGCTAGACGCGACCGAAGCTCTGGCGAGGGTACGGCGCGTGCAGGTAGATCGCGCAGGTACTTCCACGCTTACACCACATCGTCGGGGAGAGGAAGGTGGCAGAAGTCTTGTCGTGGAGTCGGGGCGGTGTGCGACTGTCGGGGGGACAGAAGCGATGCCCCGTCTTATGGCTCATGAGCGCATGGTCATGAGACGGCACTCGCAGCCATAGGGCCGCACCTGCCTGATCTGACGACAGGACTCGGCGCTCTCTCTCCAGAGGCGTCGTCGCCTCGCTCTCTCTGAGGAGCGGGGCGAGCCGGCCGGCGCCGGGCCTCGGGGCCCACGCGCCGGCCGGCTGCCACGTCACGCCGCAGGTCGTCGCATGCCCGGCCCGCCCAGCAGGGGTCCCTCGAAGAGGTAGACGAAACAGGTATTCACCACCTTCTTCTCGCCGCTGCGCGAGCGTATCAAGGGGGAAGAGACGGCGACGGCCGGCCCATCACGTCCCCCCGTGGGCTCAGCTATCGCGCCCGGCGGTGCCCCCACGCGGCCGGGCGGTGGTTCCTGGGACCACCGGGAACCACCCGTCAGATGAGACCGTGAAGCAGGCGCAGCGTGCGCTCGGCCCCGTCACCGTCTCTCGCAGCGATGCAGTCTCGGAGCGTCACGTACTCCTCCCGGCGCGCCAGGGCGCCCTCGAGGAACTCGGGCCAGCCCCGCAGGTTGCGCGCGATCGCCAGCGACGCCTCGCGGATGACTCCGATGAACACCGAGTTGCCCGTCGCGCGGGTCACGAGCACGAACATCTCCGTCGAGGCGTCGAACAGGTGGATGAGGTCGCTGGTATCGGCGGCGGCCACGACGGCGTCGGCGGCATCGACGATCGTCGCGAGGTCGTCGTCGCTGCAGGCGGTCAGGGCCAGGCGCAGCGCGTTGCCCATGAAGTACGCCGTCAGCGCGGCCGTCTCCTCTCGCAGCCGCTTGTCCGGCTCGGAGACGCGCGTGTAGCGGCCGGCCGCGATCTCGACGAGACCGAACCGCTCCAGCCGCTGCAGCGCCTCGCGGACGGGGGTGCGCGAGGTGCCCAGCTGGACGGCGAGATCGACGTCTCGGAGGCGCTGTCCGGGGCGCAGTCGTCCGTCGAGGATGGCCGCGCCGATCCGGGTGTAGACCTCGTCGCCGAGGATCATTCCGTTCGACAGCTGTATCGGGGTGAGCGTGTCGGTCATGGCGGCATCAGTGTACGGCGCGCACCTGAGGATGCCGGGGATCGACGGTCCCGATCCGCCCGTGTTGTTCTCGGCTGATTCCCATGAATGCATGCCTCCCGAAGTGCCTCCGGGGGAAGTAAAGTGAGCCGCGTCACGCTTCGCGTGGCCTATCCGGGGGGATCCGTCGACGCCCGGGCGAACGCCGTCGAGCGTGACGCCCGGGCGTCGAATGGTTTCCGGAGTGTTGCAACGTTTGTGTCACCATCTGCGACCGGCAGGTGGCGGCTCGCGGCCCGCCCGTTAGCGTGGGAAACGTCGGCGTGCATCCTGCGCCGAGTCCAGTGCATCAGGTAAGGCATTCCATGAGCAGCAGCGGTACCGTCAAGTGGTTCAACTCGGAGAAGGGCTTCGGCTTCATCGCGCCCGATGAGGGCGGTGCCGACGTGTTCGCCCACTACACGGCCATCGAGGCGAGCGGCTACCGCTCGCTCGAGGAGAACCAGCGGGTGGAGTTCGAGATCGCGCAGGGCCCCAAGGGCCTGCAGGCGGAGAACATCCGCCCGATCTGATCGGGGAGCTGACCGGGCTCAGCGTCCGGTGAGCCTGTCGTAGTCCGCAAGGGCGACGGCATCCTCGGCGTGCCGCAGGGCGCGCCGTGCCGTGTCCAGCGCGGCGACCGGATCCTGCGCCGAGCGCGCCGCCGCCAGCTCGTGCTGGGCCGCCGACAGTCGCACGCGGGCATCGGCGCCCGCCCGCGACGCCGCCGCCTCCGCGCGCGCGACGGCAGACCGTGCCGCCGCGAGGGTTCCGGGAAGGGCCGTGCGCGCGCCCCGCAGCCGCTGCTGAGCCGTGCGTGCGTCTCCGACGGCGAGGTCGAGACGATCGCGCAGCCGCGCGACGGCGGTGACCGTCTCGGTCGGATGCCGGTGCGCCCGCGGCTCCAGCGTCGCGAGCGCGGCGTCGAACTCGCGGAGCTCACGGCCGAGCCGCTCCGCGTCGTCGGGTTCGAGAGATGCGCGCAGCTCCTCGGCGTGACGCAGGGCGGTCCGCGCCGCGTCGAGCTCGCCCGCGATCGCCTGTGCGGCGTCGGTCACCAGACGATGCTCTTCCTCCAGCGCACGGGCGGCAGCATGTCCGCGCCGCATGAGGCGCTCGGCCTGGGCGATCGCGGGGAGGGCCGCGCGCGTGGGGTCGGCCGCGCGCTCCTCGGCATCCGTCAGTGCGCCGTCGGCCTCCGTCAGTGCCGTCGCGGCGTCTGCCGCCGCGCGACGGGCGGCCTCGACCTCGGAGGCGTCGAACCGCTCCGACAGCTCGCCGACGAGCGCATCCGCGTCGCCGAGCTCGTCGCGCAGCGCCTGCCACCGGGCGCGGGCCGCTGTCGCCTGGGTGCCCGCGGTGCGGTGCGCCCCCATCCACGTGGCGTGCTCCTGCCGCGCCTGCGCGATCTGTGCCGCCGCGGTCTCGACGCGGGCCTGGACAGTGCGGGAGACGCGGCGGATCTCGTCGGGGTGCGCGTCGTCGCCGAGCTCGCGCAAGAGGGCGAACGAGCCGTCACGGGCGTGCTGCGCCGTCATCCTGGCGCGCCGCAGCGCGGGCGGCGCCGTGCCGTCGTACAGGGCGCCAGACAGGGCCACTTCGAGGTCGAGCTCCTCGACCGCGTCGTCGAGCGCCACGAGCGCGACCCCCGCGGCATCGCGCGCGGCCTGCGCGGCGGCACGGGCGCGGGGACTGCGGCGCGCGCGACGCACGCCCCAGACGGCCGCGACGACGAGCAGGGCGGTGACCCCGAAGACGGCGGCGGCGGGGATCCCCCATCGCGCGAGCGACTCCAGGGTCTCGTTCACGCGCTGTTCCGGACCGGATCGGCACCGATGTCGAGGTCGGTGTCGTCGCCGAGCAGCAGCAGGCGACGCAGCTGATCGACGTCGTCGACGACGGCCTGGGCGCCCTCGGACTCGTGCGGCCAGCTGAATCCCCAGCGCACGAAGACGACGGGCACGCCGTGCTCGGCGGCGCCGTCGATGTCGTGGTGGCGATCGCCGACGAGCACGGGACGGCTCGTGTCGTGCCCGCCCGCCGCGAGCTGCCGCAGCGCCTCGGCGATCACGGCCGACTTGGACGCACGGGTCTTCTCGTCCGGCGTCGCCCCCACGATCACCTGGAGATACGGGGCCAGGTCGAAGTGGTCCATGAGCACCTCGACCTGATGCTCGGGCTTGGAGCTGGCGGTCGCCTGCGGGATGCCGGCCGCCGAGATGTCGGCCAGGAGCTCCGCCATCCCCGGGTACAGGCGCGCCCCGGTCGCATAGCCGTCGGCCTTGCCGATCACCCGGTAGTGCTCGGTGGCCGCGGCCGCCTGCTCGGGCGTCATGCCGACGTTCGTCTGGAACGACTCGTGCATGGGCGGGCCGATCCAGTGCACGAGCTCGGCGCGCGTGGGTGCAGGCATCCCGTAGTCAGACAGGCACTTCGTCAACCGGCGGAGGATGCCCTCGGAGGCATCGACCACGGTGCCGTCCACGTCCCAGAGGATGCAGCTGAACGGCGATCGATGGGTCATGCCCCCAGCCTATCCAGCCGTCTCAGAACAGGCGCGGGGCGCCGGACTCGATGCCCTTCATGCCCTCGTAGTCGAGGGTCACGCAGCGGATGCCGCGGTCGGCCGCGAGGACCTTGGCCTGCGGCTTGATCTCCTGCGCCGCGAACACGCCGGTCACGGGCGCCAGGTGCGGATCGCGACCGAGCAGCTCGAGGTAGCGGGTGAGCTGCTCGACGCCGTCGATGTCGCCGCGGCGCTTGACCTCGACGGCGATCGTGCCGCCGTCGGGGTTGCGCAGCAGCAGGTCGACGGGTCCGATGGCGGTCGGGAACTCGCGCCGCACGAGCGTGAGCCCGTCGCCGATGACGTCGACCTGCTCGGCGAGGAGCCGCTGGAGGTCGGCCTCGACCCCGTCCTTCTGCAGGCCGGGGTCGACGCCGAGCTCGTGAGACGAGTCGTGCAGGACCTCGTAGATGCGCACGAGCAGCGCGTCGCCGGTCTTGGCGTGCGTGACCCGCCAGTGCTCGGTGACGCCGGCGGAGGCGGATTCGGCGTCCGGCTCCTCGACGGTGAGCGTGCACGGCGGGCTCATCCAGTTGAGCGGCTTGTAGGAGCCGCCGTCGGAGTGGACCAGCAGCGAGCCGTCGCCCTTGTGGACGAGCAGCCGCGTCGCCAGCGGCAGGTGGGCGTTGAGCCGGCCGGTGTAGTCGACGGAGCAGCGGGCGATCACGAGTCTCACCGCTCCACGTTACCGCCGACCCCGGCGAGGACGGACGCGGTCAGTGGTGACCGGCGCCGACCTTGGAGCCGGCGATGGGCCGGGCGGCGCCGGAGGCGAATCCCGACAGCGCGATGAGCGCGACGATGATCCACAGCGTCGGCAGGATGCCGATCTGGTGACTGATCCAGCCGAGCACCGGGGGTCCGCACAGGAACGCCAGGTAGCCGATCGTCGCGGCCGCCGAGACGGAGGCGGCGGCCTTGGCGGGGTCGTCGGCGGCCGCCGACATCCCGACGGGGAAGCCGAGCGCGGCGCCGGCGCCCCACAGCGCGACGCCCACGAAGGCGACGGGCACCGACGGCGCGAGGATGAACATGATGAGGCCCACGGCACCCGTCAGCGACATGACGCGCAGCGCCCACACGCGGCCGATGCGGTCGACGAGCGGCCCGCCGATCGCGCGGACCAGCGTCATCGCGATCGAGAACACCGTCAGCGCGATCGCCCCCGTAGCCTCGGTCTCGTCGTGTCCGTCGACCACCGCGATCGTCAGCCAGTCGTTCGCGCTGCCCTCCGCGAACGCCATGCCGAGCATGATGACGCCGATCGCGTAGGTGCGCGGGTCGCGCCACACGGCGATGATCTGGGCGAATCGCTCGCGACGGCTCGACGATGCGTCGTCCTGGGCGAACTCGCGCGACGGCACATAGGCGAGTGAGCCGAGGCCCGCGGCCAGCACGAGCGCCCCCATGACCCACAGGTGCCATGCGACGCCGACTCCCCAGGCCGACATCGCGACGCCGATGCCTGCGCCGGCGACGGTCCCGAGACTGAACAGGGCGTGGAACAGGGGCATGAGCGTGCGCTCGAACGCCCGCTCGACGGCGGCCGCCTCGACGTTCATCATGACATCCGTCACGCTCATGCCCAGGCCCATGAGCCCGAGCCCGACCGCCGTCAGTGCGTAGGACTGCGCGAACTGGACGCCGACGCCGATGAGCACGACGCCGACGGAGAAGACCGTGATCGAGAAGAGCATGCCGCGCCGCGCGCCCCACCGGGCGACGACGATGTTCGCGAGCGAGAGGCCGATGATCCCGGCACCGCCGGAGACGAACAGCAGGACGCCGACACCGAAGTCGTCGATGCCCAGGATGAGCTTGACCGACGGCAGGCGCGATGCCCATGTGGCGAAGCCGAGGCCCACGACGAAGAAGATCGTGAAGACGGCGGTGCGCCAGCGCACGAGCTGCGCACGGGTGAGGGTGAGTTCCACCCGGACACTCTACCGAATCGATTCGACGCCTGAAAACGCGGGGGTTACGATCGAGAGCATGAGCACGCGACGCGCAACGATCGCCGACGTGGCCCGCACCGCCGGGGTGTCGTCGTCGACGGCATCCGTCGTCTTCAGCGGCAAGACCCCCGTGTCGGATGCCACGCGTGCCCGCGTGCTCGAAGCCGCCGCCGCGCTCGGGTACACGGGGCCCGATCCGCTCGCCGCGTCGCTGCGGCGCGGGCGCACCGGAATCGTCGGCGTGCTGCAGCGCGGCCCCCTCGGCACCGCCTTCACCGATCCCGTGCAGCGGATCATGATGGACGGCCTCGCCGACGCGGTCGCCTCGATCGACGCGAGCCTTCTGCTGCTGCGGTCGGGCGCCGCGGCATCCGACGAGCCGGCCGCCGGCATCCCCGCCCCGGCAGCCGCCGTGACCGCGACCCTCGCGACCGTCCCACTGGACGCCGCCGTCCTGATCGGCTCGCTCCCCGAGGCCGCAGGCGATGTCGAGGCCCTGCGTGCGCGGGGGGTTCCTGTCGTCGTCATCGAGGGGGACGCCGGTGAGGGTGTGCCGCGCATCGCCCTCGACAATCACGACGCGCAGCGCTGCGTCGCCGACCACGTGCGCCGACTCGGCCACACCGATGTCGCGATCGTGACCCTGCCGTCCGACATGAACGTCACGCAGGATCGCCTGCGGGCCGCCCGCGAGATCTTCCCGGATGCCCCCGCGCACGCGACTCTGGCGAGCTCGATCGACGAAGGGCTCCGTGTCGGCCGCGCGCTGTTCTCGGGGCGCCGTCCCACGGCCGTCCTCGCGCAGAGCGACCTCCTCGCCGCCGGCGTCATCCGCGCCGCCGAGGAGGCGGGACTGTCTGTGCCGGGGGATGTCAGCGTCGCGGGGTTCGACGGCGTGCCGGTCGACGGTCTTGCCCCCTACGAGCTGACGACGATGGTGCAGCCCGCCGCCGCGAAGGGGCGGGCCGCGGGGGCCGCGATCGTCGCGATGCTCACGGGCGACCGCCCGGCATCCGTGCTCTTCACGAGCGTCTTCCGGTCGGGCAACACGACAGGACCCGCGCCCGGTCGGTGACGCCGTCTACCGAATTCGGGACAGGCCGGGGACCGCGGGCCCATCGCCCCCGTAGAATGTAAGTCCGACCCCCGCGACCCGTCTGGAGGCCAGTTTGCTCCTGCTCCTGGCTGCGTTCGCGGTCGTCCCGCTGACGTTGCCATGGCTGGTGCGGCGGATCGGGTCGCGCGCCTTCTTCGTCGCCGCCGTCGTGCCCGTGGCGGCTTTCGGCCACGCGATCGCCCAGACGCCGGCGGTGCTGGCGGGTTCCCCGCCGATCGAGTCCTACGCATGGATCCCCTCGCTCGGCATCGACCTGTCGATGAAGATGGACACGCTCGGCTGGATCATGACGCTGATCGTCACCGGTGTCGGTGCTCTCGTCATGGTGTACTGCCGCTGGTACTTCGACGGCAAGAAGGACGGCGTCGGGCTCTTCTCCGCCGTGCTGCTGGCCTTCGCCGGCGCCATGTACGGCCTCGTGCTGACCGACGACCTCATCGTGCTCGTGATGCTGTGGGAGGTCACGAGCGTGCTCTCGTACCTGCTCATCGGCTTCTACCACGCGCGCGGCGCGAGTCGCCGTGCGGCGCTGCAGGCCCTGCTGGTGACGACCCTCGGCGGCCTCGTGATGTTCGTGGGCGCGGTCATGATCGTCGTCCTCTACGGCACGAGCAGCCTCAGCGAGATCCTCACGGGCCCCGTTCCCGCGGGAGCGGATGCCGGCTCTCTCCTGAACGTCGCGATCGTCCTGATCCTCGTCGGCGCCCTCAGCAAGTCGGCGATCTTCCCGTTCCACTTCTGGCTGCCCGGTGCGATGGCCGCCCCCACGCCCGTGAGCGCCTACCTGCACGCGGCGGCCATGGTGAAGGCGGGCATCTACCTGATCGCCCGCTTCGCACCGGCGTTCGCGGCGCTCGAGCCCTGGCGCCCCATCGTCATCTCGCTCGGCCTGTTCACGATGCTGCTGGGCGGCATCCAGGCGCTGCGGGAGTCGGACCTCAAGCGCGTGCTCGCCTTCGGCACCGTCAGCCAGCTCGGCATGCTGACGGTGGTGCTCGGCTACGGTGAGCGCAACGCGGCTCTGGCCGGGCTCGCCCTCCTGGTCGGGCACGCCCTGTTCAAGTCGTCGCTGTTCCTCGTCGTCGGCGTGATCGACCGTCAGCTGAGCACGCGCGACATCGGCGAGCTGTCGGGCGTCGGCCGGCAGGCTCCCACCCTCGCGGTCTTCTCGATCATCGCGGTCGCCTCGATGGCGGGCGTCGCCCCGACGGTCGGCTTCGTCGCCAAGGAGGCGACCCTCACCTCGCTCCTGGAGGGCGGCGCGGAACCTGCCGCGCTCCTGACGCTCATCGGCATCGTGCTGGGCTCCGTGCTGACGGCGGCGTACGGCATCCGCTTCATCTGGGGTGCCTTCTGGACCAAGAAGGACGCCGTCGGCCAGCCGCTGCCGCCCACGGAGTGGCCCGACCCGCCGCTCGGCTTCCTCGCAGCCCCCGTGCTGCTGAGCGCACTGACGGTCGTCGCCGGTGTCGCCTCGCCGCTGCTCGACGTCGCCCTGTCGGGCTACGCGGACACGGTTCCCGGCGTCGACGACGGGCACCCCTACCATCTCGCCCTCTGGCACGGCCTGGAGCCGGCGCTGTTCCTCTCGCTCGGATCGATCGCGCTCGGCTTCGGCGTGTTCTGGCTCGTGCAGCGGACCAAGTGGCACTCGCGGGTGCTGCCGTTCACGGCGGCCGACGTCTACAACCTCACCCTGCGGGGCGTCGCGCGCGCCTCCGTGTGGACGACGACGCTGACGCAGCGCGGATCCCTCCCTGTCTACGTCGGCACGATCTTCGTCGTGTTCGTCGCCGCCGAGGCCACGGCCCTGGTGGCCGGTCCCGAGTGGCGGATCAGCCTCGATGCCTGGCAGACGCCCATGCAGCTCGTCGTCGCCCCCATCATGATCCTCGCCGGCGTCGTCGCCGTGCGCGCCCGCAAGCGCTACACAGGCGTCGTCCTGGTGTCGGTCACCGGCCTCGGGATGGTGCTGCTGTTCGCCACGAGCGGCGCACCCGACCTCGCCCTCACGCAGGTGCTCGTCGAGACGGTCACCCTCGTCGCGTTCGCCCTCGTGCTGCGCCGGATCCCCGCGCGACTCGGGGAGCACAACGCCTCGGTGCTGCCGGTCGCCCGCGCGGTCATCGCCGTCGCCGTGGGCGTCACGATGGCGGCCATCGCGATCGTCGCGACGGGGGCGCGGGTCGCCGATCCGATCTCGGAGGCGTTCCCCGCGCTCGCGTACGAGCTCGGCCACGGCAAGAACGTCGTCAACGTCGCGCTCGTCGACCTCCGCGGCTGGGACACGATGGGCGAGCTCTCGGTGCTGATCCTGGCCGCGACCGGCGTCGCGTCGCTCGTGTTCGTGACGCACCGCTCCGATCTGCTGTCGCGCGCGATCTCGTCGCTTCCGACGGGCGCCACGCGCCGTCCGCTCATCGAGACGGTCGACGGCCCCCGCCCGCGCGCGAGCTCGCCGGGCAGCACGCGTCAGACGTGGCTCGTCGGCGGTCAGCGGGTGCGGCCCGAGAGCCGGTCGATCATGCTCGAGGTGATCGTCCGCATCCTCTTCCACACGATCATCGTCGTGTCCATCTACCTGCTGTTCGCCGGTCACAACCTTCCCGGCGGCGGCTTCGCCGGGGGCCTCGTGGCGGGGATGGCGCTCGTCATGCGCTACGTCGCCGGAGGACGGTACGAGCTGGGCGCCGCCGCGCCGACGGATGCCGGACGTCTCCTGGGCGCCGGCATGACCCTCGCCGTCGCGAGCGCGGTCGTGCCGCTCTTCTTCGGCGCCGCGCCCCTGACGAGCACCTTCTGGGAGGCGAACCTCCCCCTGCTCGGGCACGTGGAGTTCGTGACCTCGACCATCTTCGACGTCGGCGTGTACCTCGTCGTCATCGGGCTCGTGCTCGACGTGCTGCGCTCGCTCGGCGGCGAGGTCGACCGCCAGGCGCAGGCCCTTCGACAGGCTCAGGGACCGGACCGACAGGGTCAGGGACCGGACGGGCAGCGGGGGGTGGTCTCGTGACCGTCTCGCTCGTGCTCATCGTCATCATGGGGGCGCTGTTCGCCGCCGGCGTGTACGCGATGCTCGAGCGCAGCCTCACGCGCGTGCTCATCGGGTTCCTCCTGCTGGGCAACGCCGCGAACCTGTTCCTGCTGATCGTCATGGGGCGTCCGGGCGTCGCGCC
>Ga0182739_1002287_pt1 | contig 18173 bp, 13 predicted proteins | sample eDN5th30CBELigBY_FD_128873 | JGI IMG/M metagenome (GOLD analysis project Ga0182739, IMG submission 128873) | Enriched backyard soil microbial communities from Emeryville, California, USA - eDNA 5th pass 30_C BE-Lig BY (version 2) (version 2) | ecosystem: Environmental > Terrestrial > Soil >...
CCCGTCATGGCGATATCGGCGCGTTCCTCGCCGCCGCCGCGTGGCATCAGGCGCCGCGCCGCTTCCTGGATCAGCCGCAAGGTGCCGTCGCGTCGACCGCTCAGCGCGATATCGACCCGGTGCCGCAGATCGGCGTCGCGCTGGCCCGGCGGCAGGCGCAGGAAATCGCGTTCGCCAAGGATCGCGGCGAGCAGCGCGGCCACCTCGCCCTGTCCCAACGCTCGGCCCTTGAGCACGAGATGGGCGATGCGCGGATGCTGGCCGAGGCGCGCCATCGCGCGGCCATGGGCCGTGATCGCGCCCTGGGCATCGATGGCGCCGAGATCGGCCAGCAGCACGCGCGCCGTGGCGAGCGAAGCGGCGGGCGGCGGCGTCAGCCAGGGCAGGGTCGCGGCATCGCTGGTGCCCCAGGCGGCGAGTTCGAGCGCCAGCGGCGCCAGGTCGGCATCGAGGATCTCGGGCGGCGTGAAGGGCAGCAGCCCGCGCTGTGCCTGTTCCGGCCACAGGCGATAGCAGATGCCGGGTTCGAGGCGTCCGGCGCGGCCGCGCCGCTGGTCTGCGGAGGCCTGGCTGACACGCACGGTTTCGAGCCGCGTCATGCCCGAGCGGGGCGAGAACTTCGGCACGCGCATCTGGCCGCTGTCGATCACGATGCGCACGCCTTCGATGGTGAGGCTGGTCTCGGCGATCGAGGTCGCCAGCACGATTTTACGCCGGCCCGGCGGCGACGGCGCGATGGCGCGGTCCTGGTCGGCAGGCGACAGGTCGCCATAGAGCGGCGCCACGTCGACGTTGGCGCCGATGCCGTGCAGCCGTTCCTCGACGCGGCGGATCTCGCCGACGCCCGGCAGGAACACGAGCGCACTGCCGCTTTCCTCGGTGAGTGCGCGGCGGACGGCAGCGGCGACATTGTCTTCGATGCGGCCCGCGGCTTCTCGGTCGAGATAGCGCGTGTCGACGGGGAACATGCGGCCGGCGCTCTCGATCACGGACGCGCCGCCCAGCCGCGCCGATACCGGGCCGGGATCGAGCGTCGCCGACATGGCCACCACCCGCAGATCCTCGCGCAGCGCGGCCTGCGCCTCGCATACAAGGGCAAAGGACAGGTCGGTTTCGAGGCCGCGTTCGTGCAACTCGTCGAAGATCACGCAGCCAATCGACTCGAGCGATGGATCGTCCTGCAGCAGGCGCAGGAACAATCCATCGGTGACGACCTCGATGCGGGTGCGAGGCCCGACCTTGGTGTCAAAGCGCACGCGATATCCCACGGTCTCGCCGACCGCTTCGCCCAGGCTCGCGGCCATGCGGCGCGCGGCGGCGCGCGCGGCCAGCCGTCGCGGCTCCTGCATGACGATCTTGCGCGCGCCGAGCCAGGATGCGTCGAGCAGCGCCAGCGGCACGCGCGTCGTCTTGCCGGCGCCCGGTGGTGCCACAAGCACCGCAGCGTTGCGCTCTTCCAGGGTGGCGCGCAACCGCGGCAATGCCTCGTCGACGGGAAGCGGCTCCATTGATCTGGTCACGGCGCGGGTGGATGGACGGAGGGAAGAGGCGGGTTCACTCTGGGTTCTTACGCTTGAGGTCGTGCCATGTCTGTCGTCGTCGAAGCCTTGGATCATATCGTCATCAACGTGCGCGACGTAGAGGTCGCGGCCGCCTGGTATGAGCGCCTGCTGGGCATGACGCGCAGGGACACCGAGCCCCGGCCCGGCCATCGCGTCACGTCGATGCATTTCGGCCGCCAGAAGATCAATCTTCGGCCCGAGGCCGCCACACAGAAGCAATGGTTCACGGGCAGGACGGTGGCGCCGGGCAGCGACGATCTGTGTTTCCTGACACAGTCGACGCCGCAGGCGGTGGCCGACCATTTCCGGAGCTGCGGCGTGGAGATCGAACAGGGACCGGGTGAGAAGAGCGGGGCGATGGGCACGATCGTCTCGGTCTATTGCCGCGACCCTGACGGCAACCTGATCGAGGTGTCTTCCTACAAATAGGCGGAACATGACCGCGCCGTTCAGAACCTTCGCCCGCTCGCTGCGACCGTTGCCGCCGTTGCGTGCCGCGATCACCGCAGCCTATCGCCGGCCCGAGCCCGCCTGCGTGCCGCCGCTGCTCGATCTCGCAACCCTCAGCCCGGCCGCGACCGCAAAGGCCCGCGCGCTGGCGCGGCGGCTGGTCGAGGCGTTGCGGACCAAGGTGTCGTCCGGCGGCGTCGAGGGGCTGATCCACGAATATGCCCTCTCCAGCCAGGAGGGCGTGGCGCTGATGTGTCTCGCCGAGGCGCTGCTGCGCATTCCCGACGACGAGACGCGCGACGCGCTGATTCGCGACAAGATCGGCGGCGGCGACTGGCGCGCCCATCTCGGACGCAGCCCGTCGCTGTTCGTGAACGCCGCGACCTGGGGCCTGATGCTGACTGGCCGATTGACAGCGACCAGCAGCGAGACCGGCCTGTCGGCCGCGCTGACGCGGCTGATCGCGAAGGGCGGCGAGCCGCTGATCCGCGGCGGCGTGAACATTGCCATGCGCCTGATGGGCGAGCAGTTCGTCGCCGGCCAGACGATCGCGGAGGCGCTGGCCAATGGCCGCCGCTTCGAGGCAGAGGGCTTCCGCTATTCCTATGACATGCTGGGCGAGGCGGCGATCACCGCGGCCCAGGCCGAGCATTACCGCCTGGCCTACGAGCGGGCGATCCACGCCATCGGCCGCGCCTCGGCCGGGCGGGGCATCTACGAGGGCCCCGGCATCTCGCTGAAACTCTCGGCGCTGCATCCGCGCTACAGCCGCTCGCAGGTCGAGCGCGTCCACGCCGAACTCTATCCGCGCCTGCGCGACCTCGCCGTGCTCGCGCGCCGCTACGACATCGGCGTGAACATCGATGCGGAGGAGGCGGACCGGCTGGAAATCTCGCTCGACCTGCTGGAGCGGCTCTGCTTCGAGCCCGCGCTCGAAGGCTGGAACGGCATCGGCTTCGTCGTGCAGGCCTACAAGAAGCGCGCCGCCTTCGTGATCGACCATCTCATCGACCTCGGTCGCCGCAGCCGCCATCGGCTGATGATCCGGCTGGTCAAGGGCGCCTACTGGGACAGCGAGATCAAGCGCGCGCAGGTCGACGGGCTGGAGGATTTCCCGGTCTTCACGCGCAAGATCCACACCGACGTTTCTTATCTCGCCTGCGCCCGCAAGCTGCTGGCGGCGCCCGATGCGGCCTTCCCACAATTCGCCACGCACAATGCGCTGACCCTGGCCTCCATTCACGCCATGGCCGGCGAGAATTTCTACGCCGGCCAGTACGAATTCCAGTGTCTGCATGGCATGGGAGAACCGCTCTATGAGGAGGTGATCGGACGGGAGAAGCTCAACCGCCCGTGCCGCATCTACGCCCCGGTCGGCACGCACGAGACGTTGCTGGCGTATCTCGTCCGCCGCCTGCTGGAGAACGGCGCCAACACCTCCTTCGTGAACCAGGTCGCCGATCCCGAGGTGGCGATCGACAGCCTGCTCGCCGATCCGGTCGAACGCGCCCGCAGGCTCTCGCCGATCGGCGCGCCGCATCCGCTCATCAAGTTGCCGCGCGACCTGTTCGGGCCGACCCGGGCCAATTCCCGCGGCCTAGATCTGGTCAACGAAAGTGTGCTCGCTGCGCTGGCGCGCGAGCTGGTGGCCGGCGCGTCGACTCCTTTGTCGACGACGCCGGTGCTGGTCGATGGTCCGTGCGACGGCATCGAACGAGAGGTGTGCAATCCCGCGGACAAGAACGATCTGGTCGGCACCGTCATCGAAGCGACGCCGGACCTCGTCGACGAAGCCTGTGCCAAGGCCGAGCCGTGGTCGGCGGCGCCCGCCGGTCGCGCCGCGACCCTGCGCCGGGCGGCCGATCTGATGGAAGCCCGCACGGAAAAGCTGCTGGGCCCGATCGTGCGTGAGGCCGGCAAGACGCTGGCCAATGCCGTCGGCGAGGTGAGGGAAACCGTCGATTTCCTGCGCTACTACGCGGTTTGCATCGAAGGCTTCGACAACGAGGCCCACCGGCCACTGGGCGTCGTCGCCTGTATCAGCCCGTGGAACTTCCCACTCTCGATCTTCACCGGACAGGTTGCGGGCGCGCTGGCGGCGGGCAATGGGGTGATCGCCAAGCCCGCGGAAGAGACGCCGCTGATCGCGGCCCTCGCGGTCGAGCTGCTGCACGAGGCGGGTGTCCCGCGTGCCGTGCTGCAGTTCCTGCCCGGCGATGGCGAGATCGGCAAGCGGCTGGTCGCCAACGCCGCCGTGGCAGGCGTGGTCTTCACCGGCTCGACCGAGGCGGCGCAATCGATCAATCGCAGCCTGGCGCGACGTCTCGGCGCCGATGGCCGGCCCGTGCCGCTGATCGCCGAGACCGGCGGCCAGAACGCGCTGGTGGCGGATTCCTCGGCGCTGCCCGAGCAACTCGTGATCGACGCGCTCACGTCGGCTTTCGACTCGGCCGGCCAGCGCTGCTCGGCGCTGCGCGTGCTGTGCCTGCAGGACGACATCGCGGACAAGGTCGTGCCGATGCTCGAGGGGGCGATGGCGGAGCTGGGGATCGGCAATCCGGACCGGCTTTCGGTCGATGTCGGTCCCGTCATCTCGACCGAGGCGCAGAAGCGCCTGCTCGACCATGTCGAGCGCATGCGCGCGGCCGGCCATCGCGTCCACCAGGTGGCGCTTCCCGACGAAGCGGCGCGCGGGACGTTCGTGCCGCCAACCCTGATCGAGATCGGCTCGATCGTGGACCTGCCGGGCGAAGTCTTCGGGCCGGTGCTCCACGTCCTGCGCTATCCCCGCGAGGCAGTGGAGGAGGTGATCCGCGCGGTGAACGCGACCGGCTTTGGCCTGACTTTCGGCGTACACAGCCGCATCGACGAGACGATCGAGCGGGCGACGGCGGCCAGCGCTGCCGGCAACCAGTACGTCAACCGCAACATGATCGGCGCCGTCGTCGGCGTGCAGCCCTTCGGCGGGCATGGCCTGTCGGGCACGGGACCGAAGGCGGGCGGGCCGCTCTATGTCGGTCGCCTGCTGGCGAGCGGACCGGCAGCCGAGGTGGCGACGGGCGAACTTGTCGGCCCGGTCGGCGAGCGCAACGGTTACGCCCTTCGGTCCAAGGGCGCGATCCTGTGCGTTGCGTCGGATCCGGCCGAACTCACGGCACAGCGCGAGCTGGTGCGGGCGACCGGCAACCGCGTTGCGTCGGGCGAGGCGGATGACATCGCCGCCGTCCTGTTCTCCGGCAGCGAAAGTGACCTGATCGATCTCGCCCATCGCCTGGCCGACCGGCCGGGCCGCATCGTCCCGGTCCATGTCGCGCCCTATTCGCGCGCGCTCCTGTTCGATGAGGTGTCGCTCAGCGTCAACACCGCCGCGGCGGGCGGTAACGCCAGCCTGATGGCGATCGGTTAGCGGCTGCGCTGCAGCTCAGTACAGGCCGTATTTCTTCGGCGGGCCGGGATGGTTCACGCAGAGCATCTCGGGCGAGGTGATCGGCCCCATCTTGATGCGCTCTTCCTCGCACTTCTCGTAGGTGAAGGGCCCGCCGAACACCCTGGGGCCACCGCCGACGATGATGTAGGACTTTTCGATGTACCAGCCGGGGCCGGTATAGGCCTGACTCGCGCCGGGCCCGGTGCAGGCACCGAGGGAGGCAGCCAGCACGGGAGCCGCGAGCAGGGTCGTCCAGCGACCGATCGAACGTTCCGACATCAGCTCAGTCTCTCCCCCGGGCAATGAACGCTGCCCACGTACGGCGGGCAAATTAGGCCATGGGCGCGATGTCTTCAATGCATGGAGAACGACGGCTAGGATGCGGCACATGCGCCTCTTCCCGTCCTTGCCAATCTTCATGGCCATCGCTTCGTGGCCGGGAAGCCTGTTCGCACTCGATTGCGCGGCCCTCACCGACACCGACATTCCCTTCGCCCTTGCCTCCGAGGTCACTACTCGGCGGACGGGTGAGGCGCCCACGACGCGACTCCAGCAGATGCAGGTGTTCCGAAAGGGCGGGGAGGTCACCACCTTCACTGTTGAGTCGCCGGCGATCTATCTCAGGACCCGCGGCGCCAACTCTCTGTTCCCGGTGGATGCGTTCTATTCGACCGAGCCCACCGACCCGCGCAAATGGAGCTATTCGATCGGTCCCACGGTCTATCTCGCGCGCGGCAGGCCCGTGAGCTACAGCGCCGACATGAAGCGCGCCGATGGAAAGCTCCAGCTGGCGGCCAGGATGACCTTGGAATTACTCGAATCCGGGACCCTCGAGCTGAGTGGGTGCCGCTTCAAGGTCTTGAAGTACCGGCGAACGCTCGACGGCCTGGCGGACCGCCATCCGGTTTCCAACAGCGAGGAACTCACGTTCGCGCCCGCCCTGCGCACCACGCTCGCCTCCATCCTGCGGACCGGCGACATCGAGGTTGTCAGCAATCCGACGGAAATATCGTTTAATTTCAAACGCATGCAGTAACTTCCTCGCGTCTGCATTTGTGGCGTAACGAGGGCTTTCGTTTGCAGGGGCGACCGGGCTAATAATGCCCGGATTAAGCAAACGCATCCGGGGGGATGCTGGGCCAGCTCGCGCGCCAGCAGGATTGATCATGGGATTGCCTGAGAAGCAGGGACTGTACGACCCACGCAACGAACACGATTCGTGCGGCGTGGGCTTCGTGGCCGACATCAAGGGCCGGAGAACGCACGCCATCGTGCGCCAGGGTCTGCAGATTCTGGTCAACCTCGACCATCGCGGCGCCGTCGGGGCCGATCCGCTGATGGGCGACGGCGCGGGCGCGATGATCCAGATCCCGGACGCGTTGCTGCGCGACTGGGCGCGCAAGGAGGGCGTCGACCTGCCGGAGCCCGGCCACTACGCCGTGGCGATGTGCTTCCTGCCACGGGACGAAAAGGCAAGAGCGTTTTCAATCAAGCGCTTCGAGCATTTTATTAAGGTGGAAAATCAGAAGCTGGTGGGCTGGCGCGACGTGCCGACCGACCTGACGGGACTCGGCAAGGCCGTCATCGAATCGATGCCGGTTATCCGCATGGCGATCGTCGGCCGGGGCGCCAAAGTCGCCGACCAGGACGCGTTCGAGCGCAAGGTCCTGGCGATCCGCAAGCAGACGCAGAACCCGCTGTCGGACCTCGAGAAGAAGCACAAGCTGCCGGGCCTGTCGCAGCTCTACATGCCGTCCTTCTCGTCACGCACCGTGGTCTACAAAGGCCTGTTGCTCGCGCACCAGGTTGAGAGCTTCTATGAGGATCTGAGAAATCCTCTTTGCGAATCAGCGCTTTGCCTCGTTCATCAGAGATTCTCCACGAACACGTTCCCGTCGTGGAAGCTGGCGCACCCTTACCGCTTCATCGCCCATAACGGCGAGATCAACACGGTCCGCGGCAACGTCAACTGGATGTACGCCCGCCGGCGCACGATGGAATCCGACCTGATCGGCGCCGACCTCGACAAGATGTGGCCGATCATCCCGCACGGCCAGTCGGACACGGCTTGCCTCGACAATGCGCTCGAACTGCTGGTCGCCGGCGGCTATTCGCTGAGCCACGCCATGATGATGCTGATTCCGGAGGCCTGGGCCGGCAATCCGCTGATGGATGGCAGCCGCAAGGCGTTCTACGAATATCACGCGGCGCTGATGGAGCCGTGGGACGGCCCGGCCTCGATCGCCTTCACCGACGGCCGCCAGATTGGCGCCACGCTCGACCGCAACGGCCTGCGGCCGGCGCGCTTCCTCATCACAGAGGACGATCTCGTGGTGATGTCGTCGGAGTCGGGCGTGCTGCCGATCCCCGACGAGAAGATCGTGCGCAAGTGGCGCCTGCAGCCCGGCAAGATGCTGCTGATCGACCTCGAACAGGGCCGCATCGTCGAGGACGAGGAGCTGAAGCGCACCCTGGCCGAGGCCGAGCCCTACGAGGAGTGGCTGCGGGAGACGCAGCACAAGCTCGAAGAGCTGTCGGAGATCCCCGATGCGCCGTCGCCGGTGGCGTCGAACGATCCCTCGACCCTGCTCGATCGCCAGCAGGCCTTCGGCTACACGCAGGAGGACATCCAGTTCTTCCTCGAGCCGATGGCCAGCGTCGCCGACGACCCGATCGGTTCGATGGGCACCGACACGCCCATCGCCGTGCTCTCGAAGAAGCCGAAGCTGCTCTACAACTACTTCAAGCAGAACTTCGCGCAGGTCACCAACCCGCCGATCGATCCGATCCGCGAAGAGCTGGTGATGTCGCTGGTCTCGATGATCGGTCCGCGTCCGAACCTGCTCGGCCGCCATGCCGGCATGCACAAGCGACTCGAAGTGGCCCAGCCGGTGCTGACCAATGCCGAACTGGAGAAGATCCGCTCGATCGAGGACCTGCTCGACGGCTCGTTCCGCACCGCCACCATCGACACGACCTGGCTCGCCTCCGAAGGTGCGGCCGGGCTGGAAGAGGCGCTGGACCGGGTTTGCGCCGAGGCGACCGACCACGTGCTGGCCGACCGCAACATCCTGATCCTGTCGGATCGCGCGATGTCGGCCGAGCGCGTGCCGATCCCGGCGCTGCTGGCCACCGCCGCCGTGCACCACAGCCTGATCCGTCGCGGCCTGCGCACCCAGACCGGCCTCGTGGTCGAGACCGGCGAGGCGCGCGAGGTTCATCACTTCTGCTGCCTGGCCGGCTACGGCGCCGAGGCGGTGAATCCCTATCTCGCCTTCGAGACGCTGGAGACGCTGCGCGTCCAGAACGGCCTGCCGTTGAAGCCCTATGAGGTTCAGAAGAACTTCATCAAGGCGATCGGCAAGGGCCTGCTCAAGGTCATGTCCAAGATGGGCATCTCGACCTACCAGTCCTATTGCGGCGCGCAGATATTCGACGCGGTTGGTCTCCACTCGGGCTTCGTCGAGAAGTACTTCACCGGCACCGCCACCACGATCGAGGGCGCGGGCTGGCAGGAGATCGCCGAGGAGACGGTGCGCCGTCATCGCAACGCCTATGGCGACAATCCGGTCTATCGCACCATGCTCGATGTCGGCGGCGACTATGCCTTCCGGCTGCGTGGCGAGGACCATGCCTGGACGCCCGAGAGCGTGTCACGCCTGCAGCATGCAGTGCGGGGCAACTCGTCGGACGACTACAAGGCCTTTGCGACCTCGATCAACGAGCAGAACGAGCGGCTGCTGACGATCCGCGGCCTGATGCAGTTCAAGTGGGCGGACAAGCCCATTCCGGTCGATGAGGTCGAGCCGGCCGCCAACATCGTGAAGCGCTTTGCCACCGGCGCGATGAGCTTCGGCTCGATCAGCCGCGAGGCGCACACCACGCTCGCCATCGCCATGAACCGGATCGGCGGCAAGTCGAACACCGGCGAGGGCGGCGAGGAGGCCGATCGCTTCAAGCGGATGGCCAATGGCGATTCGATGCGCTCGGCCATCAAGCAGGTCGCGTCCGGACGCTTCGGCGTCACGGCCGAGTACCTGGTCAATGCCGACGACATCCAGATCAAGATGGCGCAGGGCGCCAAGCCCGGTGAGGGCGGCCAGCTGCCCGGCCACAAGGTCGACGAGAACATCGCCCGCGTGCGCCGCTCGACGGCCGGCGTCGGCCTGATCTCGCCGCCGCCGCATCACGACATCTATTCGATCGAGGATCTGGCGCAGCTCATCCACGACCTCAAGAACGTGAACACCGCGGCCCGAGTCTCGGTGAAGCTCGTCTCCGAGGTCGGCGTCGGCACGGTCGCCGCGGGCGTCAGCAAGGCGCGCGCCGACCATGTGACGATCTCCGGCTACGAGGGCGGTACCGGCGCGTCGCCGCTCACCTCGCTCACCCATGCCGGCTCGCCGTGGGAAATCGGCCTCGCCGAGACGCAGCAGACGCTGGTGCTGAACGGATTGCGCGGCCGCATCGCCGTGCAGGTCGACGGCGGCTTGCGCACCGGCCGCGACGTCGCCATCGGCGCGCTGCTGGGCGCCGACGAGTTCGGCTTCGCCACCGCACCGCTGATCGCGGCCGGCTGCATCATGATGCGCAAATGCCACCTCAACACCTGTCCGGTGGGCGTGGCGACGCAGGATCCGGTGCTGCGCAAGCGCTTCACCGGCCAGCCCGAGCACGTCATCAATTACTTCTTCTTCGTGGCCGAGGAATTGCGCGAGATCATGGCGCGGCTGGGCTTCCGCACGCTGAACGAGATGATCGGCCACGTCGACCGGCTCGACATGCGCAAGGCCATCGACCACTGGAAGGCGGGCGGCGTCGACCTGTCGAAGCTGCTCTACCAGGCGCCGGCGCGCCTCGGTGTCGCGATCTGGAACGCCGAGCGGCAGGACCATGGTCTCGACAAGGCGCTGGACCACAAGCTCATGGAGGCGGCGCGGCCGGCGCTCGAGAGGGGCGAGCCGGTACAGATCGAGCTTCCGGTCACCAACGTGAACCGCACCGTCGGGGCCATGCTGTCGGGCGAGGTCGCCAAGCGTACCGGCCATGCCGGACTGCCCGAGGACACGATCTCCGTGCGGCTCACCGGCACGGCCGGCCAGAGCTTCGGCGCCTTCCTGGCTCGCGGCGTGTCGCTCGAACTGTCGGGCGACGGCAACGACTATGTCGGCAAGGGCCTGTCGGGTGGCAGGGTCGTCGTGCGCCAGCCGAAGGATTGCGCGCGTGATCCCCTGAAGAACATCATCGTCGGCAACACCGTTCTCTACGGCGCCATTGGCGGCGAGGCTTACTTCGAAGGCGTGGCGGGCGAGCGCTTCGCCGTCCGCAACTCGGGCGCGGTCTGCGTCGTCGAGGGCACGGGCGACCATGGTTGCGAGTACATGACCGGCGGCGTGGTGGTCGTGCTGGGCGATACGGGCCGCAACTTTGCGGCCGGCATGTCCGGCGGCATCGCCTACGTCTACGATCCGAGGGCCCGCTTCAAGGACCTGTGCAATCCCGCGATGGTCGACCTGGAGAAGGTCGGGCCGGCGTCGGACGAGGGTGACGAGGTCGGGCGGCCGCGCCAGCGTGCGACCGACGTCGAGGACAACGGCATGGGCGACGTGCTGCGCTTCGACGCCGAACGGCTGCGCATCCTCGTCGAACGCCATCATCTCCATACCGGAAGTGCGCAGGCACGCGCGCTGCTGGAGGATTGGGACAATGCGCTGCAGAGCTTCGTGAAGGTGATGCCGCGCGACTACAAGCGCGCGCTCCTGCAGGCGCGCGAGCAGGCGGCGGCAAAGGCCGTCGCAGCGGAGTGACGGCCATCGGCCGTCATCCCTGGCCCTCGCGGGCATCTGCAAAGATTTGAGCGGGAGTTACTGACATGGGCCTAGCCACGGGCTTCCTCGAGATCGAGCGCAAGGACCGCTCTTACGAACCGGTCGAGCAGCGCCTGAAGAACTACAAGGAATTCGTCCTGCCGATGCCGCCGGCCGAGGTTTCTCGGCAGGGAGCGCGCTGCATGGATTGCGGCATCCCGTATTGTCACAACGGATGCCCGGTCAATAACATCATCCCGCAGTTCAACGAGCTGGTGCGGCGCGACCGATGGAAGGATGCGCTCGAGGTCCTGCACTCGACCAACAACTTCCCGGAATTCACCGGCCGCATCTGCCCCGCGCCCTGCGAGGCCTCGTGCACGCTGAACATCGACGACAACCCGGTGACCATCAAGTCGATCGAATGCTCGATCGTCGATCGTGGCTGGCAGGAGGGCTGGATCCAGCCGCTCGTGCCCGTCCAGAAGACCGGCAAGCGCGTCGCCGTCATCGGTTCCGGACCAGCGGGTCTTGCGTGCGCCCAGCAACTCGCGCGCGCCGGTCATTCGGTGACGCTGTTCGAGAAATCCGACCGGATCGGCGGCCTGCTGCGCTACGGCATTCCAGACTTCAAGATGGAGAAGCACCATATCGACCGGCGCATGCGGCAGATGGAGGCCGAGGGCGTCGAGTTCCGGACCGGCGTCGAGGTCGGTGCCACCCTGTCGATCAAGTCGCTGCTCGAAGGCTATGACGCCGTCGCCCTGACCGGCGGCGCCGAGCTGCCGCGCGATCTCGAGGTGCCGGGGCGCGAGCTGAACGGCATCCATTTCGCGATGGATTTCCTGACGCAACAGAACAAGCGCAATGCCGGCGACGACGAGGCGCGTGCCGCGCCGCGCGGCACGCTCACCGCCAAGGGCAAGCATGTCATCGTGATCGGCGGCGGCGACACCGGGTCCGATTGCGTGGGCACGTCGAACCGCCATGGTGCGGCTTCGGTGACGCAGCTCGAGGTGATGCCGCAGCCGCCGGTGCGTGAGAACAAGGCGCTGACCTGGCCGGACTGGCCGCTCAAGCTGCGCAGCTCGTCGAGCCACGAGGAGGGCGCGGCGCGCGATTTCGCCGTGCTGACCAAGCGGGCGGTGGGCAGCAACGGCAAGGTCGAGGCGCTGGAGTGCGTGCGCGTCGAATGGGTGAAGGGCGCCGACGGCCGCATGGGCATGCAGGAGGTCGCGGGCAGCAACTTCGAACTCCGGGCCGATCTGGTGTTGCTGGCCATGGGGTTCCTCGGTCCGCGCCGGCCGGGCCTCGTGGAGCAGGCGGGCGTCGCGCTCGATCCGCGCGGCAATGTCGCGGCCAACGTGAAGGACTACCAGACGTCGGTGGCGAGACTGTTCGCCGCCGGCGACATGCGTCGCGGCCAGTCGCTGGTCGTCTGGGCGATCCGCGAGGGTCGTCAGTGCGCGCGCGCCATCGACGAAAGCTTGATGGGGACCTCGACGCTGCCGCGTTGACTTGCGGAACGGGTTTCGTTCGCTCATGGACGAAATTGCAGTAAGGTTCGCCTGATGAACCTGCTGCTGATTCAGGGCGCGAACATGGAGTATCTGGGCCGCCGACAGCCCGAGCTCTATGGGACGACCACCGCCAAGGAACTCGACGCCGCGATCAGGCGCCGGGCCAAGGATCTCGGCGTCTCGGTCGAGATCGTCTACACCAACGCCGAGGGCGAGGCGGTGTCGGCCATCTACAAGGCCGATCGCGCCAAGTTCGACGGGTTGCTGTTCAATCCCGCCGGCTTTCTCCATGGCGGCCACGCGCTGCGCGACTGCGTGCGCTCGATTTCGATGCCGGCGATCGAGATCCATATGACCAACATCGAGAAGCGCGGCTTCGGGTCGATCACCTCGGAGGCGGCGGTCGGCATGATCGCAGGCTTCGGGGTCGATTCCTATCTGCTGGCGCTTGAGGCCATGGTGGCGCGGCTGCGGTCCGCCGCAGCCTGAGGCGCGCTCCCTACCAGACGCCGGTGTGCAATGTGCTCGGCGCGTAGCTGCCGAACGTCGAGCGATAGGGAAAGGCGGAGGGCGTGCGCCCCGCGCGCTCGACCTCGACGCGCCACAGCCGCTCGGCGCCGTCCGGACGCGCCTCGCCGGGGTGCCAGTCGACGGTGACCTTGCCCTGGAGCTGCAGCAACTCGCCGGTGTCAAAGTTCACGAACAGCAGCCCGGCCCGTGGGTCGCCCAGCAGGTTACCCAGCGTGTTGAAGAATCGGTTGCCACGGAAGTCGGGGATGACGAGCGTGTCGCGCCGCGCGCCGACGAAGCCCGGGCGGCCGCCACGATGGGACATGTCGAATCCGCCCTCGTCGCCGAGTTCGGCGCGCGCCCGGCTGGCGACGAAGAACGTGTCGGCCGATTCGATGAGATCGCGCGCCGCCTCGTCGAGCGCTGACAGGGTCTCGACCGGCCCTGCCTCTTTCGCGGTGGGAGCAACACTGCGCGTCTGGATGTACTGCGGACAATTGCCGAAGCTCTGGGCGACATGGACCGTGAGCCCGCGGTCGCGCTCGACGATGCGGCCGTTGGCGCGGTTGCGCCGTCGCGTCGCCAGATCGATTCCCAGCAGCCCGATCCCGGCCCCGGCCACAAAGCCCGGGCCCGCGGGATCGCCGTCGCGCGGCAGGGCATCGATCGCCAGGGTGAACGGATCTGGTGACCCGACGAAGCCCGGCGGACCGGTCAGCACCGACGCCATCGGCCAGCCCGTGGCATCGGGCGTCGCCGTGAACAGGTAGGGCAGCTGCGAGAAGAAGGCGCGATGCTGCTCCGGCAGGAAGGGGCGGATCGGCGCGAGACCGGTCCGCTGCCCGGCGAGCCTCTGCGCCGCCTGCTCGTCGGCGTGGAACGGCAGGAAGTCCATCGTGTCGGGGGGCATCACAAACCCTCCTGCTTCTCGGGCAAGCCGATCTTGGGATCGTACCAGGCGGCCGCATCGGATCGCCAGATATGGAGCTGCGGCACGTTCTGAACCTCTGTGTCGAGGCAGCCCAAACGCAACAGAACGACCGGCTGCGCCACGCGTTCGGCCATCACGTGCGAACCGCACTTGCTGCAGAAGCGGCGGAACTTGCCGGGAGACGATTCGATGGCACCGAGCATTTCCTCGCCGCGCAGCCAACGGAATTTGTCGCGTGGGACCGCGGTGACCGACGAGAAGGCGGTGCCATGTGTCTTGCGGCAGGTGTGGCAATGGCAGTGTACGATCCGCTCCACGGGAGCATCGGCTTCGTAGGCGACGGCGCCGCAGAGACAACTTCCGTTCAACATTCGCGCGTCCTCCTTGGTCGATCCCAACATAAGACTTGCCGTTTTCTGCGATAACGGCACGAATGATAAAATCATAATTCCAAATTCTGGAAGAATGCCTGGACCGGCTGGACGAGTTCGCGATCTTCGTGCGCATCGTGGAGGAGGGGAGCCTGGTGCGTGCAGCCCAGCGGCTGCGCCGTTCGGCGCCGGCGGTGACGCGGGCCCTGGCGGCGCTCGAGGACCGGATCGGCGTGCGCCTGATCGATCGCACGACGCGGCGCCTCGCGCCGACCGAGGCCGGCCGCGCGCTCTATGAGCGGGCGCGAAGTGTGATCGAGGCGTACGAAGCCGCCGCGACGGGCGCCCTCGACGCGCCGGTACGCGGGTTGTTGCGCATCGCCGCGCCGGTGCAGTTCGGCCGGCGGCATGTCGCCCCGCTGGCGGCGCGCTTCCTCGACAGCCATGACGGTGTCGAGATCGAACTGCTGCTGAACGATCGCAACGTCGATCTCATCGAGGAAGGGATCGACGTGGCGGTGCGCATCGGCGCCCTCACCGATTCGGGCCTCGTGGCGCGACCGGCTGGGCATGTGCGGCGGCAGTGGGTGGCGAGCCCTACCTATCTCGCCCGGCACGGCACGCCGAAAGCACCGGCCGACTTTGCAATGCACGAGGCGCTGCTGGGCACGTCCCGCGGGGCGATGGAATGGACTTTCGGCCGCCGCCGCCGCGGTGCACCCGCCCATCTCGCGGGGCGCCTGCGCGTCGACGACATCGAAACCCGCCTGCGCCTGGCACGCGAGGGCCGCGGAATCGCTCAGTTTCTCTCTTATCAGGTCGCCGAGGATCTCGCGGCCGGACGTCTGGTGCGCCTGTTGCGGGCCTTCGAACCTCCGCCGCTGCCCGTGCAACTGGTTACCAAGGGCCGCGCCCATCGTGCGCCGAAGATCGATGCCTTCCTCGACTTCGCGGCCAGGAAATTGTCGGCCTTGCCCATACTCCGGCTCGATTGACACACGTTGTGCAATTCCCGTAGCCCATGTGCACAAGCAAATAGAGGAGCGCTCGATGTCATATGTCGATGGATTCGTCCTCGTCGTGCCCAAGAAGAAGATGGCCGCCTACGCAAAGATCGCCCGTCTGGCCGGCAAGGTCTGGCGAGAACACGGAGCGCTCGACTATCGCGAGTGCGTCGGTGACGACCTCAAAGTGAAGTTCGGCATGCCGTTCACGACGCTCGTCAAGACCAAGCCCGGCGAGACCATCGTCTTCTCCTACATTCTCTACAAATCCAGGGCTCATCGCGACAGGGTCAATGCGAAGGTGATGGCCGATCCGCGCATGCAGAAGCAACCGCCCGGCATGCCGTTCGATCCCAAGCGCATGGCCTGGGGCGGCTTCAAGACCATCGTCGCGGCATAGTGGCTGCAGGCAGCGCAGCCTCTGCACAATTTGCGAATCGTTCGCAATTGGGATAAAGTAGCCGGGATGGCCGAGGTTTGTCGTTACGTCCTCCTGCAGAGCTTCGCCGAGCACCGTCAGGCGCTGATGCGCTTCCTGACGCGTCGTCTCGGAAATCCGTCGTTGGCGGCGGATCTTGCGCAGGAGACCTGGCTTCGCATAGCCCACAAGCGAGGCTGTGCGGTGCGGGGTAGTCCCCGCAGCCATCTGTTCGACATTGCTGCCAGCGTCGCGATCGATCATCAGCGCCAGACCGAGTCGGACGATCCTTCCCGAGCCACACCGCAACCCGCTTCCGGGAACGTCGTGTTTTACCGGAGCGAGTTCGCACGAATGGCCCGCGCCATCGATGGGCTGCCGTCGCGTTGCCGGGAGATCTTTCTGCTTTGCCGCTTCGAAGGCGTGTCGCACGCCGACATCGCGTTACGGCTGGGCATCAGCCGTAACGCCGTCGTAAGCCACATGGTGAATGCTCTGGCCGCGATAGAGCGCGAGATGGCCGCCCCCCGCTAGAGCGGGCGTGGAAGACATCGCCGCACGGAGCGTCATGCGGGAAGAAATCCAGGATCCATTGCTCGAGGAGGCGTTGCACTGGCTCGTGGTCCTGAAGGACCGAGGTGCGAGCGCGGCCGATCGCGAAGCTTTTCATGACTGGCTGAATCTCGATCCCAGCCATGGCGCCGCCTGGCGTCGTGCGCAGCAGGTTTGGATGCGCTTGCGGAGAGTGGCGCCAGCCTTCGGAGACCGGCCACCGCAGCGACCCCGATCCTTCGGGCCGCCACGTCTCGTCGAGGATCTGCCGGTCCGTCCCGCGCGTTCAACGCCGGCACCGATGCGCGCGGGTCGCCGACGGTTCTTCCACGCAGCGGGCGCCGTTGCCGTCCTTGCGATACCGACGGCCCTGCTGCCCATGCGGGCGGGTCTGTTCGCCACACACGCCACCGCCGTCGGTGAACGCCGTAGGATCGTTCTGGAGGACGGATCGGGAATCGAACTGGCCGGCGCGTCGTCTCTATCGGTCGATTTTGCCGGCGACCTGCGTCGGATCGTGCTGCACGAGGGCGAAGCCGCTTTCGACGTCGTGCAGGATCTAGCTCGTCCCCTGGTGGTGCATGCCGCTTCGGGTCAGACCCGGGCGCTGGGCATGGGATTCGACATAAAGATGAGCGATGGGCTCGTGGCGGTCACGGTGACGGAGCATTCCGTTCTGGTGTCGGCCAACGGCGTCGAGCCGGTGACCGTGAACGAAGGCCAGCTGGTGCGTTATGGTCCCAACAGGACGGGCACGGTGCGGGATGCCGATCTCGATCAGGTGGAGGCGTGGCGGCGCGACCGGTTGGTTTTCCGAAACACGCCGCTCGGAGAAGTCATCGACGATCTGGAGCGCTATCGCGGTGGCCGTATTGTCCTGACCGATGCGCGCCTCCGCACATTTCCGGTGACGGGTTCTTTCGATGCGCGCGGGGCCGATGCGGCGCTCGACGCTATTGCGAAAGCGCTTCCGCTTCGTGTGACCCGCCTCGGCAGCCTGCTGGTCGTGCTTTCGTCGCGGGGCTGACGCGCCCGACAGAGAATGTTGCTCATGGTGCGATGAAACATCGTCGGCCGCTCGATGGGGATGGGGACGGCCGCACCCGCGTAGCCAGTCCATGCAGATCAAGCGCGGCGCGCTCCTCGTGGGTGCAACAATCCTGGCTTTGCCGCTGGTGGCGGGTGCGTCCCGTTCGGCGATCGCCCAAAGGATCGGGATCACGTCGGCGGTCACGGGTGATCCGACCGGGAAGCCTCCGGACGAGATCGAGCGCATTCTCCATGTCGGGATCGACGTGCAGGCCGGTGAGGTCGTGACCACGGGCGATGCGGATCGCGCCCATCTCCTGTTCCTCGACGGAACCGCCCTGACGATCAGCAATCAGGCGCAGGTCACCCTCGACAGGTTCGTCTACGATGCCGACCAGAAGCTGGGCGAACTCGCGCTCACCGCGACGAAAGGCGTGTTTCGCCTCGTCGGCGGCAGGATCAGCAAGAAGACGCCGGTCGTCGTCGTGACGCCCTCGGCCACACTCACCATTCGCGGCGGCATCGCGATGTTCAGCGTCGAGCCGACGAAGACCACCGCTACCTTCATGTTCGGATACGAAATGACGATGAC
>Ga0182739_1002288_pt1 | contig 18171 bp, 17 predicted proteins | sample eDN5th30CBELigBY_FD_128873 | JGI IMG/M metagenome (GOLD analysis project Ga0182739, IMG submission 128873) | Enriched backyard soil microbial communities from Emeryville, California, USA - eDNA 5th pass 30_C BE-Lig BY (version 2) (version 2) | ecosystem: Environmental > Terrestrial > Soil >...
CCTCCTGGCAACCGGAAGGATGATCACTGCTGTAGATGCACGATTCCGGCGGCGTGAGCGGGGTCGTGACCAGCGCGACGCCCACATAGGCGACGACGACGAACGCCACTCCCAGGGGTGACCAGCGGAGAAGCCTTTTTCCGGCCGGCGAGTTCCCCACGGCGCGCCCGAAGGCAGCGGCCATGATCAACGCCGCCCCGGCCGCTGCGATCAGCAACGCATTGCCCCACACGCTCGCCATCGGCAACATCCGCTTACCTCCTGCCCTGTATCCGACCTGCGCTTTCAGCAGGACAACGGCGCCGCCCGGCCCCGGTTCAACCGCCGCTATCGCCTTCAGCCCTCATATCAGCGTCACGCCGCCCTCGTTCGACGATTCCGGAATGACGCTTAGTGACCCGTCATTTTCAAGTACCACGGCTCGTATGCCTCGAACGTCGCCCTTCCCGCTCGAGCGCACCGCCGACAGCACTTCGCTCTCTGTAATGCGTTGCCGACGCATCGCCTCGCTCAGGAACTCACCGCGATGCAACAGCAATGTCGGTTCGGATTTGACGGCCTTCTCGAACGGTCGCCATCGGACGGAACTCCAGGTCAGGATATATTGCAGCAGAACCAGCAGGCCGAATGCCAGCGCCCCCTCGGCAAGAGTGATCGACTTGTCGAGCAGAACCGACGACAGAGTCGAGCCGAGGGCCACCGTTACGACGAGATCGAACGCATTCAATTTCGTCAGGGTTCGCTTTCCCGACAGCCTGAGAAAAACAATCAGCGCCGCATAGGCGAGCGTTCCGACCGCAACGATTCGCCCCAAGTCCGCCCAATCGGAAAAAAACACCGGACAGCCTCCGTTTCTCTAAGAGCCGCCTTCAAGTGGGCGCGCCGTATGCGCCGTTTGGCGAGGTCACCGACTCCGGTTCGTCGTCTCCGGCTTCAAGAGATTGTCGCCGGACCCTGTAGAGGGCAGACCGCGCGCCTGCGCCCTCAGGGTCCCCGCATCGCTGGACAGGCCAGCTTCGGCTTGCGTGGACACCGCGTCGCTCGGCTCGACGGGACGGGTGTCGCGCGAAACGGGCGCCTCCGCACCCGCCTGCTTCTGGTCGAGGAGAACGACCGGAACATTTTGGGGAAATATCACCTCGCGGGCCTCGTCCGGCATAGTGATGCCGTTCATCTGGAAGGCGCGTTTCACGAGGCGAATGACCGAAGAGCGCACTTTCAGAATGTTGTGCTCACGGCCGTTGAACCAGAAGTAGATCTTCATGTCGACGGTCGCTTTACCGAGAGCGTCGGCGAGGACGAGCGGCTCGGGCTCCTGCAGGACCGCCGGGTGCTCCGCCATGACCGCAAGCGCGATTTCCTGGACCTTGTCTATGGCGTCTTCATATCCGACCCCGATCGTGAACTCCTCCCGCCTGTTTGGGCTGGCAGTGAAGTTACGAATGGACTCCGTGTACATCGTGGCATTGGGAACCTGCACGACGTTGCCGTCGAGGGTCATGAGGATCGTGGCCCGTACGTTCAATTGCTGCACGTACCCGGTCTCCCCTGCGACCTCGACCAGGTCGCCCGTCTCGAACGGACGCTGCATGCTGAGGAAGATACTCGCGAGGAAGTTCTCGGTGATGTTGCGAAAAGCCATGCCAAGCGCCAGACCGACGAGACCGGTGCCGCCGACAACGGTCAAGGCCAGCTGGGTGAGGCCGGACACCCGAAGCACGATGTAGAGCCCCGCCAGCAGGACGAACGTGCCGGTTGTCCAGGCAAATACCCCGCGCATCAACCGCGATCGCACCCGGTCTCTCAGCAGGCGGCGGGTCGCGCGCACACCAGCCAGCTGGCAAGCACCGAGAAGGCAAGGACGACAACGCCGAGAAAAAAGAACGGAAGAGCGAGAAGAACGTCCTGGCGTAGCTGCGACAGTCCATCGCTTGCAGATCCGAAATCCCACGCCGACGGGGGCAGAAGCCTCATTCGGTTCGCAACGGCGACGACGCCCTGCGTATTTCGGGCGAGGTTCCCGGCCCACTGGCGCACCTCGGCCGTCTGGGCCTCACCGCTCAGGAAGACGACCCCATCCCTTACCGCAACTTCAAACGTCGGAAACCAGCCCGTAGCCTCGAGAATGTCCAGAAGACGTCGTCGGATTTCATCGTCGCGCGCCGCAGGCAGCACATCGACTTTACCGGGAGCGCCGATGGTTCCTTCGGGCTCCGCCATTTCCGTTCGCCCAAGCGACTGCGCTTGAGCGGTATGCCCGGAGGCGAAAGCCACCCAGGTCATCAATCGGAATAAGAGAGCAGCGAGCACGCTCCTCATACTCGCCTCCCTGCCATCCAACCGATCGGCTAAGGTGATCGGTCGCAGCGCTGTTCAGTCGAAGGACATCCACCTATGGTGAACGATCAGAAAAGGACCTCGCCGGCCATGAGGCCGAGCACGAGCAGGATCACGAAAATCACCACAGCGATTCCGAACAGCCATTTCGCGATCGTCGCGGTTCCGGCAGCAATGTTCGTGAATCCGAAGAATCCCGCCACCAGCGACACGAGAAGGAAGACGAGCGCCAATTTCAGCATGAAAGAATCCTCGGTTGGGCGAAATTACGCGCCGTCACGCTCATCGGGTCTTCTTCTCGGCGGGAGAGCGCGGCTGCGAAGCACGGGGTGCGGACCCCGCGCTTCGCCGTTCGCTAGTTCTTCATGGGCTTCATGGACGAGGCGTCCGCAGCCTTGCCGGCATCCGGGCCGGGCTTGTCGACGTCGCCGAGATTGAAGGGCGCTGCCTTCTTCAGGTCGTCCTTGTTCGTGTTCACGACTAGCCGAAACGAGCCATCGCGCTGTTCGCTGAGCACGATCGACGCCGGGGAGATGGCGACGTCGCGCTCGCCCATGCCGAGGAAGCCGCCGACGCTGACCACGACGGCCTTGATCGTCTTGCCATTGTCGATGACCAGATCGCTGACTTCGCCGATATTCTCGTCCTTGAGATTGTAGACGTTGGTGCCCATCAACTTGGACGCGCGCACGTCGGCGGGATTGGCCGTGTACAATGTCATGACGAGTGCCGAGCTATCGACGCGCTGCAGCCCCGGCTTCGTCCCGGTGGCACTGGGCGTGCCGGCCGGCGGGGTCGAGGATGTTGTCGAGGGGCTCGCCGTCTGAGCGACGGCCAGGCTCGTCATACCAATCAGGGCGCAACCGGTCGCAAGTAGAAGTTTCTTCATAAACGCCTCCTTGTTGTTGTGTCTGAGGAGAATGCCTCCCGGCGCCCATGGTTGCCTTGGCAATGACTTCTCTATTCGAGAAAGGCGACCTGTCGTCTTCGATCAATAGCGGTAGGTGGCGGCCAGGCCGCTCGGCAACGCCACCCGCTCGGCGGGAACCACCAACACGGTTCCACCCATCCTCGTGACCAGCTCACCGAGATCGTCGAGCATGTCATCTACATCGGGAGCGCGCAGCTCGGCCTTTTCGACCCGCCCCGTCTCGACGTCGAGACGACCTGCGATCTCACGGCCGGCTTCGATCATCAGCATCGCGACACGGCCGGCGGCTGCGGCTTTGGCGACCTCGGTGAGATCGTCGCTTCCTGTGCCCCGCGCCTTGGCCTGCTCGAACTCGCCGTGAAGGCTCTCGAGGCGCGCCTGATATTGCGGTTCGATGACCTCCCAGGCGTGGTCGCGCAGGTCGTCGGTCGACAGCGACTCCGGATTGAGGCGAATGCCTTCGGCCAGGAGAAAGGGATTCTGGCTGACCGCGCGGAAGCGATGATGGTGCTCTGGCAGCGCCGCCAGGATGAGCGGGAGGCCCGAGGGCCTTGAAAAGCGCTCCAGTACGGCGCGGTCGACCGCCCGGAAGTAGCGATCCGCTTCGTTGTCGGCCTCGCTGCCTCGGCCTCCCGTCCCATGATGCAGGGGAATACCGACACCGCCTTCGGCTGGCGTCTCGCCGGTGGTCTGGGCGCCCGTGTCGTGACCCGACCTGGTCATGTCGACCTCGTCGAGCGTGCGCCGATTGCCCTCGAAGAGCCGGACGCCCTGAAGGCTGACACCCAGCACATGGTAGCGATCCGCTGTCTGCAGGAAGCGTCGCAAGGGTTTCGTGTGGAAGCTGTCGGCCACGACGACCAGTTCGTCGACGGGCTGGGAAACTCTCAGCGCCCTGAAAAAGCCTGGCGCGCCGAGAACGGCCAGTCCCTCCAGCGTGTGATTCCAGAACTCCGTATCCCGTGCGAGCGCGTGGAACGGCTCAAGGAGCTGCTTGACCTCGGAAGACGAAAATCTGCGTTGCAGGGATGCTTCGAGCTGCTTCACCAGATTGCGAAAGCGAATCGGGTCTTCCTGATTCTCGGGATGCCGCCTGCTCGTAGGCTGGTAGAGCGAGAGGCACGGGCCGTTCTCGATGCCTGAGATTTCCATGAGCATCTGGCTCGTGAGGAATGTGATTTCTGGTCCACTGCCGGTCATTGTTTTCATGCTTTCTCCCACCTCGAAGAGAGGGGGCTATGCAGTCATCGGGAGGAGTCGCGCGGGCGTAGGTAGTGAGCGCAGAACGCGCACACGAGGCAGACCGCTGGTCTGGTGTCACCGTGGCTCCCGAACGCGTCGCAACGGGTCGGGTTCCGAGTCGTCCGCGGCCACCACGATAAGGGTGGCAACCTTTGCGCTCCGCTCGCTTTGCATACCAACTGAAATGCGGGGTAAGGGCCATGACGGATCAGCCGGACTACACCGAATACGACGGCGCCGTGGGCGGCTGGGGCTCGCTGCGGGGCATTGCGGAGACGATGGGCCGCGAGATGTCGGCCGTGGGTGCGCTCGACACGCTGCGGCAACAGAACAAGACCGGTGGCTTCATGTGCGTGAGCTGCGCGTGGGGCAAGCCCAAGCATCCGCATGCCTTCGAGTTCTGCGAAAACGGCGCGAAGGCGACCCTCTGGGAATTGACCACCCATCGCTGCACGCCGGACTTCTTCGCCAGCCACACGGTGAGCGAGCTGCGGACCTGGACGGACCACGACCTAGAGCAGCAGGGCCGCCTCACCCACCCGCTGCGCTACGACGCCGCCAGTGATCGCTACCTGCCCTGCACCTGGCAGGACGCGTTCTCAGCGATCGGCGCGTCGCTTAAGGCCAGCGAGCCGAAGAAGACGGTGTTCTACGCTTCGGGTCGCGCTTCGCTCGAGACCTCGTATCTCTATGCCCTGTTCGCGCGTGTCTATGGGCACAACAATCTGCCCGACAGCTCCAACATGTGCCACGAGACCACATCGGTTGCGCTGAGCGAACTGATCGGCTCGCCGGTTGGTACCTGCGTGCTCGAAGACTTCGAGAAATGCGACGCGATGTTCTTCTTCGGGCAGAACACCGGCACGAACAGCCCGCGCTTTCTCCATCCGTTGCAGAAGGCCGTCGAGCGCGGCTGCAAGGTGGTGACCTTCAATCCACTCCGCGAGAAGGGCCTGACGGCCTTCATCAATCCGCAGCGCCCGTTGCAGATGCTGACGGGTCAGGAGACCCCGATCAGCTGCCAGTATCTCCAGCCGCGCGCCGGTGGCGACATCGCCGCGATCATGGGTCTCTGTAAGTTCGTGCTCGCGGAAGACGAGCGGCAGGGTGGTACCGTGATCGACCATGCGTTCATCGCTCAGCACTGCACCGGCTTCGAGGCCTTCCACGCCAAGACGGATGCGACCTCCTGGGAGCAGATCGAACGCGAGTCCGGCCTCAGCCGCGCCGACATCGAGGAGGCCGGCCGGGTCTATGTCGAGGCCGAGCGCGTGATCGGCGTTTACGGCATGGGCCTCACCCAGCATGTCCACGGATTCGAGAACATCGCCATGCTCGTGAACCTGCTGCTGATGCGCGGCCATATCGGACGCGACGGCGCAGGCATCTGCCCGGTGCGCGGCCATTCCAACGTGCAGGGCCAGCGCACCGTGGGCATCGCCGAGAAGCCTGAGTTGGTGCCGCTCGACACGCTGGCGAAGATGTTCGACTTCGACCCGCCGCGCAGCCAAGGCATGAGCACCGTCGATGTCTGCGAGGGGCTGCTCGCGGGCGAGGTGCAGGCCTTCATCGGGCTGGGCGGCAACTTCGTGCGCGCCATTCCCGACCAATCCCGCATCGAACCGGCCTGGGAGCGCATGCAGCTCACCGTGCAGATCGCGACCAAACTCAACCGCAGCCATCTCTTCAACGGGCGGGTCGCCTATCTGCTGCCGTGCCTCGGCCGCAGTGAGGAGGATATCCAGGCAACCGGTTCGCAGACGGTGACGATCGAGGACAGTTTCAGCCACATCCACGCCTCGCTCGGCCATCGCGAACCCGCGAGCGAGCATCTCCTGTCGGAAACGGCGATCGTGACCGGCATGGCCAAGGCGACCCTGGCGCCGAACCCGAGGCTGCGCTGGGACGACTGGACGGCCGACTATGCGCTGGTGCGGGACCTGATCGCCGAGACCTATCCGGAACAATTCTACGACATGAACGAGCGTATCTTCGAGCCCGGCGGCTTCTATCGCGGCAACCCGGCGCGCGAGCGGGAGTGGAAGACTGAAAGCGGACGCGCGCAGTTCACCGCGCCGCAGATGCTCGCCGCCACCGATGTCGAGGACGCGCCCGACCGCTATCGCCTGATCACGCTGCGGTCCAACGACCAGTTCAACACCACGGTCTACGGCTACAGCGACAGGCTTCGCGGGATCGAGGGCACGCGCGACGTGGTCATGATGAACGCGGCGGACATGGGACGCGCCGGACTGGTCGCGGGCCAGCGCGTGTCCCTGGTGGGCGATGCCGGTGACGGCCATCAGCGCCGAGTCGACGGGCTCGAGATCGTGCCGTTCGAACTTCCCGACGGCACGCTCGCGGGCTACTTCCCCGAACTCAACCCGCTGGTCGCGCTGCGCCACCACGACCGCAAGTCCAAGACGCCTGCCAGCAAGGCCGTTCCCGTCCGCATCGAGGCCGCTTAGGCTGTCATGGATCACGCCGGCAAGGATCCCGTTGGAGCCGCCATCGCCCGCTCGGCACCGGAAACGCTGGCCGCCAAGGCCATGCAGGACTGGCCGCGGATGGCGGTGCTGGCCATCCTTGCCGGCGCCTTCATTGGCTTCGGCTCAGTGATCTCCCTCGTCGCCCAGTCGGGTTTCGCGGACGGGCCGACGCCCGGGCCGGTGCTGGTCCTGTCGGGGCTGGCTTTCTCGGTCGGCCTCATCCTCGTGATGGTGGCGGGCGCCGAGCTCTTCACCGGCAACACGATGATGGTCCTGCCGGGGGTCACCGGCGCGCTCGCCGTCCGGCGGATGATCGCCGCGTGGTGCCTCGTGTGGCTGGGCAATCTCGCGGGCAGCGTGGCCGTCGCCCTGCTCTTCGCGGGGGCCGGCGGCCTGGAGGGCGGCGTCGGCGATGCGGCGCGAAGCGTGGCGGGCGACAAGCTGGCCAAATCGGCGATGGCTGTCTTCTGCTCGGGCATCCTCGCCAACGTCCTCGTCTGCCTCGCCGTGTGGATGTCGATGAACGCCAACACGCTTCCGGCCAAGATCCTGGCGATCGTCGGCCCGATCACGGTGTTCGTAGCGGCGGGCCTCGAACATTCCGTCGCCAACATGTCGCTGATCCCGATGGCATGGCTGAGCGGCATGCCGGATGACTGGTCCGCGGGCGTCCTCAACCTGGCTCTCAGCACTGCAGGCAATATCGTCGGTGGCTCCCTGCTCGCCGTCGCCCTGGCCTATGGGTACGACGCCTTGAAACAGGACTCTGCGTGAAGGAAGCGAGGGACCTTTGAATCACATGCGATGCGCTGGCGCTCGAAAGCAGGGAACTCCAGCCTTCCAATTGCGTTCCGTGTGAACTCCCGTTTCTCCTTGGCGCATGGCGGCGCACGAGCATGACCAGTTATTGCGGCGCCCCTCCTCACCCCTACGACTGGCTCGAGCGCTGGAACCTCGACCCGGTGCTGCTGGTCGCGCTCGCCATCGCGGCGACGATGGCGCTGCGGTCGCCGCATCCGCGCCTCGCGCTGGCGTCGGTCGGCGTCCTCGCCGTGGTGTTCGTGTCGCCGCTCTGCGCGCTGAGCGTCGCGCTCTTCTCCGCCCGCGCCGTGCACCACGTGCTGCTGGTCGCCGTCGCCGCGCCATTCGCCGCTCTCGCCCTTCCTGCACGCGGATATCGCTATCTCGGAATCGCCTTCGCGATCTCGACCGCGACCCTGTGGGCCTGGCACCTGCCCGCGTTGTACGACCGCGCGCTGGGCAACACGGCGACCTACTGGCTGATGCAGCTCAGCCTGCTGGGCACCGCGATCTGGTTCTGGCGGGAGCTGTTCGCCGCACCGCCGGTGACGGCCTCGATGGTCTCGATCCTCGCGATGGCGCAGATGGGCATGCTGGGTGCGTTGCTCACCTTCGCGCGCGCGCCGCTTTATGCCAGCCATGCCGCGTCCACACTGCCCTGGGGGCTGGAGCAGGTCGCCGACCAACAGCTCGCCGGCCTGGTCATGTGGGTGCCGGGCGTGATCCCCTACGCGCTCGTGACAGCACTGATCGCGCGTCGCATCTGGACGCGGGCCGCCGGCACGGCATGATCGCGGCGCTGAAATTCCTCCACATCGCTGCCCTGTCGATCTGGTGTGCCGGCCTCGTCGGTCTGCCGCTTCTGCTCGCGCGCCACGATCCGTCTGACGACCAGCACCGCTACTCGCGACGCCGGATAGCGACCCATGTGGCCTATGTCGGCGTCGTGACACCGGCGGCCGTGATCGCGATCGGGCTCGGCACGGCACTGATCTTCCTGCGCGACGTCTTCGTACCCTGGATGTTCGTGAAGCTGGCACTGGTCGGCCTGCTTGTGCTCGCGCATGCCTGGCTGGGCCACCTCACCCTTCAGGTCGGCGAACGTCAGGGCGCCTACGCGGTGCCGCACCCGGCGCCGCTTCTCCTGATCTCCGGCCTCACGATGCTGGTGATCCTGATCCTGGTGCTGGGCAAGCCGTTCGTCGACGACCGCATCGTGCCAGCCTGGATGCTGGCGCCGCAGGGTCAGCGCTTGCCGGTGGACGAGGTTCCGAGATGGTAGTCGAATACCAGCTTGCCGCCGTGCCACCCGGTGATGGCGGTGAAGCCCGCCGCCAACAGCGAGAGCATCGCGCCCCATGGCAGCACCGCCTGCTCGTAGCCCGTGAGACGGTAGCCCCAGTTGGCACCGAGGATGGAGAGCAGCATCACGGCGAGCACGAAGTGCGTCCAGCTGGCGGAGCGGGCACGGATGCCCGGCACCAGCAGCAGCTCGACGGTGCCGGCGAAACCGGCGGCCACGCCCAGCAGGAACGCCATGCCGCTGGCCCACAGGGCGGCCCGTGCCCAGAAGACGTCGCCCGTCCACCAGAAGAAGCCGTCGGCGCCCAGGGTGCACATGGTGAGCGCGATGGGAAAGGCGACCAGCATGGCGTGAATGGGATGGCCGGCGACGGCAATGCGCGATTCGGTGCGATGGAAGTGGGACTGCGCCTCGATCGGATCGACCCGCCCCTCGGCCTCTTCGGTCGGGGAACCTTCGGAAACAACAGCCATCGGCCCCTCCTCCATCCGCTGAGTGCAGCGCTGGTAACGATGGTCGTCGGTGGATGTTCCGGACCGCTGTCGACGCTCGACGCGGCCGGCCCGGCGGCGGCGCGGGTGGCCGCCTTCTGGTGGGCCATGCTGGCCGGCGCGACGGCGCTCACTCTGCTGGTCTTCGTGCTGCTGTTGCTGGCGTTCGTGCGCCGCGGACGTGAGGGCCCTGCCAGCCCGACCCTGTGGATCGGTGGGCTCGGCGTCGCGATGCCCATCGTCGTGCTGCTGACACTGGTGGGATACGCGCTGATGCTGGGCGAACGCATCATCGCGCCCGGCCTCTCGGGCACCGTCGTCATCGATGCGACGGGCCGGCAATGGTCCTGGGAGTTCAGCCATCGCGTCCGCACCGAGACGCAGGTGACGGAGAACGAGCTGCACATGCCCGCCGGCCAGCCGGTGGTGCTGCGTATCGCCGCGGTCGACGTGATCCACAGCTTCTGGGTGCCCCGACTGGCTGGAAAGATGGACGCCATCCCCGGCCATGTGAACGTGCTTCGCCTGCAGGCCGTGGAGCCGGGCGTGTACGAAGGCCAGTGCGCGGAGTTCTGCGGCAGCGGCCATTCCGGCCACCTGTTCCGCGTGATAGTCCACGACGAAGCGGGTTGGGCCGCCTTCCAGCGCGGAGAGGACCGATGAACGCGTTGCGACGCCATCGTGTGCTCAACGCCATCTGGGGTGCGCCGACGGGTTGGCGCGGCACAGTGGTCTCTGTCAACCACTCCGACATCGGCAAGCGTTTCGTGATCGCCGCCTTCGTCTTCTTCGCCATCGGCGGTGTGCTGGCGATGATGATCCGCGCCCAGCTGGCGACGCCCGGCAGCGCCTTCGTCGGTCCCGACATCTACAACCAGCTGTTCACGATGCACGGCAGCATCATGATGTTCCTGTTCGCCATCCCGATGTTCGAAGGGCTGGCGCTCTACATGCTGCCGAAGATGCTGGGCAGCCGCGACATGGCCTTCCCCCGCCTCTCCGCCTATGGCTGGTGGTGCTACCTGTTCGGCGGAACGATCCTGATCGCCTCGATGGTGTTTGGCGTGGCGCCCGATGGTGGCTGGTTCATGTACACGCCGCTGTCCTCGAAGGCCTATACGCCGGGGATCAACGCCGACGTCTGGCTGCTGGGCATCACCTTCGTCGAGATTTCGGCGATCGCTGCCGCCATCGAGATCGCCGTCTCGGTTCTGAAGCTGCGCGCGCCGGGCATGCGGCTGGACCGCATGCCACTCTTCGCCTGGTATCTGCTGATCACCGCGCTGATGATGATCGTGGCCTTTCCGCCGCTGATCCTGGGCTCGATCCTGCTGGAAGTGGAGCGCGCGTTCGACTGGCCGTTCTTCGATCCGACGCGCGGCGGCAGTCCGCTGCTGTGGCAGCATCTGTTCTGGCTGTTCGGCCATCCCGAGGTCTACATCATCTTCCTGCCGGCGGCCGGCGTGATTTCCACCGTCCTGCCCGTGCTCGCCCGCACCCGCATCCTGGGCTACGGCTGGATCGTGGCCGCGTTGCTCTCTCTCGCCTTCCTCAGCTTCGGCCTGTGGGTGCATCACATGTTCACCACCGGCATCCCGCACATGGCGCTGGGATTCTTCTCGGCCGCCTCGGCGCTGGTGGCGCTGCCCACGGCGGTACAGGTCTTCGCCTGGATCGGCACGCTGTGGAACGGCCGGCCCGAACTGAAGCTGCCGATGCTCTACCTGCTGGGCTTCTTCGTGATCTTCGTGATCGGCGGCATGACCGGCGTGATGCTGGCGATGGTGCCCTTCGACCTGCAGGCGCACGACACGCACTTCGTGGTGGCGCATCTGCACTATGTGCTGATCGGCGGCTTCATCTTCCCGATGCTCGCCGGCGCCTACTACTGGCTGCCGCATTTCACCGGCCGGACCCGCGACGACCTGCTGGGCAAGGCCTCGTTCTGGCTGATTTTTATCGGCTTCAACGTGACCTTCTTCATGATGCACCTGACGGGCCTGCTCGGCATGCGGCGGCGCGTCCACACCTACCCCGAAGAGGCGGGATGGACGCTGCTGAACCTGGTCTCGTCGGTCGGCAGTTTCGTCATGGCCTTCGGCTTTGCGCTGTTCGCCATCGACGTCGCATTGCACCTCTATTACGCGCGCCGCCGGCGCCGCAATCCGTGGACCGCCGGCACGCTCGAATGGGCCATGCCGATCCCGACGCCCGCCTACAACATCGCAAGCCTTCCGACCGTCACCGATCGCGAGCCCATGACTCAGTCTCCTGCGCTCGCCACCGCATTGGCGCGCGGCGAAGGCTATCTCGGCGAGCCGCGCGATGGCTGGCGCGAGACGATGGCGGTGGAGACCACGACGGGCGCGATCGACCACATCGTCGTCCTGCCCGGCAACACGTGCCTGCCGATCGTCACGGCCGCGGTGACGGGGTGCTTCTTCCTCTGCCTGCTCGCCGGCCACTATTGGCTGTCGCTCCTGCCCGTGGCCGGCGTCGTGGCGCTCGGCCTGCGCTGGGCCTGGGTCCTCGACTGGCGCCAGGATCTCGGACCGCTGCCGATCGGCCGCGGCGAGGTGGCGCCGATCCATCGCGAGGCCGTCGGCGCGCCCGGCTGGTGGGGCAGCGCCTTCCTCCTGGTCGCCGATGGCACCGCTCTGGCCTCTTTGCTGTTCGGCTATGCCTTTCTCTGGGTCATCGCGCCGAACTGGCCGCCGCCCGAGCGGATCGAGGGTGGTCTCGCGGCGGCCCTCGTGGCCGCCGCAGCGGGACTGGCCGGCTGCCTGTTCACGCGTCGCTGCCTGGCCGAAGGAGCCAACGGCCTGTCGGCGCCGGCCAGTCGCATGGCGCTCTCTGCTACCGCGGCGCAGCTCGTTACCATCCTCGCGCTCGTGACGCTCGGCATCACGGCGTTGCCCGCGCCGCAGGAGCACGCCTACGCCGCCGGCAGCTGGGCGCTGCTGGCCTACGCACTGCTGCACGCCGCCATCGCCCTGCTCTGCGCAGGCTTCGGCCGTATCCGCATCACCGCAGGCCACGTCTCGCCGCGTCGCACGCTGGACCTCCGCGTGGCGCGCCTGTTCGGCGACTACTCGGCGGCGACGCTCGCGATCGTGCTTGTCTGTCTCTTGGCGCCTGCGGTGGCGGCGTGAGTCTGCTCGCGCGAATCAGCGCCGGGCTCCTTCTCTGGGCCTTCGGCTTCTCGCTCCTCTACGCGATGCAAGGCACGGGCTGTGCCTATGGCTGGGCGGATGTTGCCCTCTTTGGCACCACGCTGCTGCGCGGAATCCTGGTCGCGACCTGGCTGGTGCTCGTCGCCGCTTGCCTCGCGCTGCTGCGGCTCGTGCGTTCGGCCTCGTCGGACTTCGAGAACCGGGTAACACTTGCAACGACGCTCGCAGGCGCCGGCGCCATGCTGGTGACCGGCTCGCCAGTCGCGCTCACCTCGGCGTGCGCTTGATCAACATCACCTCCCCGTCACACCGGAGGTGAAGAAGCAACCTCAATCCTCGTCCGGATCGCCCTCGGTCTCCCGTAGCGAGATCGCATCGGCGAAGCGCTTCGCGACGGCATGCAGGCCTGCCTCTTCGGCGGCGCGCAGGCCCTCGCGGTTGGCATCGAGCCGGGCGAAATCTTCCGGCGGCGCGGCAGCCAGCGCCCGCTCAATCAGGTCGATGGCTTCGCCGTATTTCTTCTGGCCGCGCAAGGCGGCGGCGACCTTGGTCGCGTCCTGCAGACTGCTCATGAACTCCAACTTCCTCCCGATGGGCGAGGCGCTCAACGGCCCCGGTGCGGGGAAGTTGCACCCGATCGCCGGCGCAGGGCCAGGGCCGCCAGCGCAGCCAGCGCGGCGCTGACGAGCAGGAGGATATCCATGCCGGCCACTGGCCAGAGACGCGCTTGTCCGAGGCTCCGGACGAGATGATCGCCGGTGGTGATCCAGTTGAGCGGCACCGCGACCAGAGCGAGGGCCGCGATCGCCCCGCATTGTTCGATCCACGCACGCCGCGGCCGCAGCGCGGCATGGGCGAAGCTCGCCAGCCATGCGAGATAGAACGCCCACATCTCCAGTGACGCACGATCCTCGCCGAGGAAGACCGTACCGAGCGGCAGCAGCCGGTTGGCGACGAAGAACGAAAGCGTGGCGATGACGATGCCGCTCGCCGAGCCGATGGTCAGCGCCTCCACGAGGCGCACGCCGCGCGGGCCCAGGCGGTCGTCCTTCTTCCTCCGCGACTCCAGCCAGAAGAGATAGCCGGTCGCGATCAGCGCACAGCCCGCGAGGCCCAGGACGAAATAGACCCAGCGCAGGGTCCAGTGGCGGAACTGGATGAGATGCAGCCCGGCGATGAAGCGTTGCGCCGACAGGACCGGCTGCGGCGCGATGCGACGGTGTAGTAGCGCGCCGGTGCTCGTGTCGAAATAGGCAATGTCGGAACGGCCCGCGACGCGGTCCTCGCCGTGGCGGGCCACCTGCACCACCGCGGCGGCATCGCCGGGATGGCGGACGAACAGGTATCGCGGCGTCTCGCCGTCCCACAGCTGCCGCGCGTCGCCCATCATGGCATCGAGCGACGCGAGCGCGCCGGGCCGACCGAGCCTCGGTCTGTCATAGTTTCCGTAGGCTTCGCGCGCGAAGGCGCGCGCCTCGTCGCCATAGGCGAACTGGATCGTGCCGGGAAAATACACGCCATAGAAGATGATCACGCCCGACAGGGTGATCATGAAATGAAACGGCAGGCCCAGCACGCCGGTCACGTTGTGCAGGTCGAGCACCAGGCGGCGCGGCTGTTTGTCGGCCCGGAAGGTGAAGAAGTCGGCGAAGATCTTGCGGTGGATCACCACGCCCGAAACGCAGAGCAGCAGCATCGCCATGCCCGCCATGCCGACGATCCAGTAGCCCAGCCGGACATGCAGCATGTAGTGAAAGGGATAGAGGAAGCCCGTGCCCGCCCATGTGCCGGGATCGGGCAGCGCGGCGCCGGTCGCAGGATCGAACAGCCGCACGAGCTGGCGCGTCCCCTCGCGCCACGTGACCTGGAGCACCGGAGCCCGTTCCGTCGGAAGCTGCGCGAACCACGAGGTTGCCTTGGCGGCCGCCGCCGCCTCATAGGAAACACGCAGCGCGTCGACGACTGCGACCTCATCGGTCGGCGCGAGCCGCGTCATCGGCGCCATCCAGCGATCGATCTCGCGATCGAACACCGACAACGTCCCCATCCAGAAGATGGCGAACAGCAGCCCGCCCAGCACCACACCGGCCCAGGTATGAAGCCAGTCCATCGAGGCGCGAAAACCCGTGCCCATGTCGACAGCGTGCAGCCAGCCCTAGAAGTCCGCCGTCAGGGCGAGGCGGAAGGTGCGCGGCGTGCCGACATTGAGACGCGTGTTGAACGACACCATCGACCAGTAATTGGTATCGAGAAGGTTCTCGACGTTGAAGCGGATCGCCACCGGCTTGCCCGTGGGACTCTTGGCGTCGGCGATCACATAGCGCGCGCCGACGTCGAAGCGCACCCAGTCGGGAATGCTCTGCCGCGGATTGGTCAGACCGACATATTGGGTACCGGTGTAAATCACCCTTCCGTCGAGCGTCAGGCCGCGCACGAACGGCGTGTCCCATTCGCCGGCCAGGTTCACCTGCACGTTGGGCGCGCCGGCGGCCTGCCAGCCGTCGTTCACTCCGCCCGCCGTACTGACCAGGATCGCCTCCTGGAACATCGCGCCACCCAGCAGCCGCACGCCCTCGGTCGGCGTTCCGAACACATTGAGTTCGATACCGCGGTTGCGCTGCAGGCCGTTTTCCGTGAGCGTATTGGTCGCGGCATTGGCGATGGAGCTGGGCTGGCTGATCTGGAAGGCGCTGAGCGTCGTGGTGAACTTGCCCCAGTCGATCTTGGTGCCGACCTCGAACTGCGTCGACAGGAAAGGCGAGAACACCTCGCCGGCATTGGCGAAAGTCGGCCCGACGACCGTGCCGGGCTGCAGACCCTGGATGAAGTTGCCATAGAACGAGACCTCCTTCCACGGGCGCACGACCAGCGCGACCGAGGGGGTGATCGCATCCTGCAGGTAAGCCGAGGTGAGCACGCCGTTCGTGAGGTTGAAGTTCTCGCCCATGATCTGCTGGTAGCGCGCGCCGACCGTGAGCTGTACGCGCTTCTCGGCGAAGGACAGCGTGTCGGCGATGGCAAAGCTGTTGAGCTGCAGCGTGCTCGACTTGCGCGGCGACTGGGTGGTGATGTTGGGCTGCGCGATGACGTTCGGCGTGTAGATGTTCGAGGCATAGGCGGTGCCGATGCCGCGCCCGAAGCCGAACACCTGCTGGTAACGCACCGCACTGATGACGAAGCTATGTCCGACCGGCCCGGTTTCGGCCTCGCCGCGCAGGCCGATCTCGCTCGTCCATTTCGTTTCGTAGGAGGTATTCGAGTAGGGAGTCTGCGTGCTGGCCCCGCTCCAGCTCGAAACAATGGGATCGCCCGACCACAGCGAGTTCCAGCGATTGTCGTGCGCGCCGATCGCGCCATAGAGGGTGACGCCCGGCCAGACATCGACCTCTGCCCGCAGCGCGCCGAACAGGTCCTGCGAATAGGTTTTGGTCCAGGGCAGGATGAAGTTGCTGTTGAGGTCCGGTACGCCCGGCACCGGCGCGCCGGCTGCCACGCTCACATAGCCAACGCCGCCGCTGATGTACTGGGACTGGTAGCCGCCGTCGAAGGAGACGCGGAAACCGTTGCCGCGATAGTCGAGCCCGATCGTGCCCAGTCCCAGCTCCTCGGCATTCCACATCACCGGCGTCTGGCCGGCGCGATAGGCGCCGTTCAGGCGCACGCCCAGTTCCTTGTCGGGGCCGAAGCGGCGGCCGACATCGACGGCGCCGCCGAACTGCGCGGCCGAACTGTAGGCGGCGGTCACGCGGTTCATCGGCTCGTCGTGCGCGCGCTTCGGCACGACGTTGATCGTGCCGCCGATCGCGCCGGTGGGCGGCATGCCGTTCAGCATCGCGCTCGGCCCTTTCAGCACCTCGATTCGTTCGGCCAGTTCGACGCCGATCGAATAGGAAGGCAGCAGGCCGTAGAGCCCGCCATAGGCGATGTCGGTGCCCTCGACCGTGAAGCCGCGGATCATCATGTTCTGCGCGCCGTTGTTGCCGGTCGGCCGCACGATGCGGACCGACGGATCGTCGATCAGTACGTCGCGAATGGTCTGTGCCTGCTGGTCCTGTGCCTTCTGCGCGGTGTAGCTCGTCTGGTTGAACGGCGTTTCCATGACGTCGCGATTGCCCAGCAGTCCGAGCTGGCCGCCCGTCGCCACCTGCCCGCCGGCATAGGCCGGCGGGATGTTGTCGATCATCGCCTGCGACGGCACCGCGAAGATGCCCTGCACCTGCACGGGATCGAGTTGGAGCGTCGAGGGATCGAGCGGTGCCTGGCCGACGCGCTGGAGCGCGATGGTCGTGCCACCGAGCAGGCTGTAGGTGAGTCCGGTACCCGCGAGCAGGCGCTGCAGTGCCTCGTCGACGCTCATCGCCCCCTGCCCCCCCTCGGTCGAGAGGCCGCGCACGAGCGCGGCATCGGCGGAAATCTGGCGGCCGGACTGCTGGCCGAACAGCGGCAGGGCGCTCGCCAACGGCTGCGGTCCGATGTTGAAGGCACGTTGTGCCGGCGCCTGGACGGTCTGAACCTCGGACGACTGAGCGAAGGTCGGTGCCGTCCCCGTCGCCAGTGCCATCGTGATCGCAGACGTGCCCAGCACCGCCGTGACGCTCAGAGAACCCAAACGCTTGTCCATCGCCGCAACATCTCCCCGCAGAGCAGGAACATCGGACGCTGCCCACCCTCGTGGAGGGCAGCGCATTCGCTCCTTCACTGGGGCAACGAGCGGCTCGCCGACTTTTCTAAGAAAATCGTTCGAGCGCGTGATCGGACATCACGAGGCGGAGACGACCAGTAGCCACGGCGTCAGGCGGCGCACCTTGGCGCCATGCACGCGCGCCATGCCGCGCAGCGCATCCTCGGGGTCGGCGAGATTGTAGGCGCCGGTGATGCGGCGATCGGCCAGCCGGCCATCGGTCAGCACGATCGTGCCACCGAAGTAGCGACGCAGCTGATCGATCGCATCGCCCAGTCGAGTCTCCTGCGCGTAGAGCTGGCCCTGCCGCCAGGCCGCCACGAGTTCGGGCTGCTCGCTGCCCCGGGTCGAGAGGCCGTCGCTCGCGACCCGCACGAACTGACCGGCGACGAGCCTCGCCGCATTCTCGATGGGCGCACCGGCCGTAGCGACGGCGACGATCCCCTCCTCGACCGACACGGCGACATCGTCACTGCCGAGGCGGACGTCGAAACGCGTGCCCAGCACGGTTGTCTCGACGTCCCGCGCCCTCACCCGGAAGGGCCGCGCGGGATCGGGCCGCACCTGGAAGAAGGCCTCCCCCGAGAGAAGCTCGACACGACGTCCCGGCTGGTCGTCGGCGATGGTCACGGCGATGGCGCTGGCCGGCGCCAGAATCACGCGGCTGCCGTCGGGCAAGTCGACCTGGCGCAGCTCGGCCGTGCCAGTCACGTGGTCGGCGCG
>Ga0182739_1002289_pt1 | contig 18164 bp, 14 predicted proteins | sample eDN5th30CBELigBY_FD_128873 | JGI IMG/M metagenome (GOLD analysis project Ga0182739, IMG submission 128873) | Enriched backyard soil microbial communities from Emeryville, California, USA - eDNA 5th pass 30_C BE-Lig BY (version 2) (version 2) | ecosystem: Environmental > Terrestrial > Soil >...
GAGATAGAGGATACAACTCCTGTATGTCCCTGCACATAGACATTAGCATCTGCCTCTTGACCATCAATGGTTACTTTATAGTGTGTACCTGTTGAAGTTTTTACTGTAGATATCTTCGTAACTTCACCTTTAAATTGTTTCAATGCGATATCTTTTGCTTCTTGTTTTGAAATAACAGGTGTTTCCACTTGCTCCTTCACTTCATGATTGGCTATTATCTTTTTTTTATTTAAATCATACTCAATCTGATAGTATTTTTGATCTTTCTCTACAATAGCTTCTACAAAAGGTCGGCCTTCCTTATCCATTTGTTTAATTTCCTGTACGCGGCCGTTTAGTTCATTTTCTATCTTCTTTTTCGCCTCATCAACAGTTAATGCGATTTCTTTCTTCTCAACAAGTCGGACATTGCTAACTTTCTCCGTTTGCCCATTTACATACAAATTATAGATTCCTTGATTGTTTTCAAGCGAAATTTGATAATTGTCGTTTTCAGCATCTACTGTTGTATTTAACACTTTTCCACCGTATAGTTTCGTTGCAATTTGTTCAGCATCTTGTTGAGAAATCATCTTAGGAGAATCTTTTATAAAAACTTGAAATAAGGTAAATGACAACCCTAAAACAATAAACACAATTAGTACAATCTTCACTTTCATCATCCACACCTCCTATTTGGGCAAGATAATCGTAAAGGTCGACCCTTTTCCTTCAACACTTTCTAAGGTGATACGCCCGCCATGCTGTTCAACAATACGCATCGCAATCGATAACCCTAAACCAGACCCTCCCGTTTTACGGCTTCTCGCTTTATCTACACGGTATAATCGATCGAAAACATGCGCTTGAGCTTCTAACGGAATTCCAACGCCCTTATCCGTCACACTAATGTTTACACTGTCTTTCTTGTCTTTCAATTCTACAGTAATATGATCATCGCTATATTTCTTTGCATTATCTAATAAAATGACGAGTAATTGAATAAAGCTTTGTTCATGTATTTTCATTTGAATGCTCGATTGTTCATTCCTTATATAAATGTCATGCGCAAAAGCTTGCTGCAATCGTTGAATCGTTGTTTCTACGATTAGTACAATGTTCATTACTTCTTTTTCATTTTCAATAACTTCTTCGGATTTCGCTAATTGTAATAATTGCTCGGTTAAATACTTCATTCGATTCGCTTCCGATCCAATCGACTCAATCGCTTCTTCCAATACATCAGGACGCTCTTTCCCCCAGCGTTTCAATAATTTCACATAGCTATCAATAACCGTTAAAGGAGTCTTAAGTTCGTGTGAAGCATCTGATACAAATTGTTCTTGCTTTGTATAGCTTTCTTCTAACTTACTAATCATTCGATTGAATGTCATCGCCATTTCCGTTAATTCATCTTTTGTACGGTTCGTGATTGTAATTTGTTCAAACGATCCTTCTTCTTCAATGGTTTTCATCGTTTGCGTAAGACGTTGAATCGGTAACGAAATCACACGGCCTAAAAATCCACTTGTGATAAATAATATAATAATGACAACAATCGTTGCGAATACTAATACCCACTTCAACTCATGAATCGTATCAAACAAAAAATCAACATTTTCGACTAGTTGTAAATTAATAACTTCTCCGTTTTCATCGATTGTAGGAATGGAGACACTTACAAACATAGATTCTTCATAAGAAAAAACATCTTCCATTTGATCATCATTATACATACTCTTTATATCCAAATAAGCATCATCCGTTGTCACTTGTCTAATCGGATGATCCTCTCTATCGACGGTACGGATAATACCATCGCTTATTAAATACGCCTCTAATACTTGTTGCATAGAGGCACCTTTATTGGTATTTAACTCTTCTATAATATTATGGGAGGTATTTACTAAACGATTGTGCTCCGACGTAATTGCCCTATTTTGAAAAATCAAATAAATTGACGTATTCGCTATAATAAGTAAAACAATTAATACAACAGTTGTTGATAACTGTATACGAGTTCGTAATTTCATACACTAATCCTTAATCATATAACCGACACCTCGAACAGTATGAATCAACTGCTCTTCCTTCGAGTCCGTTAATTTTTTTCTTAAATAACGAATATATACATCTACTACATTTGTATCTCCATAGTAGTCAAATCCCCATACTTGATTTAAAATTTGTTCTCTTTCAAGCGCTCTATTTTTGTTTGTCACTAAATAAAGCAGAAGATCATATTCCCGTGGCGTTAATTCTATATTTCTTTCACCTTTATATACTTCTCTCGTATTTGTATGAATAGCAATAGAATGACAATGTAGGATATTCAAGCCTGCTTGGGAAAGTTCACTTTTATGCTTAAAACGTAGATTAACCCGAATTCTAGCAAGCAATTCTTCAATTTCAAATGGTTTTGTCATATAATCATTCGCGCCTAAGTCAAGTCCATTCACCTTATCGTAGACAGAGCTGCGTGCCGTCAACATAATCACAACAATTTCATTGCTCATATGACGAATTCGTCTTAATACTTCCATTCCATTTAACTCAGGAATCATCACATCTAAAATGACTAAGTCAATCTCTTTCTGCTCGACAATAGACAGCCCTTCTCGCCCTGTATGGGCAACACTTACTTCATATCCTTCGTACTCTAATTCTAACTGAATCACTCGTGCAATTTTTTCATCATCTTCAATGATTAATATATGATGGTTCATTCCTTCACCTCTTATACATGCATCCCCGCCCACTGCCAATAAGAAAAGTAAAACATCATCGTAACGAAAATATAAAGGGGCATTAGAACCGCACTCACCTTAACTAAATATCTCGCATCATATGAAATGTCCCCTTCTTCATAAAAAAGTAACAACGCTTTCGAACTAACAGGAAACGTCACACAATAATTCATGCCTATTAAGCCTAAAAAAACAACTGTCGCAGCATTCACTCCGATTATTTCACTAAAAACTATTAAACTCGGAATAAAAACGACAGCACGCGTTGTATGGGACGTAATATATAAATGACTGGTCACCGTTACAAGTAAAATAACAAACACAATCAACCATTCTGGTGCATCCACAAACAGATGCAGCATACGAAACATCTTTTGCTCGATCCAATGAACGACCCCTGTATCTACTAATACTTTTCCAAGTGCAGTTGCAGCCGCGACAAATATAATCAAATTCCAAGAGACTGATTTCATCCCTTGTTTCCAACTAACGACACCATAATTCGGCAACATAAATAGAACAGCGCCAATCATCGTAATCAATGCAATACCATACCCATGAAGACTTTCTGTCACCCAGCCTATAATTAAAAATGAGATTAACATCACAGTCTTTTTTTCACTTTTATTCAAAGGCTGTCTCAATACAGGAATTTCCTGTACTTTTACGTCTTCTATCTCCTTTGACCCATCTTTCGGCCACCACATCCATTTTATTATAGTAAATGAAATAAGTGTAATGAATAGAGCGAATGGCCCACCCCATATCAACCATTGTATATATGAAATCGATTCGCCAACCGTATTTTCAAGCAAACTAATTCCAATAATATGAGATCCTGCACCAATTAAAGTAGCCGAAGTACTCATTAATATAATAACAGGCGTCATAATCGCCAACACGCTTTGTTCTTTCGGAGAAAATTTCGAATAAAGTTGTTTGATAATGGGCATCGATAAAGCTGCTCTTCCTGAAGTAGACGGAATAAAAAAAGCGGATCCGAACAAAATCGAAGTGATACCAAACAGTGCATGACTTTTTTGTTTGGAACGACTCAGTAAATACTGGCTGTATCGTTCAGCTAACCCCGACTGTTTCACCGCTTCCCCAATAATAAACGAGCCAATCATTAACCATACTACTTCCTCCGCGAGCGCATTATATAATAATTCCGGATTTCCCGCCTTTAATAGGATAATAAATAAAATAAGCACAATGGCTACAAAACCAGCGGGAAACTTCGTCACAATCCACAAGGTCATTGCTGATAAGAAAGCAAATAAGGATACTTTGGCACGGTAATCTAGCCCATCAATCAACACAATAAGCACTAAGAAAAAGACATGCACACTTACTATAGCTAAAAGCTTGGTAGATACTTGATTGAGCCACGTATAGATTTGCTTTTGTTTCGATACGTATTTATCCATTCTCGTAATCATATCGACTAAATCCTTTCTCTAATCAGCTTCTTCTCAGCCATTTCTAGGCCAATGACGATTTGTCTTAACACAGACTCTATACTTTCTTCAATCCATTCCGGAGCTTTTATCATCGCTTTTTCTAAAGATGTCGGCTTCTGAATAATACTTAAATAAGCGTCGATACCTGCCTCATAGTTTAAAGCGGCTCCCTTACCAATCGTACCGGTGATAGCAATGACCGGGATGTTATGTTTTTTAGCAATTCGCGCAACCTCTGATGGAATCTTTCCATTTGGCGTTTGAAAATCCAAACTCCCTTCCGCTGTCATAACCACATCTGCCGTCGCAATTTTTTCTTCTATTCGAATGTAGTCCATAATAATATCAAAACGAGGATGCAATACAGCACCTGCAAAAGCAATCAGTCCTGCACCTAGCCCACCCGATGCCCCACTTCCTGGAAGCAACCGGACATCCATCCCTAACCCTTCTTGAATTAAAGAAGCATAATGTTCTAACGCTGCTGATAATTGCTCTACTTGTTGGGATGTTGCTCCTTTTTGAGGACCGAAAATACGTGCGACCCCTTTCTCTCCGCATAACACGTTCTGCCAATTACAAGCAACATCGAAGGTCACACTCCCTAAACGTTGATCTAGCTGTGTTGTGTCAATCGAAGCGACCTTTATCAAATCCCCTCCACCATGGACTTCAATCATTTGTTTTTCCTTATCTAAAAATCGAACACCTAATGCTTGAGCTAATCCTGCTCCTCCATCGGATGTACCTGAGTCACCGCAACCGATGAGAATATGATCAACACCAAAATCGAGGGCAGAACGAACCAACTCTCCTACACCATATGTTGTCGTTTTTAACGGATTTCTTTGATTGCGCGGCACCAACTTTAACCCTGCAACAGCAGCCATCTCAATCACAGCCGTTCGTCTATCACCCTCCACAAAGATTCCAAAGTAACTGACAATCTTCTCTCCTACCGGACCCGTCACTTCTCTATAAATAAGCTCTCCATCTTTTAGATTCACAATCGTTTTAGCAAACCCTTCCCCTCCATCAATCATCGGAACAACTTCTAAATCAAACGTTTGATTAAATTTTCTGGCCCCTCGCTCCATCGCTAACGCCACTTCCTCCGCATCCAAACATTCTTTAAATCCTGACGGCACCATTACAATTCTCACTCAATATTCCTCCCCCGAAAATCTTTCATTACTTTATAAGATACGGCCAAAAAGCTAATAGAAATTTAGAGAAATGTTAAGAAATGATTAGAAAGTGAATGAAATTCAATTAGCTAACGAGACATATGAGCCCTTCCCATACATTTGTTAAAATCGAAAACATTAACAATATTCATTAACATAGCCAAAAGTTTATAAGAAAAAAAGGATAGACAATCGCTGATATCATTCACGATTATCTACCCTTCTATATCGACTATTTTATAAAGGAATTATCCCTAATACGACTGCAACCACCATCATGACAATGGTTGATCCGCACGCCCATTTTAAGAAAGAACCTTGAAGTTTACCAAAATCCTCTCCTACCATCCCAACTAATAAATAGGTGGACGGAACAAGAGGACTTAATAGATGAACCGGTAAACCAAAAAGAGAAGCTCTCCCAATTAAAGCAGGATCAATCCCATATGCAGCTCCCGCTTTGGCAAGCAGCGGCAGAACACCATAATAAAAAGCGTCATTAGACATAAAGAAAGTAAATGGTGCACTAATAATTGCAGTGATTACAGCAAAGTGCGACCCCATTGCGTCCGGAATATGCTTAATCAATGAGTTTGCCATAGCATCCACCATTTCAGTCCCAGAAAGAATTCCAGTAAAAATTCCAGCTGCAAAAATCATCGAAATAACTGATAAAGCATTGTCTGCATAATTGGCTACACGTTCCTTTTGATCACTCATTTTTGGATAGTTTATTGTAATGGCAATCGCAAAACCAATCATGAACAATACAGCTGACGGTAATAGCTCCATAATGAGCGCTACCAAAAGAACTACTGTTAATACATAGTTAAAAACGATCAATTTAGGACGTTTAAGATGCGCATCCTCTACTGCAGCGGCATGTTGAGCCGCAATCTTGTAGTCAAACTCTATTACACCAATTCTCTTTCTTTCCTTTCTACCAAGAACAAAAGCCATGAAGAGAACAAATAAAACACCGCCAATCATAGCAGGAATAACAGGTGTAAAAACATCAGACATTTCAAGATTCAAAGCTGTCATCACTCGCGCTGTCGGTCCTCCCCAAGGAAGGAGATTCATGACTCCTGAGGCTGAAACAGCAATCCCTGCTAGAATAAGTGGTTTCATGCCAATTCTTTTATAAAGAGGAAGCATTGCAGAAATCGTAATCATGTAAGTCGTCGTTCCATCTCCATCTAACGAAATAAGAAGAGCCAAAACCGCTGTTCCGATAGCAATTTTTACAGGATCACCTTTTACAAGCTTAAGGATTGTCCGTATAATTGGATCAAAAACTCCAGCATCAATCAAAATACCAAAGAAAAGAATAGCAAATAAAATCATAATACCTGTTGGGGCAACGCTTTTAATCCCTTCTAGCGCCATAGGCCCCATTTCACTGCCAAATCCACCTATAAGAGCAAAGACAATTGGTACGACAATTAAAGCAATCATAGCGGAAAGTCGCCCTGTCATAATTAAAATCATAAATACTAAAATCATTAAGTACCCTAATAAAGCGAGCATTTTGATCACTCCTTATCTACTAATTTAGATAAATTGTAATCTATCAGACTCCGTTTGTAAGCGTTTGCAATTTACTGTTTATTAAAATTATTACGTTAATTTTGTTCATTATGTTCACGGAAAACTTTAACAGTACCATCATATGGAAATTTTTAGTTTTTGAGCTCATTTCATAAAAAAGAACAGCCAACAGTCCTTCATGAAGGACTGCTTAGCCATTCTTTCATCAAATCTTATAATATCTACGTTCAGGTCTGCCTACTACACCGTATACGACTTCTGCTTTACATTCCTGCACAGAAATCAAATATTCCAAATATCGCCTCGCGGTTGTTCTTGAGGCACCAATCTGCCTGCTCACTTGTTCTGCCGATAATCCAATAGAGCTTTTTTCGAGTACTATTCTTACTTTCGATAAGGTAATATCATCGACTCCCTTCGGTAAAGAAGTCTCCTTATTTACTGCGCTTGGAGGCGTACTTTTTTTAAAAATACGATCAATAAATTCCTGATTAATTTCTTGGTCAGTTTGCATAAGATGGTATTTATTAAGGTATTCCTCAATAATTTGCTGAAAATGCTCTATCTTTACTGGCTTTATCAAGTAATACTCCACACCATAACGAAGTGCCTTTTCAAGTATTTCTTTATCGGCTGCTGCTGTAATCATAATAATATCGATATGCTTGTATTTTTGCCGAATAATCGGAAGCAAATCAGAGCCAAGTTGGTCTGGCATATATACATCAAGAAGAAGGAGATTAGGTTTCTTTTGCTCCAAAATTTCAATAGTCTGTTCTGCATTCAAAGCTTTACCAACCACTTCTATTTCTTCAAATCTATCAAGAAACTTCTCATGTATATCTGCCACCCGAAAATCGTCTTCTGCAATAGCCGCTCTTATTTTAGTCATTTTTCTTCACCTCTCTGTTCTTAGGAAGATAAACTGTGAATACGGTGTTTTCTTTCTCACTTTGAACCTCGATAATGCCACCTAACTCTTTTACTGCATGGTCAACGTTTGAAAGCCCATAGCCCCTTGGAAATTTACCTGTTTTCGAAGTGAATCCCCTCTCAAAAAGGAGCGAGATATTTTCGACCTCTATGCCCTTTCCATTGTCACTAATTTCAAAGATAATATCCTCTCCGATATCCGTAGCAAAAAACGTTACAGCCGGTTCCTTACTGCCATAAACCGATTCAAAAGCATTATCTATGATGTTACTAAGAATTAAAGTAAGCTCAGACAATGTGATATGGGGCGGCAATGTCTCTAAATAACTTTGCTCATCGATTTCAAAAGTAACTTTCTTTTCCGATGCTTTACCTAACTTTCCTAATAAAATGGCCTGAACCTTTGTATCTTTTATCTGTTCAAATACGATTCGGTTTAAGGATTGAAGTTCAGACGTCTCACCCTGTATCATATCTATAGCCTCTTTATATTCCCCTAATTGTATTAATCCGGATAGCACGTATAATTTATTCGTAAACTCATGTGTCTGCGCCCTTAAATCCTCTGAATATACTTTAACTTCTGATAATGTATTAACCATTTGCTCTATTTCTGTTTTATCACGAAACGAAGCAACTACACCACTTACATGTTCACCATCGAAAATGGGAGTGCAATTGACAATAACCGTTTTATGCTTCCACGTCATTTCTTTATCAATTTGCGGCTCTGCTGATTTCAACACTTCGTACAAATAAGTCGAAGGAAAAAAACCATCCACTTTCAAATCGCGAACAGACCCTTTTATATCTAACAGCCTTTTGGCTGGCTGGTTCATAGATGTAATTACTCCATTTCGATTAATGGCTAAGATTCCCTCTTTCACAGAATGAAGTACAGCATTTTTTTCTTTATATAAGTTAGCAATTTCCATTGGTTCTAATCCTAATGTATCTTTACGTATACTTCTGGCAAGCATATAGCTGCCGATTATAGATAAAAGAAGCGCTATGATTGATACAACAATTTCTTTAGACACATCTTCAAAGATTTGTTCACGAACATCTTCCACTAAAAATCCGACTGAAATAATTCCGATTATATCGCCATTTTGATTAAAGATTGGTGATTTTCCACGCATCGAAAGTCCAAGGGAGCCTCTTGCTTCTGAAATATAATACTCACCTTTTTGAATGGCTCGTTCATTATCTCCACCTATCATATGTTTTCCTATTTCTGATGCCAGTGGATGGGAATAACGTATTCCATCTGCATTTCCTACCACGATAAATTCAGCACCCGTTTCATGACGGATTTTTTCTGCAATAGGTTGGATCTTCTCCGATGGATTCTTTGATTCAATGGCTTCGATAATAGTCGGCATAAAAGAAATAGTTTTAGATAGCTCTAAAGCTAAACGACCTTTATCTTCTGCTATTTGCCTTCCTTCCATGTAAGTAAAGAAAGTCGTTAATAGGAGAATCAGAAATAAGCTTAATGATAATACTAACCCAAGAATTTTGGTTTGAAGTGATACTTTATGCATGTTCAACAGCGCCCTCTTTTTTATTCTTATCTCGTTTGGAATTTAGCTTAATTTTGACAATAAACATCCCCCTTCTACCATCTGAGTAGTGAGGAGTAAAAACAGAAGAAATCCCTCTGTTTAATAGTATTGTGGACAATATGCGAGAGTTGATTTAGGGGCATCATACATTCAACATCTATTAGTAAGGCAAGTTGGTCGGTATTATACTGAATAATCATAAAAGAACGGCTCCTTTCCTTAAGAGGCACCTTGCCTAAGGTGACTAAATTATATCAAAAAAGGACCCTTCTTTTTATTTTTTGTAAAAAACAAGAGACTGCTCAAAATGGTCTATTTTGAGACAGTCTCTCTCCAGTTTAAATATCTGCTTCTAATGCTTCTGCTTCAGAATTATATTTTTCCTTATCTAAATCGCCAGTTATGCGACTAGTCAGTACACCTGATGTCATACTTCCGCTGACATTCAAAGCAGTGCGTCCCATATCAATTAGCGGTTCAACCGAAATTAATAAGCCAGCTAAAGCAACAGGCAAGTTCAATGCTGATAGTACGAGAAGAGCTGCAAAAGTTGCCCCTCCACCAACGCCTGCAACACCAAATGAACTAATGGCAACGACTGCAATGACGGTCGCAATAAATGATGGTGTGAACGGATCGATTCCAACAGTTGGAGCAACCATAATAGCAAGCATCGCTGGATAAATACCTGCACAGCCATTTTGTCCAATAGACAAGCCAAATGATCCTGAGAAGTTCGCAATCCCATCCGAAACACCCATTTGTTTCTGCGTTTTAATGTTCATCGGCAGTGCTCCTGCACTTGATCTAGAAGTAAAAGCAAACACAAGGACTGGGAAAGCTTTCTTCAAGTACTTCACCGGGCTTAACCCACCGATAGCTAGTAAAATCAAGTGGATGAGGAACATCACAAGTAAAGCCACATAAGAAGCAACAACGAATTTACCTAGTTTAACGATTGCATCAAGATTACTTGTTGCCACCGTTTTAGTCATAATTGCTAAAATTCCGTATGGCGTCAATCGTAAAATCAATGTTACGACTCTCATAATAATCGAATAAAATGCCTCGACAATTTTAGCAAATAACTCCGCTTGTTCCGGTTGTTTTCTTCTCACACCAAGGTAAGCAAAGCCTAGGAAGGCAGCGAAAATCACAACTGAAATAGTCGATGTTGGACGAGCTCCTGTTAAATCCAAAAATGGATTCGCCGGAATGAGTTCAAGAACTTGCTGTGGCATCGTTTTCCCTTCCACAGTCGTACCATATTTCTCTTCAAGCTCTGCGCCTCGTACATTTTCTGCTTCACCTTGTTCAATTTGAACAGCTTCTAAATCAAAAGCAAAAGTAGCTGTAATTCCTACAGCAGCTGCAACAGCTGTTGTTCCAATTAAAATGGCAAGAATCAATGAACTAATCTTTCCAATATTGTTAGTCAGTTTTAATTTTGTAAATGCCGATAAAATCGAAATAAATACAAGCGGCATAACAATCATTTGTAAAAACTTCACATAACCGCTACCAACAAGATTGAACCAATCAACGGTCGTAAGCAGCGCTTCTGAATCAGGTTCAGTAAAATATTGAAGAATAAATCCGTAAATAACCCCAATTCCTAAACCTGTAAACACCCTTTTTGTAAATGAAATATGTTTTCTTTGCATAACAAATAGAACAAGAATCAATATTAGCATTATAGCAACATTTAATAAAACAAACCCTGTCATATCAACAATTTCCCTTCACTTTTAAAATATATGTTAAACCTATATGTTAAGTCAGTTTTTATATATTACTATATTATTTGTTTTTTGTCACTGTAAACACATTATTAGTTTGCGAATACTCCCTTCTTCTATTCTTCAAATAAAAAATACCCTTGCAGAAAGCACTCTTTACAAGGGTTTTAATGTATATCCTCTTTAATTTATCCACAGTTTATCCACAAAACCTAAAGTCACTGTGACTCCCATGTAATCCAATTTTGCACTTCAAGGATTTCTAGAAATTTAGCTAGGCGTGGCAGGGCTGGTTCAGCCGCTTCTCCAAAATGAGCAATCATCGCTTCAGAGATGTCATGGACATTTTTACGTTGTTCGATTTGCTGAATAACAAAAGCCCCGAATTGATCAAGCTTAATTCGACGAACAGCAGGCTGTTTGAAGAAACGAATAGAAAATCGTTCCAAAGCATTTATCCGTTGAATGATTAAATAACTCCCTTTACCATTATCTCGTTCTAGGCTAACGCTTTCTTTTAAAAGAGGAACCATTGTTAACAGGTTCCTCTTTTCAGATTGGCGCTTATGAAACATTTCGTTTTTTCCCTTTATTCGATATATACCAAAGCACTCCGGCGAGCACAAGGAATAATAAGAATGGGAATAAATCACTTGCAATCACAACGGCATCCGGCATTTGAAGACCAAACGCAATTAAAATTGCAATCAAAACACCAACTAACGATTCCCCAGCAATTAAACCGGAAGCAAATAATGTTCCTCTATCTACGCGTTCTTTACGTACTTCTTCTGTTTTCGCACGACGTTCAACAAAGTAACGAACAAATCCACCAATCATAATCGGCGCACTCGTATGAACTGGCAAGTAGATACCGACTGCCACAACTAATGAATTTAACCCGCAAAATTCTAACGTAATCGCAATAGCTGCACCAATAAAGATTAACGTCCATGGTAAGTCTCCACCAAGAACACCTTCAGCCAAGATTTTCATAAGGGCTGCCTTCGGTGCAGGAAGTGCTGCAGAACCCATTGTGTAGGCTCTATCCATGAGAATTAAAATAAACCCAATAACAGAAGCAGAAGCCAAAACTCCAATCATCATAGCGATTTGTTGTTTCCATGGCGTTCCACCTACAATATAACCTGTCTTTAAATCTTGTGAGATATCCCCCGCTACCGCAAGTGCTGTACAGATGATAGCCGCAACTGTAATGGCAGCAATCATACCGCTTGTCCCCGTAAAACCAGTTGCTTTATACGTAACAGCAACAATTAATAAAGTAGCGATGGTCATTCCAGATACAGGAGAAGATGAACTCCCGACAACCCCAACAACTCGAGAAGCAACCGTTACAAATAAAAATCCAAAAATAGCAATGGCAACTGCCCCAATAATTCCTACATCTGTTAGAGGGCTAAAAGCAATAACTAAAATGACAATAATCGTTCCTAACCAAACATATTTTGCTGGCATATCTTGTTCCGTACGAAGAGAACCTGCTGTCAATTTTCCTTTATTAGCTTGTAAACTTTTCGCAGTAGCAAACAAAGAACTAAATAGAATCGGTAATGTTTTAACAAGCGTAATTAATCCACCCGTTGCTACAGCTCCGGCCCCGATATAGCGGATATAGGAATCCCAAATCCCCCATGCATCTAATTCACCAATTGGTACATCAGAAGGGAAAATAGCGGTTGTACTGCTACCTCCAAAGAAACTAATCATTGGTATAATGACAATCCAAGCAAGCAATCCGCCAGCAAGCATTTGTCCCGCAACACGAGGACCAATAATATACCCTACTCCTAAAAGAGCTGGAAAGGCATCGAGTCCTACTACCGCATTTTTAAAATTCGTAATCCCTGTTTCCACTTCTGTTTTAAACAGTTTAAATCCATCGCCAAGCGCTTTAATAACTCCACCGATTACTAAACCGATTCCAATTAATTTAGCACTCGTTCCACCTTTTTCACCTGATTTTAATACTTCAGCACACGCTGTCCCTTCAGGATAAGGTAATGTTTCATGCTCTCTTACAATTAAAAGCTGACGAAGAGGCACCATCATAAAGACGCCTAAAAACCCTCCGGTTAATACAATGAAAATAATAAACCCTTGTGTAATCTCCATATCCCACAAGAATAGTGCTGGAATAGTAAATACAGCACCGGCAGCAACTGCTTCCCCAGCAGTCGTCATCGTTTGTACGATATTATTTTCTAAAATTGATTTTCTACGAAAAATCCCTCTTAAAATCGCCATCGAAATAACCGCTGCGGGAATCGAAGCAGATACAGTTAAACCAATAAGCAAACCCAAGTAGGCATTCGCTGCACCAAATACAATCGCAAGAATAATCCCAAGAACAATAGCCGTAACCGTTAATTCTGGAAGAGATTTCGATGCGGGTACATAAGGTACAAATTTACTCTCTTTAGAATTATTTGACAACTTATTCACTTCCTATATTCACTTATAAAATCACGCATAATATTATATCACTGTAATTTAATAACTTACAAATACAACGATTTTTTCACTCTATTCGTACAATAGTGAAAATTCAAATCGATGAATTACTTTATCGATATAATTAAGTATATAGTTCATATACCTATCCATACAGACTGACTAATTTGCTTGTATAAAAAGCCACTCGCTGCTATCATTTCCTGCAACTGTCTAGAATGTTCCCCACTAAAATACAACGAGTTATTCTATTTTCTCTCATCTAGCAACCTTTATGTATAAAATAAAAACAACAAAAAACGTATAGAAAGCTAATGACAATCACTAGCTTCTATACGTTTTTTTCATTTTGATACTTTTTTATTCAACCTAAATCCATAATAGCATGCTACAAGCAAGATAATCCAAATTGGTCCAACAATCAGGGCAATTATTGTATTTTTAGAAAAAGCCAACAGAACGACGACAAGGACTAAAAAGGCAAGGGCAAAATATGAACTGAATGGGAACCACGGCATTTTGTACTCCAACCGCTTCTTCTCTTCTTTTGTCATCTTTCCTCTATAACGAAGGTGAGAGATTAAAATCGTTGCCCATGTCCAAATAGCTCCGAATGTAGCAATACTCGTTACCCAAACGAATACCTTTTCCGACACAATATAATTCAAATAAACACCTATTAATAAAGCAACTGCGGATGCGATAATCGCAATTCCCGGGATGCCTCTTTTAGTTGTGCGGCCAAAGCTTTTAGGTGCTTCATTTTGCTGAGCGAGATTAAATAACATTCTTGCTGTACTGAAGATCCCGCTATTACAAGAAGAAAGGGCAGCAGTCAGCACAACAAAATTAATGATTCCAGCGGCCTCTTTAATCCCAATCTGTTCAAATGTCATAACAAATGGGCTTTGTTTAGGATTTATTTCATTCCAAGGATAAATTGACATGATTACCGTCAGTGAAAGAACGTAAAAAATCAAAATACGCCAGAATACTGTATCAATTGCACGTGACAACGCTTTTTTCGGATCTTTAACTTCTCCAGCAGTTATCCCAAGCATTTCAACTCCCAAATAAGCGAACATAACCATTTGAAAGGACATCAATAAGCCGCTAAATCCATTTGGGAAGAAACCGCCATGTTCAAATAAGTTGCCAAAACCAATGGCCACTCCGCCATTTCCAATTCCAAAAAGAATGATTCCTAATCCTAAAATAATCATAAATATAATCGTAACGACTTTTATCAATGCAAACCAAAACTCTAATTCACCATAGGCTTTAACTGCTAAGAAATTCACGGACGCCATAATGATTAATGCCCCCAAGGCCCAAGCCCATTGTGGTGTACCAGGGAACCAGAACTGCATATAGATTCCGGCAGCTGTGATTTCTGCCATACACGTAACAATCCATAAGAACCAATAATTCCACCCAGTAATAAATCCAGCAAGCGGTCCTATGTAATCTCTAGCATAGCGGCTAAATGAGCCAGCCACCGGATTTTTAATCGCCATTTCCCCGAGCGCTCGCATAATAATATAAATGACTAGACCGCCTAAAGCATAAGCTAGTAGAATACTGGGACCTGCAAGCTTAATGGCATCGGCAGATCCAAGAAAAAGACCTACACCAATTGCTGCACCCAGTGACATTAAGGTAATATGCCTTTGTTCTAATCCTCTATGTAATTGTGACTCTTCTACACTGTTTTTCATACCGTTCTCCTTTGCTTTAGTAGTCAATGCCTAATCTGCATGTTGCAAGCACAACAGAAAGCGTTTGCACTAATCTATTATACTAAAAAAAGGATTTTCACAAATAGTTTTTTTACTATTTGTAATATAAATAATATTAGTTAAGCTTTTCATTAGCAAGGTGCCTATAGATCGTTAGACAATTATCGAAGTTCCATGTAAAAGAAGCAAGAAATCCTAAAGATTTCCTGCTCCTTTTTTATATCAAAATGAATTGCACTACATACTGAACATTTTCTATATAGCAATAGATATGGTGTTGGCTATAACATCAATAAAATTTCCATGTCTACCTAAAGAACCTTACTTAAGAACGCTTTAGTGCGTTCGTGTTGCGGGTTACCGAATAATTGATTCGGTTCATTCTCTTCAACAATATATCCCCCATCCATGAAAATAACACGATCGCCAACCTCTCGAGCGAAGCCCATTTCATGGGTAACGACGACCATCGTCATCCCTTCTTTAGCAAGTTGCTTCATTACTTCTAAAACATCCCCAACCATTTCAGGGTCTAGAGCTGATGTCGGCTCATCAAATAGCATGATTTTTGGATTCATTGCTAGTGCTCTTGCTATGGCAACCCTCTGCTTTTGGCCTCCCGATAGTTCTCCAGGATAGCTATTAGCTTTTGCTCGTAGTCCTACTTTATCAAGTAATTCTAACGCTAACTTTTCCGCTTCTGCTTTCTTAGTAGCGCGAATCTTGATAGGTCCTAGAGTAATATTTTCTAAAACGGTTTTATGAGGGAATAGATTAAATTGTTGAAATACCATTCCAACTTCTTGCCTCACTTTGTTTATATCAACTTTGGGAGCGGTTATATCGTGTCCATTAATGATCACTTCGCCACCTGAAATTTCCTCTAATCGATTTAGACAACGCAGGAAAGTGCTCTTTCCTGAACCAGAAGGTCCAATTACACAGACTACCTCTTTTTCCTGCACTTCTGCATTAATGTCTTTTAAAACTTCTACATTCCCAAATGATTTTTTTAAGTTTTTTACAGTTATGATGCTCATCTGAGTTGGAACCTCCTTTCGACAAAGTTAGCAAGAATAGTTAATAAATAAATAACAACAAAGTATATAACACCAACAATTAACCAAATTTTAAAGGCTTCAAAAGTTGCAGAGGCTTGAATTTGCCCTTGCTGTGTTAAATCCGCTATCCCAATAACGGATAAAAGTGATGTATCTTTTAAGCTTATAATCGATTGGTTCGTAATCGTCGGAAGCATTCTTCTAAACGCCTGTGGTAGCACTACAAAACGCATGGATTGAACACTAGTCAATCCGATTGATCTTGCCGCTTCTGTTTGTCCTTTATCAATAGATTGAATCCCAGCTCTTATAATCTCAGAAAAATAAGCTCCAGCATTGATAGCAACAGTAATAATACCCGCAGTTGTATTATTAAGAGAAATTATTTGCAACGAATTGATTCCAAAGTAAATAAAAAATAATTGCACAATAAAGGGCGTTCCTCGAATAGCATCAACATAAATCTTGGCAACCCAGTTTAAAATCTTGAGTGGTGCCAATCTTAGTAAGGCTACCGCTAGACCGATAATAAAACCTAGTATAATCGCTATTACAAATATATATAGCGTTACTTTTAGTCCTTCAAGTAATATAGGAAAAGCTGAAGTAATTACATCCACCCTGTTCATCCCCCTTTAAGTAAAACTCACCGATTGCCCAAACTTAGTCATCTAGAAGCGCAGCTTTGATACAACATTTATACTAAGAGATCTCGCTTGTGTAATGATAACTAACGCCCGGCTTACTCGCCTGTTGTATTCGATTGAAAAGGTTGTATTTTCTTATTTCCAAAGAGAAAGCGCGCTTTATGCGCGCTTTCCATCACGAAGCACTTACTCAGCAAGATAAGTTTTTAGTATTTTATCATATGTTCCATCTTCCTTAAGCTCAGCAAGACCCTTATTGATTTTTTCTAATAAATCTTGATTTTTCCCTTTTAATACAGCGATTCCATATTGATCTCCATTCAAACGATCACCTACGATTTTCAAACCAAGGTCTTTCTGAGCAATTGCATAAGAAATAACCGGATAATCTTCTAATAGCGCATCTGCATTGCCGTTAGCTACTTCCTGGAACATGGCAGGACTGTCGTTAAATTGAACGATTTTAAAACCGTATTTATCAACATTATCTTGTGCATATTTAGCGCCTGTTGTTCCTTTCTTAACTGCAACCGTTTTCCCCTTCAAATCATCAACGGATTTAATAGTTGTATTATCCTTTCCTACAACTACTGTTACTCCTGCATCAAAATATGGTTCTGAGAAATCTACGATTTTTTTTCTCTCATCGGTAATACTCATACCTGCAATAGCTACATCAAGCTGATTAGCTTGCATCGCTGGGATAATTCCACCAAAGTCCATTGGCGAAAGTTCAATCTTAAAGCCTTGATTTTCCGCAATAGCATTAATTAAGTCAATATCGATACCCTTATACTCATTTCCTTCTTTAAATTCAAATGGAGGATAAGTTGTGTCTACACCAACTTTATATACTTTTTCGCTTTTTTCTGCTTCACCTTTCTCTTTATCACTTGCCGTATCATTGGATCCACAAGCAGCGACAAGGAAAGAAAGAACCAAGAACAAACATAATAAACTAAATTTCTTCATTCAAACCACCCCTATTTTAGTTTTTAACACTATTAAAACAATTTATTACAATACTACCATAAATATAAATAATTGGTAAAATATTAAATTACTTCAATATAAA
>Ga0182739_1002290_pt1 | contig 18155 bp, 15 predicted proteins | sample eDN5th30CBELigBY_FD_128873 | JGI IMG/M metagenome (GOLD analysis project Ga0182739, IMG submission 128873) | Enriched backyard soil microbial communities from Emeryville, California, USA - eDNA 5th pass 30_C BE-Lig BY (version 2) (version 2) | ecosystem: Environmental > Terrestrial > Soil >...
GACGAGACGGTCATCGACGTCGTCATGACGGCGGCCTACTCGGTCACCGGACGCTGGAACGAGGAGTACGACCAGGTCGATCTCGACCGCGCCCACGGGGTGCTCACCGAATGGAAGCTCGAGCACCTCGCCGAGCGCCGGTTCGGGACCCTCAGCGACGGTGAGCAGAAGCGCGTGCAGATCGCGCGTTCGGTGATGACCGACCCCGAACTCCTGCTGCTCGACGAGCCGGCCGCCTCACTCGATCTCGGAGCCCGCGAAGAGCTTCTGCAGTTGCTCGGCGCCTATGCCGAGCAGAAGGCGAGCCCGGCCATCGTCATGGTGACCCACCACGTCGAAGAGATCCCGCCCGGGTTCACCCACGCCCTGTTGCTCGCCGACGGCGAACTGCAGGTGGCCGGACCGATCGCCGAGGTCATCACGGGGGGAAACCTCAGCGACACGTTCGGACTCGAGCTGGTCGTGGCGACCAGCGAGCACGGGCGGTACGCCGCGCGCTCCGCGGACTAGTCCGCCTGCGCCGTCAGTTTCCGCAGCTCCTCGGCCAGCGCCGCGGGGGAGCGCAGCGGGATGTCGTGGTGCGCACCCGGGACCTCGACGTACCGCGCATCGGGCGCCGCTGCGGCGAGGCGCCGGAGCCCGGCACGGACGACCCGCTGCTCGTGGCTTCCCGCCAGCAACAGCATCGGCCGGGGATGCAGCGTGACGGCCGACTGCGGCCGGTAGTCGAGGTTGGTCCGCAGCAACCGGCGCAGCGATTCCGGGCTGAACGCGAGTGATCCGGCGACGTAGGCCTCGACGTCCTCCGCGGGAACGCCCATCGCGGCCGCCTGCTTGCGCGCGAAGCCGGCGTGCCGCGCGAGCGGAGCCGTGAGCGCCCCCAGCGCGACGACGAGTCCGCGACCGGGCATCGGTTCGACGAGGGTGCTGACCAGGGCCAGGGACGAGATCCGCTCGGGGTGGCGAGCAGCGAGTTCCAGCGCGACCTGGCCCCCGGCCGAGAAGCCCACGACGATGAGGTCGTCGCGTTGCTCGATGCCGATCTCGCGAGCGACGTCTTCGGCCGCGGCGACCGGGCCGTCGTAGTGCGACGGATCATCGGCACGGTGCCCCGCGAAGCTGGGCGTCAGCACCGGGATGCGTTCCCCCAGCTCCCGCAGGACGGGCCGCCACATCCAGGCCCCCACTCCGCCACCGTGGATCAGCACGATCTCGCTCATGCTCCATGGTCCCACGTGGTAACATCGACCCTTGGCCCGTCGGCCACGCACACTTCCCTGATTCCACCGGAGTACCTCCATGAAGACCGACATCCACCCCGAGTACCAGGCGGTCGTGTTCCGCGACCTCGCCAGCGGTGAGACCTTCCTCACCCGCTCGACGGTGACCAGCGAGAAGACGATCGATCTCGACGGCACCACCTACCCGGTGATCGACGTCGAGATCTCGTCGGCGTCGCACCCGTTCTACACGGGCAAGCAGCGCATCATGGACAGCGCGGGTCGCGTCGAGAAGTTCAACTCGCGCTACAAGAGCTTCGGCAAGTAGGGGCACAACGCTTCAGAGATACGGGGATCGGCTGCGGCCGGTCCCCGTTTTCGTGGGGGTCTCGATACACGCCTGCGGCGCACTCGACCACCGGCGCCTGCGGCGCACTCGACCACCGGCGCCTGCGGCGCGCTCGACCACCGGGTCAGAAGAGGGTCGAGCTGCGGGCCGCCCAGAGGGGCAGTAGCGAGTCCCGCGACAGCGGCGCGACCTCGACGGCGAGGTCGTCGAGCCGCTCGACCCAGTGCAGTTCGGCGATCTCGGCGCTCGCCACCGGCACGTCGTGCGTGACGAGGAAGAAGACCTCGGCGCGCACCACCGTGTTCTCTTCGTGGGCGGCGATGGCGCGATAGCTGCCGATGTACTCGGTCTCGGCCGGATCGACCACGAGCCCCAGTTCCTCTCGGAGCTCGCGGGTCAGCGCGTCGAGCGCGCTCTCGCCGGACTCGATCTTTCCCCCCGGTTGCATGAACACCGTGCTGCCTGTCTTGCGCACCAGCAGGCTGCGACCCGCCGGGTCGGTGACCACGGCCGCCGCGATCCGCAGCACGGTGGGCTTCGGCGCACGGGGGGTCAGCGGCGCCAGCGGTTCGACGAACGTCTCGGTGACGACCACGGGTTCGTCGGGCGTGTCGCCGACCGGCCCGACGACGGGTTCGTCGAAGACCTCGACGGTGATCGATTCGCTGATGACACTGTGCTCGACGACGACCAGCGGGGGAGGAGCGGTCTCGTACGCCGACCGCGTGCGCGGGGCCTCGAGCGCCAGGGGCTCGCTGAAGTCGAAGGTCGGGATGGAGGCACTCGGCCGCGGGCGGGGGATCGGCAGCGGCATCGTGTCTTCGAAGAGCATCGGGTCATCCAGTGGCCGCAGCGGCCAGGACGCCTCGGCGACGTAGGACTCATCGCCCTTGACCTCGCGGATGTACTGCTGGAAGGCCGCCGCCTGCTCGGCGTACCAGATCTGCTGCCGGCCGTGCAGATCGGCGAAGGACACATCGACCTCATCAGGGAAGGCGCGCGCGATGGCCTGGGCGACCCGCCCGGCCGCGATCGCATCCGCCGCCGCATCGTGCGCATCGTCGAGGCTGACGCCGTAGCGCTCGGCGGCCACCACGAGGGTGCGCTTGCCCTTGCGATACCGGTCGACCGCCTTGTCGATTACGAGCGGATCGATGACGGGGGTGGGGGAGCCGAGGGGCTCGACGCGGTGACGCCGGCATTCGCGGTCGAGCAGCGACAGATCGTAGGGCGCGTTGTAGACCACCAGCGGGATGCCGGTGGCCAGCAGCGTACGGATCGTGGCCGTGATCTCGGCGACGACCAGATCGGCAGGCCGGCCGTCGCTGCGCGCGCGCTCGGTGGTGATGCCGTGCACGGCGCTCGCGCCCTCGGGGATCTCGATGCCCGGGTCGCTCAGCCAGTTCCACTGGGTGTGCAGCGTGCCGTCGGGCTCGAGGACGGCGATGCACGCGGAGACGATGCGCGCGGTGTCGACGTCGACGCCGGTGGTCTCGAGGTCGAAGACCGCGAGCCGGGTGTCCCAGTACGTCATGTCCGACAGGGTATGCCCCTCAGCCGACAGGCAGCGCGGCAGTCCCCAGGAATCAGGCCGGATCGGCAACGTGCAGCCAGTAGAAGCTCTGCGTCGCCAGGGTCAGGGTGAGGGTGCCGTCGGCGGCGACGGACGGGAACTCGCCCCCGCCGAACAGGTCGTACACGGCCGAGCCGGCCAGCGCATCCCCCACCTGGATCGTGGCGGAGACGGGGTTGTGGGCGAACGAGAAGACGCACAGGATGCGCTCCGGGGCGTCGCCGAACTGGGTTCCCGAGCCCGCGTATTCGCGCACGAAGGCCAGCACCGACTCGTGCGTGGTCTCCAGCACCCGGATCGATCCCAGCCCGAATGTCGGGTGCGCCTTGCGCACATGGATGACGTTGCGCACCCAGTGCAGCAGCGAACGGGATTGCGCGAGCTGCGATTCGACGTTGACGAGCGTGTAGTTGTACACCAGCGACTGCACGACGGGCAGGTACAGCTTGCCGGGGTCGGCCGTGGAGAACCCGGCGTTGCGATCGGGCGTCCACTGCATCGGGGTGCGCGAGGAGTCCCGGTCGGGCAGCCAGATGTTGTCGCCCATGCCGATCTCGTCGCCGTAGTACAGGAACGGCGACCCCGGCAGGGAGAACAGAAGCGCGTGGGCGAGTTCGAGCTCGGCGCGCGAGTTGTCCAGCAGCGGCGCGAGCCGGCGCCGGATGCCGATGTTGGAGCGCATCCGCGGGTCGTAGGCGTACCAGCCGTACATCGCCTGCCGGTACTCCTCGCTGACCATCTCGAGCGTCAGCTCGTCGTGATTGCGCAGGAACACGCCCCAGGCGGCCCCCTCGGGCACGTCCTGTGTCTCAGCCAGCACGCGCTTCAGCTCGGCGGCCGACTGCGACCGCAGCGAGTAGAAGATGCGCGGCATCACCGGGAAGTCGAAGGCCATGTGGCACTCCGGCTCCTCCTCGGTGCCGAAGTACTCGGCCACCTCGGACGGCCACTGGTTGGCTTCGGCGATCAGAACCCGGCCGGGGTATTCCAGGTCGACCAGGGTGCGCAGCCTCTTGACGAACTCGTGGGTCGCCGGCTCGCTCTCGCCGTTGCCCTCGTCGGTCTCGTAGAGGTAGGGGATCGCGTCGAGCCGGAGGCCGTCGACGCCCATGTCGAGCCAGTGCCGCACGACGTCGAAGATGGCCTCGTGCACGGCCGGGTTCTCGAAGTTCAGATCGGGCTGGTGGCTGAAGAAGCGATGCCAGAAGAACTGCCGGCGGACCGGATCGAACGTCCAGTTCGACTCCTCGGTGTCGACGAAGATGATGCGGACGTTCTCGTACTTCTCGTCGGTGTCGCTCCAGACGTAGAAGTCGCCGTACGGGCCCTCGGGGTCGCTGCGCGACTGCTGGAACCACTCGTGGGCGTCCGAGGTGTGGTTGATGACGAGGTCGATGATGACGCGCATGTTGCGCTCGTGGGCCTTGGTGACGAGCTCGCGGAACTCATCCAGCGTGCCGAACTCGGGGAGGATCCCCTTGTAGTCGGCGATGTCGTATCCGCCGTCGCGCAGCGGCGAGGTGAAGAACGGCGGCAGCCAGAGACCGTCGACACCCAGCCATTGCAGGTAGTCCAGCTTCGAGATCAGGCCGCCCAGGTCTCCGGTGCCGTCGCCGTTGGAGTCCACGAACGACCGCACCATCACCTCGTAGAACACCGAGCGTCGGTACCACTGCGGGTCGAGGGCCAGACCGGGCAGGGTGATCGGGGCGGTGAAGGTCACCGTCAGAGTCTAGGAGAGCGCTCGACCTAGAATCGCTGGGTGACCGTCCCCACCCCGCACGCCGATGCGCTGGCCAGGATCCCGGTGAGCCGCATCGAGGTGGAGGTCCTCGGCAGCACGACCCGGTACTGGCACTACGGCCCCCCGGATGCCGCCCACACCGTCGTGATCGCGCACGGCTATCGCGGCGATCACCACGGCCTCGAGCCGGTGATCGCGCTGCTTCCCGACGTGCGATTCGTCAGCCCCGACCTGCCGGGGTTCGGCGAGTCGACGCCGATGACGCGTGCCCCGCACTCGATCGCCGGGTACGCGAGCTGGCTGTCCGCCTTCATCGAGACCCTGCACCTGCAGGACGCCGTCCTGCTCGGCCACTCGTTCGGCTCGATGGTCACCACCTACGCCCTGGCCAACGGGCTCTCAGCCCCCGCCCTGATCCTCATCAACCCGATCTCGACCGACCCGCACCAGGGTGGCGGGGCGGTGATGAACGCGCTGACCCGCGCGTACTACACCACCGCCCGGAAGCTGCCGGAACGGCTCGGCCGGGCCCTGCTGGGCAACTGGGCGATCGTGCAGATCATGTCCGTCACGCTCGCCAAGACGCGCGACGCCCGGCTGCGGCGCTGGATCCACGAGGAGCACCATCGCTACTTCAACGGCTTCAGCGACCCGCAGACCGTGGCCGAGGCGTTCGATGCCTCGCTCAGCACCGACGTCACGCGCTACGCCGACGCCCTGACGATGCCGGTGCTGGTGATCGCGGGGGAACAGGACGCGATCGCCCCCGCCCCCGGCCAGCACACGTTCACGGCGACGCTGCCCGACGCACGGCTGGTCATGCTCGACGGGGTCGGCCACCTCATCCACTACGAGCGGCCGCAGGAGGCCGCCGACGCGATCCGCGCGTTCCTGCAGCAGCTGCCGTGAAGGTCGTCGTCGATTGCCGGTACACCCGGCTGCAGCACCACGACGGGATCAGCCGCTACGGGGCGCGGCTGACCGCCGCCCTCGCCCGGCTGACCCCGGTCACCATGCTGATCAGCGACGAGGCACAGCTGACGATGCTGCCGAACCTGCCCTGGCACAAGATCTCGGGCCCGACCAGCGGTCTCGAGCCGTGGGTGGCGCACCAGATCAACAAGCTCGAGCCCGACGTGGTCTTCACCCCGATGCAGACGATGGGCGGCTCGGGGCGGCGCTACGGTCTGGTGAAGACCCTCCACGACCTGATCTATTACCGTCATCGCACCCCGCCGCGCGACCTGAACCCGGTGATCCGGGTCATCTGGCGGCTCTACCACCTCGCCTGGTGGCCGCAACGGCTGCTGCTGAACCAGGCCGACGAGGTGGTGACCGTGTCGCAGACCTCGAAGGCGCTCATCGAGCAGCACCGCCTGACCCGCCGGCCGCTGAGCGTCGTGCGCAACGCCGCCGACCCGCCGGCCGAGACGACGACTCCGCGGACGCCGCCGGTCACGCGCGAGCTGGTCTACATGGGCTCGTTCATGCCCTACAAGAACGTCGAGACCCTGGCGATGGCGCTGCACGTGCTGCCGGGGTACCGCCTGCACCTGCTGTCGAAGATCGGCCGCAACGACCGGCGGCGACTGCTCGAGCTCGCGCCCCAGGGCGCCCTGATGGTGCACGACGGTGTCACCGATGCCGAGTACGCCGAGCAGCTGCGCGGAGCCTTCGCGCTCGTGCACGCCTCGCGCGATGAGGGCTTCGGCATCCCGCTCATCGAGGCGATGGCGGCCGGCACCCCGGTCGTCGTCAGCGACATCCCGATCTTCCGCGAGGTGGGGGCGGATGCGGGGACCTACTTCCCCGCGGACGACCCGGACGCCGCTGCGGCCGCCATCCGCTCGCTCGAGGACCGCGCACACTGGAGCGAGCTCTCCCGCCGGGGTCTCGAGGTGGCCGCGGGCTACGACTGGGACGCCTCGGCGGCGGCGCTGCTGGAGGTGCTGCAGCGCGTGGCCGCTACCCGATCGGCAGCACCTCGGCGTTCGTGAGCCGGGCGAGTTCGGCCGGCGCGATCGCGAAGACCGCCGTCGCGCTGCCCGCGGCGGCCCACACCACCGGCAGGGCGAGCAGCGTCTCGTCGAACACCGTGCGCAGGGGTGCCGGGTGCCCGAGGGGCGGCACCGCGCCGATCGAGTAGCCGGTCGCCTGCTTGACGGTCGCGGCATCGGCCTTGCCGATCACGGCGCCCAGCCGCTCGCCGAGCGCGGCGGTGTCGACCCGGTTCGGTCCGGATGCCAGCACCAGCAGCGGGGCGCCGTCGGCATCGAAGACCAGGCTCTTCACGATCGCGGCGACATCGCACCCGATGGCGGCGGCGGCCTCGGCCGCCGTGTGCGTCGACTCGTCGAACTCCCGCACCTCGGGCACGAGCCCGAGAGCACTCACGCTGGTGAGGAACCGCTCGACCGCCGGCGAGGTCATGCCGCACCGCCCTCCCGCGCCTCGACGGCGTTCTGATCCTCGATCGACTCCGGTTCCAGCGGATCGTCGAAGGCGATGAGGGCGAGCATGTCGTCATCGAACCGGAAGCTGTGCACCGATCCGTTGCCGATGTGCCCATGGCGCACCTCGGGCTGCACGGTCATCAGCACCGACCGTATCGCGCCGCCGTGGCTCACGACGAGGAGCGATTCACCGGGGTGCGCGGCCGCGAGGTCCTGGAGCGCCGGAATGACCCGCTCGGCGACGGCGTCGCGGGTCTCCTCCCCGGGCACGCTCGAGCGGTCGGGATAGCGCTGCTCGATCTCGGCGAAGCTCAACCCTTCGGCATCGCCGTAGTTGCGCTCGACGAGCGCGTCGACGATCCCGGGTTCCGGCAGTCCGACCTCGCCGGCGATGATGCTCGCCGTCTCGACCGCGCGGGAGAGCGGGCTGGAATACACGGCGTCGAAACGCCGGCGCGCCAGCAGGCGCCCCGTGGCGCGCGCCTGCGCGCGTCCGGTCTCGTTCAACGGGATGTCAGTGAGCCCCTGGATGCGGTGCTGCTGGTTCCAGTCGGTCTCACCGTGCCGGATCAGGTACAGCTCGGTAGTCACCCTGCCAGTCTGTCAGCCAGGACTCCCAGCACCTCGGAAGTCCCCGCGTCGATCTTCAGATCGGCGCGGGTGTCGCCCTTGGTCACGCCCCGGTTGAGGACCACCACCGGGATGCGGCGCTTCACGGCCTGATCGAGCAACCGGATGCCGGAGTTGACCACCAGCGACGAGCCCGCGATCAGCAGCGCGTCGGCGCGACGCACCAGGGCCGCCGCTTCGGCGAACTTGGTGGTGGGCACGAACTCGCCGAAGAACACCACCTCGGGCTTCAGCACCCCTCCGCAGACGGAGCAGTCCGGCACGACCATGTCATCGACGGCGTCGATGTCGACATCGCCATCGGGGTTCAGCCGCACCGCGTCGGGCGGGTCGAGCCACGGGTTCGCCGCCGCCATGCGCTCCGCGATGTCGACGCGCGCGAAGCTCTGCCCGCAGTGCAGGCAGCGCACCCTGTCCATCGACCCGTGGATGTCGACGACGTGGCGCGACCCGGCCCGCAGGTGCAGCCCGTCGACGTTCTGCGTGACGATGCCGTTCACGACGCCCGCGAACTCGAGCCGGGCCAGAGCCCGGTGACCGGCATTGGGTTCTGCGGCCGAGAAGTGCCGCCAGCCGAGGTGACTGCCCGCCCAGTAGCGCTTGCGGGCCCGCTCGTCGGAGACGTAGGTCTGGAACGTCATCGGGGTGCGTACTGGCGCGCCTTCGCCCCGATAGTCCGGGATCCCCGAGTCGGTGCTCACCCCGGCGCCGGTCAGGACCGCCACCGTGCGTCCGCGCAGCAGCGCCTCGGCCTGGTCGACGAGCGCGCCGACGGCGGGATCGAGCACCGGTTTCACGACGGACATGGGCTCCCCTTCTTCCTGCAGACTAGACAACGAAGTTTTCGGGGATGTTTCGGGGTGCCATGCAGATCGTGACGGTCACGGATCCGGCGGATCCACGCCTGCGCGACTACGTGGGCCTCACCGATGTGGTGCTGCGCCGGCTGAGTGAACCGGCGGACGGGTTGTACCTGGCCGAATCGGCCAAGGTGATCCAGCGCGCCCTGGCGGCCGGTCACCGCCCGCGCTCGGTCCTGCTGCAGCAGAAGTGGCTCGACGACCTGGCTCCGGTGCTCGAGGGCTACCGGATCCCGGTGTATCTCGCCGAGCCCGAGGTGCTCGCCGGCATCACCGGTTTCGTCATGCACCGCGGGGCGATCGCCTCGATGCACCGGCCGCCCCTGCTGCCGGTCGCCGAGGTGGTCCGCGACGCCCGCCGGGTGGTCGTGCTGGAGGACATCGTCGACCACACCAACGTCGGCGCGATCTTCCGCGCCGTGGCCGGGCTCGGAGCCGACGCGGTGCTCATCACGCCGCGCTGCGCCGATCCGTACTACCGCCGGGCGGTGCGGGTCAGCATGGGCACCGTCCTGCAGATCCCCTGGACCCGCCTGCCCGAATGGCCGGAGGGCGCCGACCAGCTGCACGCCGCGGGCTTCGAGCTCGCCGCACTCGCCCTCGCCGAGGACGCCGTCGATCTGTCCGACTACGCGCGCGACGCCCCCGACCGGATCGCGTTGCTGCTCGGCACCGAGGGCGACGGTCTCAGCGCGGCGGCCCTGGCATCCGCCGACCGGGTGGTGACCATCCCGATGTCGCGCGGAGTGGATTCGCTCAATGTGGCGGCTGCGAGTGCCGTAGCCCTGTGGGCGCTGCGCGGATAGGCTCCGCCCCTGGCGACCCAGCCGCGATCCGACTGGGCGACGGGGGTCGCGCCTGATCGGAGGCGGCGTCACGCCGGGTTAGCATCATCCGGTGCCTTCGCGTCGACAGATCTACCGTCGGCGCCGGATCGTCGTGTTCGGCGGGCTGCTCATCCTGCTGACGGTGCTCTTCTACCTGCCGATGACCCTGTTGGCGCCGCTTCGCGAGACCACGCCGGTCGTGCCGGCGCACGTCGAGGAACCCGGCCCGGCGGCGGCTCTCGCCTTCCCCGGATACGGTGCCGCCGCGATCGGCGCGCTGGAGTTCCCGGGCGTGCTGGCGGCGGCGGGCTCGGAGAAGGCGCTGCCGATGGCGAGCATCACCAAGATCGTGACGGCGCTCGTGGTGCTGCAGAAGCATCCGCTCGGGGTGGACGAGGCCGGCCCGCGCGTGACGATGACGGCCGCGGATGTCGCGCTCTACACCAGCTATCGGGCGGTCAACGGCAAGGTCGCGCCGGTCAGCGCGGGCGAGGTGTACACCCAGCGCGAGCTGATGGACCTCATGCTCATCGAGTCGGCGAACAACTACGCGACGACTCTCGCGGTCTGGGCGTTCGGCAGCGAGAAGGCGTACGTGGCTGCGGCGCGGGACTGGCTGGCCGGCCGGCAACTGCCGAGCCTGACCATCGTCGACGCGACCGGGCTCGACGCCGGGAACCGGGGCACGGCATCCGATCTGATCGAGCTCGGACGGCTGGCCCTGGCCGACCCGCTCGTCTCGGCGATCGTCGGGACCGAGAAGCTCACGATGCACGATGTCGGGCTTGTCGAGAACTCCAACGAGCTGCTCGGGACGCACGGCGTGACCGGCATCAAGACCGGCACGCTCGACTCGTTCGGGGCCAACCTGCTGTTCTCGGGCGAATACGCCATCGGATCCACCTCGATCACCGTCATCGGGGTGGTGCTCGGCGGGACCGACCACCCGACCCTCAACAAGGCCATCGTGAAGCTGCTGGCGAGCGTGCAGGAGGGCTTCCACGAGGTCGACGTGAGCGATGTCGGCGAGGACTTCGCCACCTACACCACCGCGTGGGGCCAGACCGCCGAAGCCGAGGCCGGGGCGGAGGCGGTGCTGCTGACCTGGAGCGACACCCCGATCACCGCCCAGGTCAGCGTCGACCCGGTGCGGCTCGGCGACGCGGGCGCGCGGGTCGGCGAGGTGGTCTACACGGCGGGGGAGCGCAGCGTCGTCGTGCCGCTCGTACTCTCGAGCGCGCTGACCGACCCCGGGCCCGGCTGGCGGCTGACCCACCCCGGCGAGCTGTTCTAGGAGAACGTCGGCCGCTTCGGGGTCACGCCGTCGCCCGAGGACTGATGCCGGATGCGGCGCAGGATCCACGGCGCGAAGTACTCCCGCGCCCAGCCGATGTCGTCGATGCGTGCCTGGCGCCAGGTCTGGCGGGGCAGCGGCTCCGCCGCGAAGGGTTCCAGATCGTTCTCGACGTTGAGCGCCCGCAGCACCATGCGCGCGATCGTCTGGTGCCCGACCGGTGAGAAGTGCAGGCGATCGGGCGCCCACATCCGCGGGTCGGCCAGCTCGCGCAACGACCACATGTCGGCCACGATCGCGTCGTACTTCTGGGCGATGGTGCGGAGGTTCTCGTTGTAGATGGCGACCTTGCCGCGGATCCGCCCGAGCACCGGGGTCATGCCGATGTCGGGCCCGTTGAACATGACGACCGTCGCGCCGTCCGAGGCCAGCCGGGCGATGCCGCCGTCGAAACGTGCGGCGATCTCGTCCGGGTCGGTGCCCGGCCGGATGACGTCGTTGCCTCCCATGGACACGCTGATCAGATCGGGGCGCAGCTGCAGCGCAGGCTCGACCTGCTCGTCGAGGATCTGCTGCAGCAGCCGGCCGCGCACCGCGAGGTTGGCGTAGGCGAAGCCGTCTATCCCGGCGCTCAGCACCTCGGCGACCCGGTCGGCCCAGCCGCGATGGCCGCCGGGGGAGCGTGGCTCGGGATCGCCGATGCCCTCCGTGAACGAGTCGCCGATCGCGACATAGCGGGACCAGGGGTGCTGCGCGGGCATGACACCATGATGCAACCTCACGACGTCTCCACCTCCACGTTTCCTGAACGTCACCCGCGGGCCGCGCCAGGCGGATGGCCGCGAGTGGTTGAGTGGGGGGCGAGCCCGAGACTCGGGCCTGCAGATTGGGAGACACATCATGGGATTCCTGGCATTCCTCCTCCTCGGCCTGATCGCCGGCGCCATCGCGCGCCTGATCATCCCGGGCCGCCAGAAGGGCGGATGGTTCCTGACGCTCATCCTCGGAGTCGTCGGAGCGATGCTCGGCGGCTGGATCGCGGGTTTCTTCGTCGAAGACGCGTACGAGAACTTCTGGTCGATTCCGGCCTGGATCGCCGCCATCGTCGGCGCGCTGATCGTCACGATCATCTTCAACCTGCTGTTCAACAAGCGCGGCAGCCGCGTCTGAGACAGCGCGAAGGGGCCCCGGTTCGCCGGGGCCCCTTCGTCGTGTCCGGGTGACAGACTGAAGCGATGAGCAAGCAGGACGGACGCGGCCGCCAGGTCACGACCGAGCCTCTCGACGACGCCACGGCGACGATCCTGCACCTCGACATGGACGCCTTCTTCGCCTCGGTCGAACTGCTCGAGCGGCCCGACCTGGTCGGGAAACCGGTCATCGTCGGCCACGCCTCGCCGCGCTCGGTGGTCACCGCGGCGACCTACGAGGCCCGCAGGTTCGGGGTGAACTCGGCGATGCCGATGGCGGTCGCCCTGCGCCGCTGCCCGCAGGCCGTCGTGCTCGAACCGCATTTCGAGCGCTATGCGCACTTCTCGCGGGTCGTCATGGACCTGCTCCGCGACGTCACCCCGCTCGTCGAGCCGCTGTCGATCGACGAGGCGTTCCTGGATGTGGCGGGCGCCCTCCGCCTGATGGGAACCCCCTGGCAGATCGGCACGCGCCTGCGGGAACGCGTCGTCGCCGAGACCGGGCTGCGCGCCTCGGTGGGCGCCGCGTCGACCAAGTACGTGGCGAAGCTGGCATCCTCTCGCGCGAAACCCGACGGGCTGCTGGTCGTACCCGCGTCAGCCACCCTGTCGTTCCTGCATCCCCAACCGGTGTCGGCGCTGTGGGGCGTGGGGGCGAAGGCCGAGGAACAGCTCGCCCGTCTGGGGCTGCGCACCGTGGGTGACGTCGCCGAGATCCCGCTCGACGCGCTCACCCGCGCGGTGGGTCCGGCGGCGGCGACGCGGCTGCACGAGCTGGCCTGGGGCCGCGACCCGCGCTCGGTCACGACGGAGCGCGACGAGAAGAGCGTCGGGCACGAGACCACCTTCGAGGTCGACGTCGTCGACCCCGCGACCCTCCATCGCACCCTGCTCTCGCTCGCCGACGGCGTCGGCGTGCGCCTCCGGCGGGCGGGCGTCCAGGCGCGGACGGTGTCGATCAAGCTGCGCTTCTCCGACTTCACCACGATCACCCGCTCGCGGACGCTGGCCGACCCCACCGATCTGGCGCGCCGGCTCTACGAGGAAGCGCGGGTCCTCTACGACGCCGCCAATTCCGACGGGCGCCCGGTGCGCCTCATCGGCATCCGTGGCGAGCAGCTCAGCGGCGCGGTCGCCGCGCTCGGGCTCTGGGACGACGACGAGGCGTGGCGTTCCGCCGAGCAGACCGTGGATGCGGTGGCCGGCAAGTTCGGTCAGGGCACCCTCCGCCCGGCGGCCCTCCTCCACAAGCGGCCGCTTCGGCGGTACGGCCACGGCGACGACTGAACGCGCCGGCGATGTCCCCGGGGTGATCTACTCTCGATCGAGTGAGTGAATCGGGGGGCGGGCCGGCTTTCCGCGCCACCTCGGCCGCCGAACAGCTTCCCCCGGCGTTCCCCGAGCGCGCCGCGCGCGGCACCGTCGCGGCTCTGCGCGCCTGGCAACAGGAGGCGCTCGACACCTATTTCGCCGGCACCCACCGCGACTTCCTGGTCTCGGCGACGCCGGGCGCCGGCAAGACCACCTTCGCCTTGCGATTGGCGGCAGAGCTGCTGCGGCAGCGCGTCGTCGATCGCATCACCGTGGTGGCCCCCACCGAGCACCTCAAGGTCCAGTGGGCCGACGCCGCGCACCGGGCGGGGATCCGGCTCGACCCCCGGTTCAGCAACCGTCATTCCGGGGAGTCGCGGCAGTACCACGGCGTCGTGGTGACGTACGCGCAGGTCGCCGTGAAGGCATCCCGGCATCGTGCGCTCACCGAGTCGCGGCGCACGCTCGTCATCCTCGACGAGGTGCACCACGGCGGCGACGCGCTGAGCTGGGGCGACGCGATCCGTGAGGCCTTCGGGCCCGCCACCCGCCGGCTCTCGCTGACCGGAACCCCGTTCCGCTCCGATACCGCGCCGATCCCGTTCGTGACGTACCTGCCCGACGGGCGCGGCATCCGCACCTCACAGACCGACTACGCCTACGGGTACGGGCGGGCGCTGCGCGACGGGGTCGTCCGTCCGGTGATCTTCCTCTCCTATGCAGGCACGATGCGCTGGCGCACGCGTCAGGGCGAAGAGTGGGAGGCGACCCTCGGCCAGGACGACACCAAAGACGTCACGGCGCAGGCCTGGCGCGCAGCGCTGGATCCGGACGGCGACTGGGTGCCCGCGGTGCTCGCCGCCGCCGACCGCCGGCTGAGCGAGGTGCGGCACGCCGTCCCCGACGCGGGAGGCCTGGTGATCGCCACCGATCAGACGACCGCCCGCGCGTACGCGACGATCCTGGCCGGGATCACCGGGCGCGAGCCCGTGCTGGTGCTCAGCGACGAGAAGGCCTCGAGCGAGCGCATCCAGGCGTTCGCCGACGGAGACGATCGTTGGATGGTCGCCGTGCGCATGGTGTCCGAGGGGGTCGATGTGCCTCGCCTGTCGGTCGGGGTGTACGCCACCAGCGCCTCGACACCGCTGTTCTTCGCCCAGGCGGTCGGCCGTTTCGTGCGTGCCCGCCGGCGAGGCGAACTCGCCTCGATCTTCGTGCCCAGCGTGCCCGTGCTGCTCGGCCTCGCCGCCGAGCTGGAGCGCGAGCGCGACCACGCCCTCGACCGCGAGACCGCCGGCGACGAGCTGCTCGACGACGAGCTGCTCGACCGCGCCGAGCAGCAGGACGCCGCCTCGGCCGAGCTGCTCGACGAGTACGAATGGACGGCACTCGGCTCCGTCGCGACCTTCGAGAAGGTGCTCTACGACGGCGACGAGTACGGCACGCTCGCCGAGCCCGGCAGCCCGGAGGAGTGGGACTTCATCGGCCTGCCCGGCATCCTCGAGCCAGAAGAGGTGTCGCGGCTGCTGCGCTCCCGGCAGGCCCGCCAGCGCCGGCACGCCGCCGAGCGCCCGCCCGCCCCGGACGGCGGCTCGAGCCCGCAGGCTCTTCATCGCACGCTGTCCGAGCAGCGCAAGCTGCTGAACCGGCTGGTCTCGATCCAGGCGCGCTCGACCGGCGCGACCCATGCGCAGGTGCACGCGGAGGTCCGCCGGGTGTGCGGCGGTCCGGAGGTCGCGCGCGCCACCGTCACCCAGTTGCAGGCGCGCATCGATCTGCTCCGCCGGCGCATCGGCGGCCACTGACCTACTGGAAGTCGCGCGACCGATGACTGACCGGCACGGTCAGCGGCTCGAACCGGTCGGCCAGCAGGTTGGTGACCCCCTCGTCGGAGCGCTCCAGGATGCCCCGCACGATCAGGGCGGGGGAGTCGCGCACCACCCGCCGGTAGCGCCCCCACACCCCCATCGAGCAGATCACGTTCACCAGCCCGTGCTCGTCCTCGAGGTTCATGAACGTGATCCCGGATGCGGTGGCCGGCCGTTGCCGGTGCGTCACCAGCCCGGCGACCTCGATGCGCGTCCCCGGATCGGTGGTCTTCAGCGCCGCCGAGTGCAGCACCCCGCGCGGGTCGAGCACCGAGCGGAAATGCGCCAGCGGGTGGTCGTCCGTCGAGACCCCGGTCGCCCAGAGGTCGGCTGCCAGCGTCTCGAACGCCGTCGGATCGGCGAACAGCGGCGGCTGCACCGCGACGAGCGACTCGGCGAGGAACTCCTCACGATCCTCCGCCGCGGCGCCTGCCCGCCAGAGGGCCTCCCGGCGCTTCAGGTCGAGGGAGTCGAACGCTCCCGCCGTGGCGAGGGACTCCAGCTGGGCACGCGTGAGACCGGTGCGGCGCACCAGATCCTCCATCGAGCGGAAGGCGCCCCCCGCATCCCGCTCGGCGACGATCCGTTCGGCGACCTTCGTGCCGATGCGGGTCACCTCGGCGAGCCCGAGGCGCACCGCGAATCGCCCGTCCCGGCGATGGGCGGCCGAGTCGTCGGGCGCGTTCCTGTCGAACTCGCCGACCGGAGGCTGGGCGGCGAGGCATTCCTCCCGCCCGCCCGTCTCGAGGCCGCCGATCTCTTCCAGCCCCGCCTCCACCCCCGACACCAGGATGTCGGGGCGGCGCACCTCGACCCCGTGCCGACGGGCGTCGGCGGTGAGCGAGGCGGGGGAGTAGAACCCCATCGGCTGCGCGCGCAGCAGCCCGGCCAGGAACGCGGCGGGGTAGTGCAGCTTGATCCACGACGAGGCGTAGACCAGCAGCGCGAAGCTCAGGCTGTGCGATTCGGCGAACCCGAAGTTGGCGAACGCCTGGATGCGCGCGTAGATGTCGTCGGCCGCCTCGCCCACCAGCCCGTTCGAGGCCATGCCGGCGTAGAGCTTCTCGCGCAGCGACTCGATGCGCTCCATGCCGCGTTTGGAGCCCATGGCCCGGCGCAGCAGATCGGCGTCCTCGCCCGAGCATTCGCCGACGGCCATCGCCATCTGCATCAGCTGCTCCTGGAAGACCGGTACGCCGAGCGTGCGCTCGAGCGCGGGGATCAGCTTGGGGTGCGCATAGGTCACCGGCTCGTGGCCGAGCTTGCGGCGCACGAACGGGTGCACCGCCCCGCCCTGGATCGGTCCGGGGCGCACCAGCGCGATCTGCACGACGAGGTCGTAGAACCGGCGCGGCTGCAGGCGCGGCAGCAGTCCCATCTGCGCGCGCGACTCGACCTGGAACACCCCGATCGAGTCGGCGCGGCAGAGCATGTCGTACACCGCCGCCTCCTCTTTCGGCAGGGTCGCCAGCTCCCAGCGTTCCCCGGTGGCACCCGCGATGAGATCGAAGCAGTACTGCAGCGCCGCCAGCATGCCGAGCCCGAGCAGGTCGAACTTGACCAGACCCATCCAGGCGGCGTCGTCCTTGTCCCACTGGATCACCGTGCGCTCCGGCATACGCGCATGCTCGATCGGCACCACCTCGCCCACCGGGCGGTCGGTCAGCACCATGCCGCCGGAATGGATGCCGAGATGCCGGGGGGCCTTGAGCAACTGCATCGCCAGGTCGACGACGGGCTGCGGGATGTCGTTGTCCTCCTGAGAGGAAAGGCTCGCCCCCCAGCGCTCCACCTGCTTGCTCCAGGCGTCCTGCTGGCCGGGGGAGTGCCCGAGCGCCTTCGCCATGTCGCGGATCGCGTTCTTGGGCCGGTACTGGATGACGTTGGCCACCTGGGCGGCGTTGCGGCGTCCGTACTTGCGGTACACCCACTGGATGACCTCCTCGCGCCGGTCGGAGTCGAAATCGACGTCGATGTCGGGCTCTTCATCGCGCAGCGACGACAGGAACCTCTCGAACGGCAGCCGGTAGTAGATCGAGTCGACGGCGGTGATGTCGAGCAGGTAGCAGACGGCCGAGTTCGCCGCCGACCCCCTGCCCTGGCAGAGGATGCCCTGCGAGCGGGCGAACGCGACGATGTCGTGCACGATGAGGAAGTAGCCGGGGAAGTCCTTCGTCTCGATGACCTGCAGTTCGGCCTCGATGCGCGCCCGGTCCTCCGCGCTGAGGTCCGGGTACTTCCGGGGCACCGCATCCCACACCAGCGTGCGCAGATACGACATCGGCGTGTGCCCGTCGGGGACGTGCTGCTTCGGCAGCGCCGGTTTCGCCCGCCGCAGGGGGAAGGCGAGCTCGTCGGCGAGGGGGACCGTGCGTTCGACGGCACCCGGGTACCGGGCGAACCTCTGCTGCATCTCACGCCCCGACCGCAGATGCGCCGTGCCGGCCGGAGGCAGCCAGCCGTCGAGCTCGTCGAGCGAGCGCGAGGCCCGCACGGCCGCGACGGCCGTCGCGAGCCGGTGGTCGGCGGGGGTCGCGTAGTGCACGTTGCCGGTCGCGATCGTCGGGATGCCGCGGTCGGCCGCCAGGGCGGCGAGCGTGTCGTTGTGCTCGCTGTCGAGCGGATTGCCGTGGTCGATCAGCTCGACATAGACGTTGACCGAGCCGAACAAGCCGGTGAGCTTGTCAAGCTCTGCGGCTGGATCACCGCCGTGTAAAGCCTGGCGGATTGCGCCCTTGCGGCAGCCGGTCAGCACCACCCAGTGCCCGTCGGCGTGCTGCGCCAGCTCGTCGAGGTCGTAGACCGGGCGGCCCTTCTCGGCGCCGCGCAGCTGACC
>Ga0182739_1002291_pt1 | contig 18145 bp, 22 predicted proteins | sample eDN5th30CBELigBY_FD_128873 | JGI IMG/M metagenome (GOLD analysis project Ga0182739, IMG submission 128873) | Enriched backyard soil microbial communities from Emeryville, California, USA - eDNA 5th pass 30_C BE-Lig BY (version 2) (version 2) | ecosystem: Environmental > Terrestrial > Soil >...
CTGGCGCTGGCGCTCAGCCTGCCGTTCCTGCTCGACCAGGCATCGGTCGCGGCGGCGCGCGGCGGCGGCTTTCCGGTCGCCGTCTCACCCGTCGACGTGCTGGACCCCACCGTGCCCGCGACGCTGCGCGCGTGGCTCGATGTTCCGGCCTACTGGCTGGTCTATCTGCCGGTCGAGTTCGCCTCCTTTTACGTCGCCGGGCTGATCGGCCTGTTCGTGCTGCTGAAGGAGCGCCACGCTGGCGTGACGCCACTGGCGCTGCTGGTGGCGGCGAGCCTCATCGTCGGCGGACTGCTGCGCAGCACCGTCGCCTGGAATAACGACCTCGGCTGGCGCGCGGTGCTGCCGGCGCTGCTGCTGCTGGTCGCCTTCGCCGCGACGGCGATCTCGCGCTGGCCCGCCGTCTCGGCGCGCATTGTTTCAGTGGTGGCCGCCGTCGGCGTGGTCCTGGCGATGCCTTACACTTTGGAACTGATGCGCGAAGACCTGTTTGCCTCGCCGTCGCCATCGGAGCGCGACCTAGCTCGCGTACCCGCGCTGTGGCGGACGGTGCAGCGCCTTGCTTCGATTGACGAGCGCGTGGCCAACAGCCCTTCGTTCCTCGGCGACGCGACGCCGTGGCCGGTCAACATCTCCTGGGCGCTGCTCGGCAATCGGCGCTCCTGCTATGCCGGCGACGATCTCGCCATCGCTTTCGCCGCGGCGCCAGCCGCGTCGCGCGCCGCGACCAAGGATCTGTTCGACCGTGTCTTTGCCGGCACGGCGCGGCCCGAGGATGTGCGGGCGCTGACGGACCGCTATGGCTGCGACGTGATCGTGCTGACGCCGCAGGATGGCGCCTGGACCAGGGATCCGTTCGCGTCGGGCGACGTGTACAAGCCCGTCGAAACAGGCAACGATTGGCGCATCTACCGCCGGGTTCAGATGCCCGCGAACCAGTTGAAGCCGCGATCCTCCCAGTAGCCGCCGGGATAGGTGTTGGTCACCTCAATGGCGGTGATCCACTTGGGGTTCTTGAAGCCGAGCTTGGTCGCGGTCCGCAGGCGCAGCGGGAACCCGTAGGGATCGGTGATCGGCTGGCGGGCATACTTCGTCGCCAGGATGGTTTGCGCGTGCAGCGCCGTCGCCATGTCGATGCTGCCGCTATAGTCGTCGGCGCACTTGAAGGCGACGTACTTCGCCTTGAGGTCGGCGCCGACCATCTCGAGGAAGGTGCGCAGGTTCACGCCGGACCACTGCCCGATATAGTCCCAGCCCTCGACGCAGATGTGGCGGATGATCCATTCCTGCTCAGGCAGCTGCATGAAGCGTTGTACGTTCCAGGGCGTCTTGTCGGTGATGCGCCCGGCCAGCTCGAGCTTCCAGGTCGTGCCATCGACCGGCGCCACGTCGTTGGCGTCATAATAGGCGTTGAAGCGCGGCGGCTTCACCACCTCGGCCTCGCTGTAGGTCGGCGCGAGGTGATTCGGCCGGAACATGAACTCCTGGAAGCGGTCGTTGAAAGAGGACACGCGGCGCAGCACCGACTGCACCGCGCTGTCGTTGGTGACGTCGCAGCCGGTCAGCATGGCGAGCGCGCCGAGGCTCAGCGACCCGCGCAGGATGTTGCGCCGGCCGATATCGGCCAGCAGTTCGCGGTTGTTTTCGAGCACGCTCTGGTCGATGCCGGCCTTGGGACGAAAGGAAGAGGGCGAGGGGCTGCGAACGGGCATGGGTGGCTCCGGAGTCAGTGGGTTATTGTCGAGTTGGCGATAACCGGCGCTTCCGCCTCGGGCTCGGCCGGGGGATCCACTTTCGGGCCGCCGGTGATCATGGCGCCGATGGTCCTGGGCACGATCAGCGCCAGCGCGACATGGATGACGAGAAATCCGACGATCGCCGCCATGCCGAGGAAATGGACCAGCCGTCCGCCCTGGAAGCCGCCGAACAGGCTCACCAGCTCCGAAAGCTGCACCGGCTTCCAGATCGCCCAGCCCGACAGGACTTGCACCACGATCACCAGGATGATGCCGGTGTAGAGCAGCTTCTGGACGGCGTTGTAGCGCGTGATGTCGGCGTGGGAGAGGCGTAGCGCCAGGGCGTCGCGAACGTCGACGACGAATTCGGCCACGCGGATCGGCAGGAACTTGGTTCGGAAGCGGCCGGTCGCGAAGCCGTAGGCAAGATAGGCGAGCCCGTTCAGCATCAGCACCCACATGGCAAAGAAGTGCCATTGCAGCGCGCCCTGCGCCTCCCCGCCGATCGTGATCCAATCGGGAAAATGCAGCCAGCCGAACAGGACTTCGTCGTTGTAGATCTTCCAGCCGCTGCCGATCATCAATACCATTGCGAGCGCATTGATCCAGTGCATGACACGCAATGGCCAGGGATGAAGCGGTTTCGATCTCTTGCGCATGAGGGCGTCTCTTCGGATGGTGGTTCTCGAGTGAGTTGTTCGCGCAGAACGGGCGAATCCTTACAGCCGCTCACGGGTTTGTGACCCGGCCTTTTGGCCAAATTATTCGAGTGCCCTGTAACGAAGTGCGTGCCGTCGCGAATACCTCTTCAAGCGTAGCGTTTTTGAGGAGAGATCGATGCGGTGGGCAGTCGCTGCAGTGCTTCTGCTATCCCAGGGCCTGTGGCTGCCGGCGATGGCGCAGGCGGATTTTGCCTTGCTGTCCCAGGACGAGAAGATGGCGCGGCGTTTTCCGCAGCCCGTGCGGGTGGGCGACCTGATCGGCTTGCCGGTGCTCGACGACCAGGATTCGATGATCGGTTGCGTCAGCGATGTCGTTCGCACGCCCGACGGAAGAGTGAAGCTCATCGTGCCGTACCGCCGCTGGTTCGCCGGTGAAAGCCAGCCCGTCGCTGTGCCGATCGAGACGGTGGTGATCCTCGGCCGCCACCTCAATGCGCTCGAATTTCCGCCCACGTCGTTCGACAAGGCGCCGACGTTCGTCAGCACGCAGGCGACGCCGATCGGCCGTGACGAGATCATCAAGATCGCGATCGGCCGGCGATGACCCGGACTTCGGCGACTTCGACGCGACCAGCCAGTTTCCTGGCTGGGTATTGCATCACCGGGAGGGAGATTTCCCTTGGATCATGAATCGCGCTCTCCGCTGAAGACGCGGACGATCGTTGCGCAGGGCTTCGGGGCTGTCGAGCCGGTGACGCGGGGGCTGGTTTCGCCGATCTACATGTCGACGACCTATCTGCGCGACGCTGATAACGGCTACAGCAATGGCCGCATCTATGGCGGCTCCGACAATCCTTCGGTCCAGCAGGCGGGCGCGCTGTTGGCGGCGCTCGAAGGCGCGGAGGACGCGCTGATGTTCGGCTCGGGCATGGCCGCGGCCAACGCCGTGTTGCAGGCGCTCGACCGGCCGATGCATATCCTCGCGTCGCAGGGCATCTATTACGGGCTGCGCGTCTGGCTGGAGGACGTGGCGAAGCGTACCGGCCATGCCGTTACCTTCGTCGATACGTCGAACCTCGATCTGGTGCGCGGCGCGATGCGCCCGGGCGAGACCGGGCTGGTTTGGATCGAGACGCCCAGCAATCCGCTGTGGAGCATCACCGACATCGCCGCCGTCGCCGACATAGCGCACGCGGCCGGCGCGCTCCTGTGCGTCGACTCGACGGTCTCGACGCCGATCTTCACGCGGCCGCTGGCCCTGGGCGCCGATCTCGTGGTCCATTCCGCCACCAAGTACCTCAACGGTCATTCCGACGTGGTCGCCGGCGGGTTGGCGACGGCGGAGCGCAACGAGATGTGGGAGCGCATCGGCCGTGCGCGCGCGCAGATCGGCGCCATCCTGGGGCCGTTCGACGCCTGGCTGCTGATGCGCGGCATGCGGACCCTGCATGTACGCGTGGCGGCGCAGGCGCGTACGGCTGCCAAGCTCGCCAGTCGGCTGGTCGGTCATCCCGCGCTCAGCGCCGTCCTCTATCCCGGCCTGCGCAGCCATCCCGGCCACGACATTGCGCTGCGTCAGATGGTCGGCGGCTTCGGCGGCATGCTGTCGATCCGCGTCAAGGGAGGCGAATCGGCGGCGGTCGCCGTTGCGGCCCAGGTCGAGCTGTGGAAGCGCGCCACGTCTTTGGGCGGCGTCGAGAGCCTGATCGAGCATCGCGCTTCGATCGAGGGCGCCGGCACACCCTGTCCGTCGGACCTGCTGCGCCTCTCGGTTGGACTGGAGGATGTCGACGACCTCTTCATGGACCTGGTTCAGGCGCTGGGTGTCACGACCGGGTCATTCGGCCGACTCTGAGAGGGAGAAGAATCAGATGGGCAAGGTTGCGATCGGCATCATGTGCAAGACCCCCGCGCCGGGGAAATCCAAGACGCGTCTGTCGCCACCCCTGCAGCCCGATGAGTGCGCAGGCATTTCGGCCTGCTTCATTCGTGACTTGTCGCGCACCATCGCCTGGCTCGCCCAAGCCGATGAGGGCGTGGCCGGTTGTGCGGTCTACACGCCCGTTGGCTCCGAGACGGCGCTGTTGTCGTTGCTGCCGGAGGATTTCGTCCTGTTGCCGCAGGTCGAGGGCGATTTCGGCGAGCGCCTGTTCCACGGCATCGATGCGTTGTTGCAAACCCATGACGGCGTGCTGCTGGTAAACTCCGACAGCCCGACCCTTCCGCCGGAGATTCTCCGCGCCGCTGTCGAGGCGGTGCGAAAGGGCGACAGCGTGGTACTCAGTCCCGCGGAAGATGGCGGCTACACGCTGATCGGCCTGTCGCGGCCGCACCGTCGCCTGTTCGAGGAAATCGAATGGAGCACCGAGACGGTCTATCGCCGGACCTGCGAGCGTGCGGCAGAGATCGGCCTGCCGGTCGTCGACGTGCCGCCGTGGTACGATGTCGACGACGCGGCCTCGCTGCGGGTGCTCGAGGACGAACTTCTGGGTGTCGCGCCCGTGTCGCTGCCGATGAAGGGCGCCGATGCCCCCGCGACGCGGCGGTTTCTGCTAGAGCGCAATCGCGCTTCCGTCCTCGCAGCCGACTGACCGGAGATACAGGATGCAATTGGCCTCCGGCACGCGACGGGTCGTCGTCGTCATTCCCTGTCTCAACGAGGGCAAGCCGATCGCCGCCGTCGTGCAGGAGATCCGCGCCGTCGGCGCCGACGAGATCATCGTCGTAGACAATGGCTCGACCGACGACACGGCGGCGCAAGCCGCGGCGGCCGGCGCGCGCGTCGTCAGCGAACCGCGCCGGGGCTACGGCCAGGCCTGCGCCGCCGGTGTCGCCGCCGTTAGGTCCGATACCGAGATCGTCTGCTTCATGGATGGCGATGGCAGCGACGTACCGTCATTCCTGCCCGCCGTCGTGACGCCCCTCGCGATGGGCGAGGCCGATTTCGTGATGGGCTCACGGCTGTGTGGCGTGCGCGAACCGGGCAGCATGACGCCGCAGCAGATCGTGGCGGGCAAAGTGGCCGAGATGCTGTTGCGCCTCACCTACGGCGTGCGCTTCACCGACATGTCGCCGTTCCGCGCGATGCGGCTCGCCGACCTGCGCGCGCTTGGCATGAGCGAGCGCACCTTCGGCTGGAATCTCGAAATGCAGATGCGGGTCGCCGCCCTGGGCCTGCGCGTCGTCGAGGTCCCGGTCGACCATCGCCGCCGTCGCGGCGGTGTTTCCAAGGTGTCGGGCGATCTCGTGGCCGGTCTCAAGGCCGCCTGGGTGATCACGCGCACTTTCCTGCGGCTCGCCGCCACGCTGCGTGGCACCCGACGGCCGATAGAAGCGGGGGCACCGGCGCGATGAGGACGCTTCTGACCGGCGGCGCCGGCTTCATCGGCCAGCATGTGCTCCGCGAGCTGGTGGCTCGCGGCCACCAAGTGTGTGTTCTCGACTCGCTCCGCGAGGATGTCCATGGCGGCCGCCCCTGGACACCCCCCGGAGGCGTCGCTTTCGTGCACGGCGACGTGCGCGATGCCGCCATGGTCGATCGCGCGCTGCAGGGCGTAGATGCCGTCCTGCACCTCGCGGCCAAGGTGGGGCTCGGCGTCGATGTCGGCGATCTCCCCGATTATGCGTCGAGCAACGATGTCGGCACGGCGGTGCTGCTGGCCGGCATGGCGCGCGCCAAGGTCGCTCGCCTCACGCTGGCCAGTTCCATGGTGGTCTACGGTGAGGGCGTCGGCGTCTGCGCCGAGCATGGCGCCGTAGCGCCAGCGCCGCGCCGCGCGGAGGCGCTGGCGGCCGGCCAGTTCGAGCCGCCGTGTCCGATGTGCGGCACACCGCTCGCCACCGGTTTGGTCAGCGAGAGCGCCGCGCTCGATCCGCGCAATGCCTATGCCAGCAGCAAGGTGGCGCAGGAATTCTACGCCGCCAACTGGGCACGCACGACCGGCGGCACGGTCGCGGCGATGCGCTATCACAACGTCTATGGACCGGGTATGCCGCGCAACACGCCCTATGCCGGGGTCGCGGCCATCTTCACGTCGGCGCTGCGCCAGGGAAAGCCGCCACAGGTCTTCGAGGATGGTGGCCAGCGGCGCGATTTCGTTCACGTCCGCGACGTTGCCGCGGCCACGGTCGCAGCCTGCGAGAAACACGACACGGGCGTCCGCGCCTTCAATGTAGGCTCCGGCACACCGCGCACCGTTGGCGAGATGGCCGCCGCGCTGGCGACCGCGATGAAGGGCCCGGCGCCGCAGCTCACCGGCCATTTTCGCCTGGGCGACGTCCGACACATCACCGCCGATTCGTCGCGCCTGCGCGCCGAACTCGACTGGCACCCCCGGGTCGAGTTTGCGGCCGGCATGCAGGAGCTGGCGGCAAACGCATAGCGTCGGCCATCTCCTGTCAACGCGGTGACCAGACTCAGGCGGCCTTGCGTCGCGCCGACCGCTTCTTCTTGTCGGCACGCGCGGCGGCGGCGTATCGCTCGGCGCGCTCGCGCGCGGGCCCGTTGCCCTGGAGGCTTTTCTTCAGGGCGGCCATCAGGTCGACGACGCCGGAATCCGCTTCCTCACGTACTGGCTTGGTCCTCACCGGTTTGCCCTTTTTCTTTTCCTCGATGAGCGCGCGCAGCGCGTCCTCGTATCGATCCGTGAAGTCGGCAGGGTCGAACTCGCCGGACTGCTGCGCCACGATCTTCTCGGCGATCTCCAGCATCTGCGCGTTGGGTTTGGGCAGGTCAGGATGGCCGATCTCGTCGAGGGTGCGCACCTCCTCCGCCGTGCGCAGGGTCGTCAGCACCAGTCCGTCCTCCTCGATCTCGATGGCGCAGACCCGCTCGCGCGTGCTCATGACCAGGCGGCCGATCGCCACCATGCCCTTGCGCTTCATGGCCTCTCGGATCACCGCGAAGGCTTCGATCCCGGTCTTGCCGGAGGGCACGAGATGATAGGGCGTATCCCAGTAGAGGCGGTCGATCGTCTCGCGCGCCACGAACTTCTCGATGTCGACGATGCGCGTCGATTCGAGCTTCACGCTCTCGAAGTCTTCCTTGTCGAGCAGCACATATTCGTCCTTGGCGATCGCGAATCCCTTCACGAGATCCGCGCGCGACAGTTCCTCGCCCGTGCCGCCGTCCACCGTCTTCATGCGGATGCGATTGTTGGTCTTCGGATTGATCAGGTTGAAGCGTACCGTCTCCGCCTCGGTCGTCGCCGACCACAGGGAGACAGGACAAGTCACCAAGGAAAGGCGGAGATGCCCTTCCCAGCTCGGTCTTGCAGCCATTTTGGTTCCCCTCACGTAGGCCGATTCAACTGTGGGCGGCGTTTATTGTTGCGGCACGCCGTAGCCGATCGGAGGATTTCGATCTGTGGTGGTCGTTCTGATTTTGATCTCACCACGGGTTGGGTGAGGCGTTATTCGGCAAGGAATTCTGCCGGGCCCACCTCGATCGCTGCGGTCGTTTCCTGCCCCGGTCGAACTTTGGAAATCCCGATCATTGTTTGAGGGCATGTTCAGGCGCAATTCTGAAGCGTCGAAAGACCGCGGGATTTGAGGAGCAGCTTGCGCCGCGACACCAAGTGCTAAAGCGTCACGACACGATCGTGGGCTCCGCTACATGGATGAGGCAGCGATGACCCAGGCCCCTATTTCGAACCGCCACCAGCCTTGTCGACGCGGCATGTGCCGCTGAACAGTCGGCTCGCCTGAGCCACCGACACCCACGCCAAATTCCCGTGAGAATAGCCGGCCTACAGGCCGGAGGAGCGGAGCCATGTCCGACCCCTTCATCGTCGAAATCTGGGGCGAGCCTGCTGGCATCGTCCTGCGCGAAGGTAACGCCTTTCGCTTCCATGCAACGGCGCGTCCGTTCTTCGAACTCGACGGCATCCAGTTCAGCACGCCCGGCCAGGCCCGGCTCGCCGCCGCCCGACTGTCGCGGCGGTCGGGTCGCGGCCCCATCCACCCTTGATCGACAAGGTATAATCATCATGACAACTCGACAGAGTTTACTGGTGGCCTTCGCCATCGCGGCAGGCCTCATGTCCATCATCGTCGCCGTGCGTGCGCAGACGCCTGCGGACGTTGTGCTGACCGATGTTTCCTACGATCCGACGCGTGAGCTCCCCAAGGGGGCCGACGCAGCCTTCGGCAAGGCGGCGGCGCGATGAACGTCCCGGCGATCCAGGCCGGGGCCAGGTCATCGAACAGGGGAGGCGGTCTCATGAGACTATTGCCGCTTCTGACGGCGCTCCCGGGCACGCACCTGCCTCTGCTGGCGGAATGGGCAAGGCAATTCTCCAGCGTTCCAGATCCACTGGATCGCCTCGATGCGTTGCGACGCGCCCAGCGTCGTGCCGAAGTCGACATTCGCGCTGTCTTGAGCCGGCTTGCCGCGGAGTTCGAAGTACCCAGCAGTGACGTTGCCTGTGCGATGGGCAGCGTCCGCGATACGCTCGATGAGCTCACAAGCGAGGTCGAGCGCGACCTGACCTGCGAGCTTGAACAGGCTGACCAGTACTAGGTGCCACGTGAAGACTTCCAAGAAGGACGACGTCGGCAGGGGCCGGCCGATGTCCGCCGAAACTGTCGCCACGCTGAGCTGGCGCCTGGACGCGGCCGAACCGCCCTCTATCCTGCAGACCGTTATCGGCGAGATCTTTGCCGGCCGCATCGCCGTCGTCTCTTCCTTCGGCGCGGACTCGGCAGTCCTGCTGCACATGGTGGCGGAAGTCGATCCCTCCACCCCGGTGATATTCGTCGACACAGGCCGGCACTTCGCGGAGACGATCGCGCATCGCGACAATCTCGTGCGCCAGCTCGGGCTGCGCGACCTGCGCAGTGTGGGACCGTCGCCAGAGGAAGCCGCGCGTCACGATGCCGATTTGAGCCGGGCAACCTGGGATCCGGACGGCTGCTGTGCCTTCCGCAAGGTCGCGCCACTCGAGCGGGCCCTTGGGGGATTCGACGCCTGGATCACCGGTCGCAAGCGATTTCAGGCCGCGACGCGCCAAGCGATGCCCGTGTTCGAGAGGGATGGGAAACACGTCAAGATCAACCCGCTGGCCAAGTGGAGCCAGACGGAGATCGAGGCCCATGCGAGCCGCCATCTGCTGCCGCCGCATCCTTTGGCCGGCCGCGGTTACCCGTCGATCGGGTGTATGCCCTGCACGTCGCCGGTCCACCTTGGCGAGGACCCGCGGGCCGGGCGGTGGCGCGGTCTGGCGAAGACCGAGTGCGGCATCCATCGCCCCGCGGGAGGCCTCGCGGTTCTGCCATCGACGTGAAGGTCGCCCCGATACGCACTCGGGGCGGAACTATGATCCTCGAAAAGCATTGCATTGTTTGTGCAATGCAACCCGAGGAGTCCGAGATGCGATCGATGTTCACCGTTCCCGCTTTGCTTTTCGTCTCGGCTGTCCTGGCCGGCCCGGCAATGGCCAAGGACCGCCCCGTGACGGATCAGGAGCGGACGAAACTCGAGGAGGCGGTGAAGGCGGCGGGCTGCACGGGCGGCAAGATGGAGTTCGACGACGACAAGGCGACGGCGCACCCCGCCGGCAAGTTCGAGGTCGACGATGCCATGTGCGGCAACCAGAAGCACGACCTCGCCTTCGATCCGGACTTCAAGATGCTCTCGAAGAAGCCCGACTGACCGTGACTGCCTCAGCCAGGCAGGCCCTGCGGCCGCCAGGCTGAGGCGGCCTCGCGGGCGATACGGGTGAAGTTGCGCACCAGAACGGAAGCATTCCCGGTGCGCCACACTGCCACCACCGGCAAAGCCGCCGGCTTGTCAGAGATCGCCAGGCAGTGGAGGCCGGGCATGTTGAAGCTCGTCACCGTCGACGGCGACAGGGCCACTCCCAGGCCCGCGCCCACGAAGCTCGCAACGGTGTGAATCTGGTCGGCATACTGCGCGATACGGGGCTCGAAGCCCGCGCGCCGGCACATCTCCATGACGCGAGCATGGATGAGCGGGGAGCCAGCACGGGAGTACATGACGAAAGGCTCAGCGACGAGTTGCCGGATGCTGATCGTCGAGTGATCGGCGAGCGAATGGTTCGCAGGAACCAGCGCAAGGAACGGCTCGCGGATCAAAGTGACCATTTGCAGGGCGCGACTGCTGATCGGCGGCCGTAGCAGACCAATGTCGATGATGCCGTTCTCGAGGCATTTCACCTGGTCTGGATTGCGCATCTCCCGCAATTCGAGTTCGACGTCGGGATAAGTTGCGCGAAACCGGACCACGATGCCGGGGAGAATGGTGAAAGGCGTGGAGCGCACGAATCCGATGACGAGACGTCCGGTTTCGCCGATCCCCAGGCGCCGTACGTCTGCTTCGGCCTGTTCGACGCCGTCCAGGAGCCGCCTGGCCCGCTCGTAGAGCAGCAGTCCCGCCTGTGTCACCTCGAATCTCTTCTGGCTGCGATGGAGCAGAACGACGCCCAGTTCGCGTTCGAGCTTCTGGATCTGGCGGGTGAGGGGAGGCTGGGCAATGCCCAGCGAAGCGGCAGCGCGCCCGAAATGTCCTTCGCGCACGACGGCACTGAAGTAGCGGAGCGTTCTCAAGTCCATGATTGATACCATAGAGGTATCAATGGGAAGCGCCAACGATATTGGACGCATCGACCGATTGAGAGCAACGTCGGGTTGCAGATCGGAAGATTTCGCCGAATGTGGTCTGCCGCCTGTTCGGGCGCGGCGGTGGTCGACTGGGCGATGTCTTCAGCGTGGTCCGGCACGCGTCGCAAAGCGTATCAAGAAAGCGGACAAGACTTGGCCAGCGGCACGCCAGCCAGGTTCACAGTGCCGTGAACATTGTGGAAGAGAGATAGATGGCCAAATCACATCCCGTCGACGCGCATGTCGGCGTTCGCATGCGCCAGCGGCGCACCCTGCTCGGCATGAGTCAGACCAAGCTCGGAGACGCCGTCGGTCTCACCTTCCAGCAGGTCCAGAAGTACGAACGCGGCTCCAATCGCGTGGGCTCGAGCCGCCTCTTCGAGTTCGCCAAGGCACTGGATGTGCCGGTTTCGTACTTCTTCGACGAGATGCCGGGGAACGTGTTGTCCGGCCGCCCGATGGCGACCAAGATCAAGAAGGGCGGCGGTTTCGGCGAGGCCGGGACCCCCTTCGCAATCGAGAAGGATCCTCTCATCAAGCGCGAGACCCTCGAGTTGGTGCGCGCCTACTACAAGATTCGCGACGAGCCGTTGCGCCGCCGCATCTACGAGCTGGTCAAGACCATGGGCGAGGCCAGCCATGTCGCCGGCCGCGCGGCAAAGAAGAAGTAGTCACCGCCGAAGAGTCCTCTCCTCCAGGCGGAGGAAAGGAACTGCGTATGATCTCAGGCCGCCAGGAGGTGCTCCGCGATCTGCACGGCGTTGAGAGCGGCGCCCTTCAGCAGCTGGTCGCCAGCGACGAACAGCGAGATCGAATGACCGGTCGGATCGCCCAGATCCTGACGGATGCGGCCGACCAGGATGTCGTCCTGCTGGCTGGCATCGCGCGGCATCGGGAAGAGGTTGCGTTCGCGGTCATCGACGATGCGCACTCCGGGCGCGTTGGCGAGCAGCGCACGAACGCGGGCCTCGTCGATCGGACGCTCGCACTCGAAGGTGACGGCGGCGGCGTGAGCCCGCAGCACCGGTACCCGCACACAGGTCGCCGACAGCCGCAGCTCCTCGTCGCCATAGATCTTGCGGGTCTCGCGCATCACCTTGGTCTCTTCGTCGTTGTAGCCGGTCGCGGGATCGATCGCGGTATTGTGACTGAACAGATTGAAGGCGTAGGGATGCGGGAGCACCTTCGGCTCGAACGCGCGGCCGTCGAGATAGGCGCGGGTCGATAAGGCCAGCTCGTCCATGGCTGCCGCGCCGGCACCCGAGGCAGCCTGATACGTGGCGATGTTCATGCGCCGGATGCGATTGTGCTGATGGATCGGCCAGAGCGGCGTGATAGCGATGATCGCTGCGCAATTGGGATTGGCGACGATACCCTTGTGGTTGGCGATCGCGCCGGCATTGATCTCGGGAATCACCAGCGGCACTTCGGGGTCCATGCGGAAGGCGGAGGAATTGTCGACCACGACAGCGCCGGCCGCGACGGCGATGGGGGCATAGCGCTTCGAGATGTCGCCGCCGGCCGAGAACAGCGCGATGTCGACGCCCTCGAAACTTCGCTCGGTCAGCTCGTCGATCACCAGGGCCTTCCCGTCGAACGACAGCTCGCGGCCCACCGAACGGGCGGAGGCCAGCAGGCGCAGCTCCTTCACCGGAAAGCGGCGCTCGGCCAGGCAGCGCAGGAACTCGACGCCAACGGCGCCGGTCGCGCCGACGATGGCGACTGTCAGGGGTCTCGAACTCATGTCTGTCTCCTTCGTTGAAACCGGGAGACGGACGCCTGGAAAGACAAAGGCCCCGTCCGAACCGGCGGGGCCTTGAGAGGTTGTCCTATGTCACGTTCGACTCTACGCGCACGTCCTCGCCGGCCCACCGAAGGTGGTCGTTTTGGTAGTCGTGGTCGTTTTGGTCGTGAAACGCAGCATGGTGGCAGGGATATAGGGCGAAGGCCGGGCGGCTGTAAAGGCCGCCCGGTCAAGGGTCAGTTCAGGCGCAGGAACGGCTTGTCGCCGCAGACCGTTATGCGATGGCCGTACCGCCGGTGCGGGAAGTAGTCGAACATGGCGTGATGCTGGACGCAGCGATTGTCCCAGAAGGCCACCGAGTTGGGCTGCCACTTGAAGCGGCACTGGAATTCCGGCGTCTCGATGTGACGGTAGAGCATCTCGAGCAGCGCGTCGCTTTCGTGGCGCTTGAGCTGCGGGATGCGGAGCGTGAAGCCGCGATTGACATAGAGGCCCTGCTTGCCGGTCACCGGATGGGTGCGAACGATCGGATGCTCGGCATTGGGGAACTTGATGTCGTCGCGGTCCGTCGCCTTCGTGCGATAGTAATGCGCCTTGGAGCTGTCGTGCAGGGCGGTCAGCCCCCGCAGCATCTGCCTGATCGGTTCGGAGAGCGTGTCGTAGGCGCGGTACATGTTGGCGAACAGCGTGTCGCCGCCGCCGTCGGGCGGGACCTCGGTGAGATGGAGGATCGAGCCCATCGGCGGCTCGAGGTCGCACGATACGTCGCTGTGCCATTCCTCGCCCGCGACATGCTTCGAGTTCTCGTCGGCCTTGATCACCAGTATCTCGGGATGCTCGGGGAAGGTGATGGGTGCGTTCGGATGCACGTGCAGCGGTCCGAAGCGCCGGCCGAACTCCTTGTGCTGCTCGATCGACATCTTCTGGTCGCGGAAGAAGATCACCAGGTTCTCCATCAGGGCATCGTGCACTTCCTGGAATTGCTGGTTGCCGAGCGGCTTGCCGAGATCGACACCGAATATCTCCGCCCCGATGAACGGCGTCAGCTTGCGGACTTCGATCGACTGATAGGCCATTTGGGTTTCCTCCGGGATTTGGCTTCGTTGAGAAGCAGGATACGCCCGTCTAGGATGCGGACGCGATGAAGATCGATGTCGATCACTATCTGGTGCTGGGCGTGCCCTGGACCGCCGACGCGGCGACGGTCCGTGCCGCCTATGTGGCACTAGCCAAACGCTATCATCCCGACGTCGCGACGGGGAATCCAGAGCTGGCCGCCTTCAATTTCCGCCAGATCGCGGATGCTTATCAGACGCTTTCCGATCCAGACAGCCGCGCGGGCTACGATGTGAAGGTGCGGGCGGCGCTCGACGCCGCGCGGGTAGCCCGATCGCGTGTCCCGCGACGTGCCGCACCGATGCCCGTTTACCTGCCGCATGCGCACGCGGCGGCGCGGCGTCGATCGCTCACGGTCGTTGCGGTGGTGGTGCTGGCCTTCCTCGGCCTTGGAAGCTATCTCGCCACGCGCGCAGCGAAGGATGGCGGATCCGGCTCGATGCTGGCCGCGTCCTCACTGGAGCGCCAAGGGAGTGCGCCTGCCGAGCAGAGCCTGAAACCGCTGCCGCCGGTCGACCAGCCGAGCCAGTTCGGCCCTGCGTCCCTCCCGATGTCGGTGCCGATCGGCGGTGTGGTCGCAGGTCGCTCCTTCGCCCTGCGGTCCACGCCGGCCGCAGTCGCAGACGGTCAGTCTTTCTGCGTGGCCGACGATGGCGTCAGATTTGCCCTCATCAATCGCGATGGCGAATCCACCGTGATCTACGATGGCGTTCAGCCCGTGCGCGCGTCCGTGCAGTTCGCCGACCGCAATCTGGTGGTGCTGACGGGAATCGTGCCGGGCGACACGATCACGATCGTCGTCCAGCGCGGGCAGGAGCACGGCACGTATTTGTATTATGCCAATCCAGCCGGCGCGATCGTGCAGACCCTCGCCGCGCGCTGCGAAGGTCTGGCTTACTGAGCGACGAAGGTCGGGTCGCTCTACTTCTTCTTCAGACCTTCGAGGGTCGGCAGGCGGTAGCGGTCCTCGGGGTCGTTCCAGCCCTGGAAGCTGGGCTTGCGCTTCTCGGCGAACGCGGCGCGCGATTCCATCAGGTCGCTTTTGGCGCCGTGCTCGTGCAGGGCCTCGGCAAGGCGCTGCATCTCGGGACCGGGGGCGGGACGCATCTGTCGCATCATGTGCACCGTGTTCACCCGCGACGCGGGCGGCAGAGTGAGCAGGTGCTCGGCCATCGACATCGCCGTCGGCATGAGATCGGCGGCATCGACCAGGCGGTTCACGAAGCCAATCTCGTAGAAGCGCTGCGCAGTGAAGCGGAAGCCGAGCGCCATCTCCATCGCCACCGGATAGGGCAGGTTGGCGATGTGGCCGTGATTGTAGCCGCCGAGCAGCCAGCGCTTTGCCTCGGAGACCTCGAACACCGCCTCGCGGACGGCGACGCGCAGGTCGGTGCGTTCCACCAGCATGAAGCCGCCGCCCATGGCGAAGCCGTTGATCGCGGCGATCACCGGCTTCTCGAGCTTGCCGGACATGAACGGGTCCTCGATCTCGGGACGGCGGCCGCCCGGCGCCCCGTCCTTCAGCGATTCCTTCATGTCCTCGCCGGCGCAGAAGCCGCGGCCGGCGCCGGTGAAGATTGCGACTTCGAGGTCCTTGGCCGTGCGGAACTCGTTCCACGCGGCCGACAACTCGGTCCGCATCTCGTGATTGAGGGCGTTCAGCCGATCGGGCCGGTTCATCCGCACGACGAAGATCTGCCCGTGCTTCTCGGTTTCGACGACAGCCATGTGTTGCTCCTATCCGTTCAGAAAGGCGGCCAGGTCAGCGGCGTTCGAAGTCGATTCGCTCGTCGAACGGCAGGCCCAGCAGGTGGCGGCGCAGGCAGTCGAGCGCGAGTTCGGTCGTGCCCACGCGCACCCAGTCGCGGCCGCCGACCAGACGCGCCTGGCGCGTCACCGCGCCGCCGGCGTCGGCAAGGCCGATGCAGATCGTGCCGCCCATGTCGGGCCGGTCGGCCCCCTGGTCGAGTTCCAGCAGGACGACCAGCGCGTGGCTGGCGCCGCTTGAGGCGCGTAGCGCCTTGGCGACGACCGCGGCCTGATCGGGGGAGACCGCGGTGGCGCCCAGTTCGGCGAGATCGCGTGCGATGGTGGCGCGCCGGAACGCCCGTTCCGCGCCGGGGAGCGGGGCAATACGGGCGGCGAGATGGCCTCCGGTCACCGTCTCGGCGATGGCGAGGGTCGATCCGCTCGCGAGTAGCCTGCCCAGGATCACGCCCTCGATCGTCTGGTCGTCCTCGGCGACGATGAAGTTACCCAGTCGGCGGCGCACTTCGGCCTCGGCCGGCGCGAGCAAGGCGGTCAATGCGGCCTCGTCGTCGGCCCGCAGGGCAAGCTTCGTCTCGAGTTGCGGATAGTGCGCCTGGAAGCCGAGCTTGATGCCGCCGTCGGCCTTGAACACGTCCATGTCGCCCAGCATCTGGTCGGCACGCGACTCGCCGATGCCGAATGTGTGGAAGCGCTTCAGCCGGGTGACGCCCGCGATTCCGCTCATCGCCAGGAGGCGCGGCAGCACCTCCTCGTCGAGCATGCGCCGCATCTCCCGCGGCACGCCGGGGGTGAAGAAGAAGCGTGCCTTGCCGATGGTGACGGCAAAGCCGCAGGCGGTGCCGATCGGATTGTCGATCAGCTCGGCATTGGCCGGCAGCATGGCCTGCTTCCTGTTGTTGGGCGGCATGACCCGGCCGCGCCGCGCATAGGATTCTTCCATGCGGGCCATCCAGGGGTCGCTCAGCACCAGTTCGACGCCACAGGCCTGGGCGGCGACCTCCTGTGAAAGATCGTCGACCGTGGGCCCCAGCCCGCCGTTCACGATCACCGCATCGGCGCGCTCGCCGGCCTGGTGGAAGGCCTTCAGCAGGCTCTCGCGGTCGTCGCCGACCGTGGTACCCCAGTGCACGCCCAGCCCGAGCTCGACGAGGCGGCGGGCGATGTGGCTGTAATTGGTGTTGATGGTCTTGCCGGTTAGGATCTCGTCACCGGTACAGAGGATTTCGACTCGCATTCGCGGGAGTATCGGCGAACGCCGCCTCTCACGCCAGCGACGTTCTGATCTCCAGCCCGTTCTTCAGTGTCAACGTCACGGGTGTGCGCTCCGCGATGTCGGCCATGCGCTTCTTCTGCTCGTCGTCGACGGCGCCCTCGATCTTGAGAACACGGTCGATGCGCTGCTTGTCGCCATCGCGGCTGAAATGGATGTCGGCATGAACCGCCGTCACCGGCCACTGCTTGCGCTCGGCATACATGCGGAGCGTGATGACGGTGCAGGCGCCCAGCGCCGAAGTGAGGAGATCGTAGGGGGCGGGGCCGGCATTGGTGCCGCCAAGTTCAGGCCCTTCGTCGGCCGTGAGCTTGTGATGTCCGCCATGGCCGGTCGCGATGGTGGTCGCGTAGTTCTTCGTGCCGATGCTTGCCTTTGCGTGCGCCATGTTACCGTCGTCGCCTCCCGATGCTGGAGGGCCCGTTGCCGGGCCCTCGCATCAGTCTAGCGACGCTTGCGGCTGGAAGCTGCCTTCTTGGCGGCCTTCTTCACAGCCTTCTTGGCGGCGGTCTTGGTCTTCGTCTTAGCCTTCGCCTTCGCGACGACCTTCTTCACCGCCTTCTTCTTCGCAACCTTCTTCTTCGCAGCCATGTATATCTCCCTGTCAGTCATGGAGCGACACACGACGCACCGCTCCTGAGTTGCATCTAGATCACGATTCTTATCCCTGTCACGCATTCTTCGCGTGATTTTATCGTGCCGATGTGAGTCATGTGGTCGCTGAGCGACGCTTCGGCGGGCAGTGCTGCAAGCAAACCCCCCGCGGTTTGCGGATCAAACAGCAGCGGAATCTTCGCATGATCGGACACGCGATCGAGACCTTCGATGAGATGTCTTGCACGCAGATTCGCGGGCTGCAGCGAGCTTGCAAAGCCTTGAGCGAATAGTTCGATCGAGCCCGCAAGCACCGGCAGCGAATCGAGATGCAGCTCGATGCTGACGTTGCCGCTGGCGCGAAGCATCTCGGCGAGATGACCGGCGAGGCCGAAGCCCGTCACGTCGGTGCAGGCATGCGCGCCTGCAGCCACCAACGCACGTGCAGCATCGTTCGATGGCATGCGCATCGAAGCGAGAGCGCTCTCGATCCAGCGTGCCTTCGCCATGCCACGCATTGCCGCCGCGAAGATAACGCCGGTGCCGAGGGGCTTCGTGAGCACCAGCTTGTCGCCCGGCTGCATCCCGCCCTTGCGCAACGCTTGCGAGGAAACGACGAGGCCGTTCACCGAGA
>Ga0182739_1002292_pt1 | contig 18131 bp, 21 predicted proteins | sample eDN5th30CBELigBY_FD_128873 | JGI IMG/M metagenome (GOLD analysis project Ga0182739, IMG submission 128873) | Enriched backyard soil microbial communities from Emeryville, California, USA - eDNA 5th pass 30_C BE-Lig BY (version 2) (version 2) | ecosystem: Environmental > Terrestrial > Soil >...
ATCCGTAAGCAGTTCGAAAAGGCGCTAAAGGAAATACAAAGCGCTTTGCGGTCGTTCTTATTATCGGATGCGACTCGCAAGGACTTGCTTGCCACGGAAAAAGAAATCCGTCTCATATTATCCGACATGGAAAAATATATAGACGAATGGTCATCCGAAGCAGCGGAATCATCCGTCACACAGGCGCTTGTCGCTTCGTTATTAATGCTAGGACTCGCAGAAACCGTAGAAGAGGCTCGGGAGCAAACGAAATTAACGCGGAAACAAACAGCTTTACTCGATTACGCGGTCGAGTCGTTGCGAACGGACTTAAAGGCGGTAACTGCGAACCTGGAACGGCAAACGCGCTCAGTCATTCGTAGGTCTTATACGGATTCGATGAAGAGAACATCAACGCAAAGTCAAACGGAAATCAGCCGAGCAGCAAAACAAATGCTTGCTGACGCTGATATCGCAATCATAGATAAGGCGGGCAGGCGTTGGAAAACGAGCCATTATGTCGATGTTGTCACGAACACTCGATTAATGGAATCGTATCGCGAGGCGGTAGCACTAGATGGAATCAAGAACGGGAGCGGTCATGCTTATGTTTCGTACAATTCGAAAACTACGGATCGTTGTAAGGACTTTCACTATTCTATCGTGAAATTAGCGCCCGATATCGATTCAAAATATCCGTATTATCGCGACTTACCTCACCTATTTCACGTTAATTGTCGCCATTACTTAATACCGATAAAGAATCTTAATGACTTACCTGCTAATGTTCGTAGTAAAAACGGACTTTAATCGACTTGCCTTACGGAATGGCTCTAAACTTTCGGTCGTAACAAATCTATGAGCGACGGCTCTCAAACGGAGGTAATACGATATGATTAAAGAATTCAACGCTTTATTAACGTTAGATTTACAATATTTTGCGGAAGATGGCGGAGAAACTGGCACTGAGAGCACGACTGAGACGACGCCAAACGCACAAGAGTCCGCAGGAACGAATCTCGAATCGTCTGAGATGCAGACACCCGAGACAATTACGCTCACTCAAGCGAAGTTAGACGAAATTATCGCTAAACGCATTGCTCGAGTTGAGAAAAAATACGAAGGCTTTGACGAGCTGAAAACGAAAGCTACGGAATACGAAAAAGCGCTAGAAGAGAAACGCCTAGCGGAGCTATCCGAAAAAGAACGCGCAGAAGAATTAGCGAAGAAATACGAGGCAGAAAAGCAAGAACTAGCGGCTCAACTCGAAGCCATTCGCAAGCAGGCGCAAGAGGAACGTATTCGTAACGAATTTATTAAGGTAGCTACAAGCGCCAACATCGCTTACATTGACGATGCTATCGCACTCGCAGATTTATCCGCGGTAAATATCGACGAGGACGGAAAAGTTGTCGGAGTAGATGACGTTGTTAAAGCGCTTGTTGAAAATAAACCGTTCCTGGTGGCGAAGAAACAGGCGCATCCAATCGGAACAGCTACAAATGGCGGAGGAAATGCGCAAGCTGATCGTCCTGCCGAACAAATATTAGAAGAATTACGCCAAAAGGCTCGTAAGAGTGGTCGCATAGAGGACCGAGTAGCTTACGACAAAGCACGAAAACAGTTTGGGAAGTAGGACGGGCGAATATCGCTTAGTCCTTTTTATATGCGCAAATTTAGCGCAACAAAAACTAACAATATCGGAGGAATAACTTATATGAAAACGACAAACGAAATGAAAATGCTTTTACCTTTAGACATCCAATTCTTCGCAATCAATTCTACATTAATTGTAGGTAAACGCGAGGACGTAACGGAAAACCTATTACTTTTATCTCCACAAGAAGCACCAATGCTTGACTTAGTAGGATTTGGCGAAGCTACTACTCAAGACGAAATCGTATGGTTCGAAGATGAAACTTATGCTACTAAAACGACTGCATCTGCAGAAGCGTTAGCAGCAGCGACAACTTTAGCAGTTGCTGACGGATCAATTTTCGAAGCTAATACAGTAGTAAAAGCTGGCGAAGAATTATTAAAAGTTACAGCAGTGAATGGAAATAACTTAACTGTTGAACGTGGTTATGCGGGTACAACTGCAGCAACTATCGCTTCGGGAGCTAAAGTAGAGTTCCAATTCGTGGAGGGCGTTGAAGGCGCAAACGCTCGTCAAGCTCGCTTCAAAGCACGTACTCGCCACTCTAACGTAACTCAAATCTTTGACGGTACTATCACTATCACAGGTACTGCTGCGGCGGTATCTCAACACGGTATCGATGATTTATACGCTTACGAAAAAGCAAAGAAAGAGAAAGAATTAGCGCTTCAATTAGAAAAAGCTGTAATCAACGGTGTAAAATACACATCTCCAAACGGCTTAGTTCGTCAAATGGGTGGTATCCGTCAATTCATTCAAACTAATGTATTAAACGGAAGTGCTGTTGACGTTAGTACAGAAATCTTAAACGACGCATTCCAAGCAATTGCAGAAGCTACGGGTCAAAACGTTGGAGCGGGTTACAAAATCATCGTATCACCAAAACAAAAACGCGCTATCTCTCGTATGGATGCTGACAAAATCAACCTTACTCGCCAAGATAACGGACGTGGTCAAGTTGTTGACTACTTCGTAGGTGACTTCGGTGAGTCTGAAATTGTAGTTAATCCGAACTTAGAAGCAGACGAAATTTTCATCGTTGACATTGATCGCGTGAAAATCCGTCCACTACAAACTCGTCAATTCACGCACGAATACCTAGGAAAAACTTCTGACGCATTCTCCGGAACTATCGTAGGTGAATACACACTAGAGTTCCATGAGGAGAAAGCTCATGCGCGTATTAAAAACCTTAAAAAGTAATTTAACGTTATTTTAACGCAGAATAGACTCGGAAGTCATGAGCCGAATCGAACGCCGTACTACGCCTAGTGCGGCTTTTTGCGTTGCTATAAATTAGGCGGAAACCATAAAGGCGGTGGTTGTATGACAAAACTATACAAGGAAAAAGATTGGTTATGTACGGAGTACGTTACAAAGGATAAGTCAGCAGAGACAATCGCAAAAGAGTGCGGAGTAAGTAGTCAGACCATATTAAACTGGCTCCTTAAATTTGACATAGCACGTCGTGACACAGGGCAACGTAGTGTAGGAAAGAAAAAGAAATTACATCCTACAACTTGTTTAAATTGTTCTGTTCAGTTTTTTGTAGATATGCCATGCAAAGCGGACCCGACTAATAAACGTAAGTTCGTAAGAGCTTGTTCAAAAGAATGTACTAGCGCATTGAAGGCTAAGACACTGAAACGCAGTCACGAAAGAGGCTTAATGAAACGAGAAGTCGGCAATCGAAGGTCGCTCGATAGAGATATACTTATTCAACTGATTTGCTACGAACATAAGTATTTAGGAGAAGTAGCGAAAGAGTTAGGAGCTAAAAGCACCACATTAGCTCGCGAAATTAAGCGACTCGGCGTCCCTACTAACGAGTTTTATCGTATTTGCCCGCAATGTGACGAGCATTTTACGTGCACCATGCGTTGTCAAGTGGACTCTACGAGCAACAAGTTTAAAAAGTTCTGCTCACACGCTTGTTTCTTAAAGAGTCGAAGTAAAACGGATACATGGATTGAACGCGTGACAGCCAACTTCCTAAACGATACCCAAGTAGAATTTATTCCGCAGTACAGCATTGGTCGTATGACAGCCGATTTTTATATTCCGTCGATTAACTTAGTTATAGAAACAAACGGTGATTTTTGGCACGCTAATCCGTCCATTTACGCCGATATAGAATCGTTACACCCAATACAACGTCGAGCAATCGAAAAGGACGCGCGTAAAATGCGCCAACTTCGAGATAAAGGCTACGACGTTTTTATATTGTGGGAAAACGATTTGAAAACGAAGCAAGACGAAGTATTAAGCGGACTTCTTTCGTATGTTCGCGGTAAGGAGGCAGCATAAATGGCGAAATTCACTTCGCACTATCAAGCACTTGGCTTTTACGCCAACGGCCAATTAAAACGATTTAGCAACGGTCAGTACGTAACAGAAGATAAAGATGAAATCGTCGTATTAAGCGGTATGGCTGACGTAGAAGTTGTAGTTGAAGAACAGAAAACGGAGGCAAAGCCGGCACCAAAAGCGCCAGCACGTAAAGCCTCCGCAAAATAAAGGGAGGCGATTGCGTGGACTGGAACTTGGCGGAAGCAACCGAATATATACGTTTAAATGCGGTCGATAACGAGGATTTCTTAGCGGGCGATAGTGTAAGTCAAACTCGCTTCTTAAACGTCTCTCAGCGCACTTTAGCAAGGCGTTTTAAAGGCGCAATTATTCCCGTTGAGGCTACGTATTTATTTGCAGCAGTATTAAACGCAAATTACAACGATACGACAATTATGGCGCAGCGAGGAGTCGCGGGATTTAGTCTCGACGGCATCTCGTTCACGTTTAAAGATTGGGCGTTAAAGGACTTATCGGAGTTTATACCGGACGAAGTCGAGGACATGATTAACGAAGCAAATCCGGACTTAGACGGAGGCAACGGTCGAGTAAAGTGGGTGACGCTATAATGCCGTTAATACCACTGAAACAAACGGTTACGGTGCGGAGTTTTTCGGATGGAAATGACGACGGTTGGGGAACGGGTGGCTACGGCGAGCCTATCGAATACAAGGTTCGAGCAAGCGAAACTATCGAAAGAGTAAAGAATCAATTCGGCGAGGAAGTTGTCGCAAGTGTCAAGCTGACATTCGATAAGTACCCAGCAATCGGATATGACGACGAAATCACGTACACAAACGAAAATGGCGTAACCATTCAACGGAAGCCACTCTCGATAAAGCCGACACGTATGATAAACGGAAAAGCAACGCTTACAGCAATCTACTTATAAAGGAGGACGCTCATGGCGGACATAGTCGGAGAAATTAATAAAATTGGCGACTTACTGGCGAACGTTGGCGTCTCTCGCTTCTATAAGCAAGAGTTGCCGACTAAGTACGTCGCGAATACGATTGGCATACGTTGGCAAGGCGAGAACGATGATGATACTTTTTCGCAAGCTGCTTACGGAATCGACCGTATTTATCAAGTAGTATATTTCGGTTCGAACGAAATCGATTGCATAACGAAAATACAGAAAGTTCGCTCGGCGTTGAAAGCGGACAAAAAGGTGAAATTGCGAGGCATTGACGACTATATGACGTTGGTGTCTTTTAATTTTGCACCGCCATTTAAGACGGACACGGACGGCGTTTACGCAGTTTCGGGCGTGTTAATGGTGAAGGTTTACGAGGCACGACCGCAAGAAGCATATCCGAAGATGTCCGAAGTATCAACGGCACTATATACGGAGAAAGGCGTTGCAACTTGGTCGGATGTCGAGGTGAATCCAGTTGAGTATTCGGATTTAGAAAATGCCGAATGGTCGGACGTGCGCGCAACACTCGCAAAAGTTGCGAAGGAAGAAAACGAAAATGGAGGCGGTAATTAATGGGAAACGGTGGACAATGGAGTGCATCCGGCTTGCCGGTACGTCCGGGTTTATACATCAACTTTAGAGATGCGGCTCTTGCTGCGATTGCTGGCGGAGGCACGGGCACGGTAGCTATGCCTATCTTTACGTACACAGGCGGTACGGCTACGGCTGGCAAATTCTATACGGTTGAATCCGTATCAGACGGTATTGCTCTAGTAGGTAGCGCAAATGCAACGCCAATTACACGCGTATTAGAGGGCGGAGCAAAAGAGGTGCTAGTTTACGCAGTGCCAGCGAAAGGCGAAGGCACAGAAACGGATCAATACGCAAATATGCGAGACGCTTTCTCAGTGCAGGACTTCAACGTATTTGTGTATCCGACGGTTGTTATTGACGCAGAACAAACGGCTACTAAAGCGTGGGTTGCGAATAATCGTACGGAAGGTAAGCACTTCTTATACGTGGCAGGCGGAGACACGGAAGATGACGCAGATATCGAATTAGGGAACGCTCGAAGCGTGCTATTAAAAGACGAATACATCGTCAACTTAGTAACTGGCGTCGTACTCGCGGACGGCACGGAATTACAGTCGGCTGACTATGCACCTTATATCGCGGGCTTAATCGCGGGCACTCCGATTAATAAGTCGATTACTTATGCGGAATTGCCTGTTGCTGACGTTACGTTACGTCTGAAAAACTCGCAAGTTGAGGACGCATTAACTAGCGGATCATTAGTAATCATTAAGGATGGCAACAAAGTCCGTATCGAGCAAGGAATTACAACGGATTCAGACGAATCAGCTCGCGGTAAAATCCGCAAGACTCGCGCTAAACAGAAAGTAGCTACGGACATTCCTGCAGCAGCTCGCGATAACTATATCGGTAAAATCGACAACAATCCGGCTGGCCAAGCGTCTCTAATCGCTGCAATTAAAGCGTACCTAGAAACGCTAGAGAACGACAACGTAATTATGGAACCGGAAGTAGCATTAGACGGACTGCGTCCAAGCGTGGGCGATAGCGTATTCTTATCGGTTGAGTATACGGAAGTCGACAGCATGGAGCGTATCTTCTTAACGATTACGGTTTAATTTAACGCAAAAATGACGGAGGGTGAAAATAGATGGCAATGAAATCGACTGAAACAGTCAGCGGTACGTTCGGGAAATTATACGAGAACGGCGAATGGCTAATGAACGTATATGGCGTTGAGTTAGGCGGAGAAATCAACTATGAGGACGTTAAACGCTCCGGTACTCGCGCTAAAGGGAAAAAGGCGCTTGATTACGACTTAACTGGAACTATCAAATCGTACCACGTAAATAACAACTTTATTAAACGTATTGCGCAAATCTTAGATGACAAAAAAGGCGCGTTCGTAACGGAATTAATCGTAGAGGTTGCTGATCCGGAAAATCCGGCAATGGCAGGCGAGAAGATTCGCGTTAAGAACGTTCAATTTACGAATTTACCGGTGCTAAGTTACGAGCACGGCTCATTAGTAGAGCAAGAATTGCAGTTTGTATACGAAGGATTCGAATATATCGCAGTTTAATTAACGTAATATCGACGCGAGGGCTTCGGCCTTTTGCGTCTCTAAATTTGAAAACAAACTCATATAACGGAGGTTTTTATAAATGGACGCATTACAAGCATTATTAGGTACGAAGCCGGTCGCGGAGATTACTGAGGATATCGCTATTAAGCGATTAAATACGAATTTTACGATTAAGGCACTTTCGGGCGATGACATCGACGCTATTCGTGAGCAAGCGACGAAAGTAGTTCCGGTCGGCAAAAAGAAAGAGTTGCAAGTTGACGAGAAAGAAGTCGCTCGACTATTAGTTGCAAAAGCGGTAGTAAAACCGGATTTTAATGACGCTGATTTAAAGAAACATTACGGAGCAGTAGACGCAAGTGACTGCGTTCAAAAGGCGTTATTAGCTGGGGAAATCGCTAAATTACAAGGCGCTATTTTCGAATTGTCCGGATTTGGAGACGAGGACGAAGCTGTAGAAGAAGTAAAAAACTAATACTCGCGGGCGGTGAAGCGCTAATACTGCACCGCATCTTCCAAGCGCACCACATCCCGCCGGACGAAGTTTATGCGAAAGATATTCGACATAGACGGTTTATGTATGCTTCCGAAATGATCGCAATGGAAGCGGAAGAAGAGGAACGAAAACGCATGGAATCGAGGTAGGTCGATATGCAAATAAAGATTAGGTCGAACATAGACGGACTCCAACGGTTATTGCAGCAGACTCCCGACGCAGTAGGTGACGGAGTTAAAACGGCCATGCACGATATTAAGAGCGATTGGCAATCAGAAGCACTCGAAGTTGCTCCGGTTGATTCGGGCAAACTCCGTCAGCAGATACAAGCGAAAGTAGATGGCGGAGGCATCGAGCGAGGCGTTACTATCGAGTCCAATACGTATAACAAAGGCTTTAATTATGCGTATTACATTCACGAAGGGCACATGGCTGCGGACGGTAAGCAACTGAGAACAACGGGCACAGTCGAAGATTATCTGAATCATAGCGCAGATAAGCGGGTAGCTGTATGGCTCGAATGGTTGGAGGAAGATGTGAAAAGAGAATTACGACGTAAGGGGTGGTGATAAATGGCATACGAATTAAAGTCTGTATTCGAGGTACAAGACAGAATGTCGGCAAAGGTCCGTAAAATTACGCAAGAGGTAAACAAACTAGATATTGCTTTGAAACGAGTTGCATCAACTGCTGCACATTTAAACAGTTCGCTTAATTCGAGCTCTAACGCGTTAGGGCACGTCAGTAACTCTTATCGGATATATAATAACGCCGTTAATAATAGTAACAATACGATCAACCGCAATACGAACATCATTAATCATAATACAAACGCAATACACAACAATATTACGCAAATCAGTCACTATAGTAGTGCGGCGAACTCTATGCGCAATAGCATAAGCAAGCAGTCGTCTGCGTTAGATAACTTACGGTCTATGCTACTCGGAGTTACAACGGCATACCTAGGCGCTCAAGGTGCGGTAAAAGCGTTCTCTGCTACAATTGGCGCTGCAGCTAAATACGAGCAAGCAGAGGTAGCGGTAAAAGCGATTTTTAACGACAATGCTGCTTCGAAAGCCTACTTAGATATGGTCGGCAAAATGGCGATTGATTCACCGTTGTTAAACTCGGGCGAGATGCTTTCGTCATCTAAGACGCTTGTCGCGATGACAAAGAACGTTGAGGAATTGGGCAAAGCATGGTCGATTATCGAGCGATTAATGGTACTGGATCCGACTCAAGGTACGGAAGGTGCGGCGTTCGCATTAAAAGAAATGTGGCAAGGCGATGCGCTATCGATGGTTGAACGTTTTGGACTAAGTAAAAAGGATTTAAACGTCATTAAAAAGTTGAGCATACCAAAGCAGATAGCGGAGATTAATAAACTACTAGACGGTATGGGAATCACGCAAAAGACCGTTAATGCGATGGGTGAGACGACACTCGGATATTGGGCGCAATTGCAAGAGCGTGCCGAAAAGTTCGGACGACAAATCGGTAATATGTCGAACTCTAAACTCGGTAAAGTACTCGGAGATATTATTACGAAACTAGATAACGCGGATTTAGATGGCATTGCAGCGCGATTCGACGCAAAATTAGCGTCAATTACCGAGCGTGCAATTAATATCGGAAAATTTTTATGGGAATGGCGAGAGCCGATTATCTACGTAGCAGGAGCGATTAGTGCTGCGATGACGGCACTTGTTGGTATCGGTATTATCACAGCTTTAGCGAATCCAATATCGCTTATCGCTGCGGGAATAGCTTCGGCAGCAGTCGGTATGAAAGCTCTATACGACCATAGTGAATCATTCCGAGGAATCATTTCGGGAATTGTCGGTATTATCCAGGGAATAGGAAGTCTATTAGGTCCGATTGTTAGCGATTTCTTTACGACTCTTAACGAGTACCTAAGTGGCAGTCTATTTACCGGAATACTAGACCGAAATCAAGCTGCGGTAAATTTAGCAGTAGGATTCGGTTCGGCGATTAAGTCATCGATGGAATTTGCTGGCGGAGCTATTCAGAAGGTCAACGATTTTATAACTACGCTAAAAGAACAGTTTAGTGGCGGTTTATTTACAGGTATATTAGGTCGCGATCAAGGAGCGGTGCAAGCTGCGGTAACTACGGCGAACCTTTTACGTGGAGCTTTCGAAAAAATTGGCGAGGTTATCAATGCGTTTAAGGCGGGCGGAGTTAGTGGCGTACTTGCTACCATTCTACCACCATCGATGCTAGAGGATGTAAATCGCATGAAGGAATCCATCGGAACTTTCGTCTCTTATCTGATGGAAAGGTGGACGGCAATTCAGCCGACTATCGATATGCTTAAAATAGCGTTTCAGACGGCGTCCGAAAACGTAGTTGCGGTGCTTTCTACTCTTTGGAATTTAGTAGGTCCGATATTATCCGTTCTCGGTAACGCTCTATCAATTTTAGGCGACGTTGCAATTATGGTTTTCAATAATATAATCGCGCCGGCCATCACGTTTAGTATGAAATTGTTCTCGCTAATGTGGACGGTTGTAGGGCCTATCCTCGAATTATTAGGCGCTTGCTTTAAAGTTTTAGGAACGGTAATCATGTGGTTATGGAATACGATTGTAGCGCCATTTGTCGACTACTGGACTTCCGGACTTGTGGCGGGACTAAACGTAGTAATGCCAGTTCTTGATAAAGTCGGCGGAATGTTTAAAACGGTTGGCGGTTGGATCAGTACGGCAGCAAGCTACGTAAGTAATTTCGCTGATACGCTAAAGAAAATTAAGATTCCGGATTGGGTGCAGAAGTTAGGCGGAAAAGCCGTAGAGCTTGCGCAGAAGTTCGTTCCTGGTAACTATCACGGACTATCGAACGTTCCTTATGACGGGTATACAACGCGCCTCCACAAAGGCGAGCGAGTTTTAACGGCACAAGAAAATAAAGAGTTTAGCAACGGCAAAGGTGGAAATGGTGGCGGAGGCATCACTATCACAGGTAACACGTTCAATGTGCGCGAGGACTCCGACATCGAAAAGATAGCGATGCAGTTAGCAAAATTGATGGAGAAGGAGGCGGTGCAGTTTGGCTAAGAATATCGTCGAGTATTGGTTTAAGGACGAGGATAAAGGCACGTATTTACGACTGCCCGTCAATCCTCCCGAAATTGACTACTCAAATCCGTACAACATTCAAACAGTATCTATTACGAGGCTAGGCGATGTGTCAATACCAGGCGAGCGTGGCCTAAAGCAGATATCGTTTAGCTCGTTCTTTCCACGCGATTATAACGCATCCTATTGCGAATATGAAGGCTTTCCGTCGCCTGCTCAGTGGTTTTCGCAGATTCAGACATGGCGATATGCTCGCAAGCCTATCCGTTTTATCGTAACGGGAACGAATATTAACTTGCCGATGTATATATCGGAGTTTGACGTGCAGCCCGAAAAGGCCGGCGCTCCTGGCGATATGTATTACTCGATGACACTTATCGAGCACCGACCGTTCAAAGCGACAAGTATCGTACAGACGGCGAAAAAGACGGAGACGCTAGCGGCAACTACTACGTCAAATCGTCCAGCGACAGCGGAAGCATCTTCGAAATCTTATACGGTTGTAAAAGGCGATACATTATGGAAGATTGCGAAGGCGCAGTACGGAGACGGCTCGAAATGGCAAACGATTTACAACGCAAATAAATCAACCATCGGATCAAATCCGGATAAGATTAAGCCCGGACAAAAGTTGGTGATTCCGTGATTAACGTTATCTTGAATAACAAACTTGATATTACGGAGTATATCGCGAGTGCGAATTTGAGCGGTGATTCTACGAAGTTCAATCGGCAACTATCTTTGCAGATGAATATGACGCAAGATGGACGCACAAGAGGTGTAACCGTAGTCGAAGGAGACGTGCTCGTTTTTCGAAGCTATGATGCCGTACGATTTATCGGTTATGTATTCGCAACGGAGCGCTCGTCAGACGGAATGGTATCGATCACTGCGTATGATAGCAATATCTACTTAGCGAAGTCAAATGACTCCCGGATATTTATAAATAAGAAGGCATCCGAAATTACTTCGGCACTTGCGAAGGATTTCGGAATTCCAACGGGCTCCATTGCGGATACCGGCTACGTGATTCCATTTTTACGATTATCGAATAAGTCACTCTTCGATATGATACTGACAGCACTAAAATTAACGTATCAACAGACGGGCAAACGTTTCTTCGTAGGTAACACAAAAGGCAAGTTGACACTTATTGCTGGCGCAGAGCCCGAGCAACGCTTTTTATTTAAAGACGGAGAAAACCTAATCAGCGCCTCCTACTCGCGATCAATCGAAGATACAAAAACACAAGTTAAAGTTATCGGCGGTAAAAAAGGAAGCGAAACAATCGTATCTATTACGAACGAAGGCGCTCAAAAGAAATATGGCGTTCTTCAAGCGTTAGAAGTTATGGACGAATCTGCAACGGCATCACAAGTTAAACAACGAGCACAGACGCTACTCAAAGAGCAATCGGTAGTCAGCGAACAATTTAACGTAGAAGTGCTCGGAGTACCGGAAGTAGACGTCGGAACAGCCGTGTATGTTCAGAACGAAATGACGAGCGTTAGTGGCGCCTTCTACGTAACATCCGTATCACACGACTATAATGGCGGATTGCATACGATGTCGCTCGAATTATCGCGCACATACGAATTACCGGATATCGACATAGACGAGGAGGCGACGCAAGCATGACGTTAGAAGGAAGCGGAGCATCAAGACTATTACAGTTGTTTAGAAGAGACGGCGAACCAACTACGATAACACTCGCAACAGTCGTCAACCCTTCGCCTATCTCGGTTCGAGTTGACGGTGATTCGATTGATACGCCGAGCGAGGGGATTATTGTTGCGGAGCATTTAACGGAGCATCGACGCTCAATTACGTTTAAGGGCGAAGATACTGAACTAGTCTTAAAGTCGGTACTAAAGAAAGACGACCGAGTTATCGTAGCAATCGCAAATAACGGTCAATTAATCTACGTAATCGATAAGGCGGTGATTTAATGGCATTAACGCCTATTAATATCGTCATTGACGAAGAATTAACGCAAAATATTGCGTCAACAACTACAACGGAATTACAACCGTCCAAGACGTTCGCCCTCGACTTAGAGAACGGACGAATCGGAGGATTTATCGATGGAGAGACGGCGATTCAGCAGTTTATTCGCAAAGCAATCTATACGGCTCGCAATCGCTACTTAATTTATAGCGACGCTTACGGAAGTGAAATCGACGACATGCTGAGTCAGAATTTATCGTTTAGCGTGCTTGAAATCGAAATTCCTCGCTTAATTGAGGACGCATTGATATACGACGATCGAATTGATAGCGTCGGCAACTTCGTATTAACGCAACAGTCCGACAAGCTATACGTATCGTTCACAGTAACACTTGTAAACGGAGAATTAATCGAAAGTGAGGTGACGTTATAAGTGTTTGAAAATGAAACGTTTGAGGCGATTATGTCCCGTATGCTCGCGCAGTTTCCCGACGATGTCGATAAGCGAGAAGGCTCCGTCTTATGGGACTTGTTGAGTCCGAAAGCATCGGAATTGGCGCAAGCCTATCTGCAAATGGATAACGTAATCAATCTCGGATTTGCTTCGACAACTTACGGACCGTACTTAGAACGCCGAGCAGCCGAGCAAGGTTTAACGCGAAAGCCTGCGACTTATGCGACTGGCTATGTAACGGTATCGGCTCCAAATGGAACGGTGATTCCGCAAGGAACTCGATTCGCTACGAATGGTGAAACGCCATTACACTTCGTATCAACTAACGAGGCAACTATCGGAGGCAATCCGTTGCAAATCGAAGTTCAAGGGGAAGAGGCGGGCACTAGCGGAAATGTGAACGCAGGGGAAATTACAATCGTGCTCGGAAACTTAGCGGGCGTAGCAACCGTAACTAATGCCGCAGAGTTTGGCGGAGGCTTTAACGAGGAGACTGACGAGGAACTTTATAGCCGATATTACGACGAAGTAAGTCGCCCGACTACTAGCGGAAATAAATACGACTATATTAAATGGGCGAAGGCGGTGCCCGGCATTTCCGATGCGAAGGTTTATCCGCTATGGGACGGACCAGGCACGGTTAAAGTAATCGTTGCCGATTCGGAAAAGCGTGCGCCAGCCAAGCCTATATTAGACGCAGCAATCGCATATATCGCAGAACAACATCCAGTCGGTGCGGAAGTAACCGTAGAAAGTGTAACGGAAGTTCCTATTAGTATCGACGTTAAACTAACGCTACGTGACGGCATTACTTTAGAGACGGCTCGCGATTCCGTTTATGCGAATGTCGAGGCTTATCTGAAATCAATGGCGTTCGAGAACGACACTGTCCGCTATACAAGTATCGGAAATGCCGTACTCGACGGTACGGGCGTAATTGACTACGAGAATTTACGAGTAAACGGATTGACAGCGAATATCATCCTGCAATCTACGGAAGTGCCGGTGATCGGCGCTATTAATACGACTATTTAAGGAGGAAATAACGCATGGCAGCAATGAGCGATTATTTAGAAAACGCATTAATTAACGCAGTATTACGAGGGACGACTTACACGTCGCCATCGAAGGTATATATCGCACTATATACGTCTGACCCAACGGATGCAAAGACAGGCACGGAGGTAACTGGCGGAGCTTATGCGCGACAAGAGATTACGTTTGGGGCTCCGACTAACGGCGTTTCCTACAGCACGGCAGACGTACTATTTCCGGTAGCTACTGCGAGTTGGGGAACGGTTACACACATCGGAATCTTTGACGCAAGTACGGCGGGCAATCTTTTATTCCACGGACCATTAACGAATACAAAAACGATTGCAGCGGACGATCAATTAAAAATTGTAGCGGGCAATGTGAACGTGACACTCGCGTAAAGGAGTGGGATAAATGGCAGAAATTTTAATCGACGCGTTATCGCTGAATGGTAGCGCGTCCACAGGCGGAAGAATTATCGCAATGAAGCGCCCTTCAATCGCAATGACGGGGCAAGCGGGCATTAGCGGAAAGCTAGTGCTTATCGTTAAGAGTAAGACGTCAGCGAGCGCTAGTGCTTCGACAACATCGGCGGGGCGCAGACTTCCGACAATTAAAGGAGCGCTTATCGGAAGAGCAACCGCTAGCTCAAGCGGACGCAAATACAAGACGATTAAGGCGTCTATAATCGCGGAAAGTACAGTCGAAGCCTTTACGTTCGACCGTGACTTAAAGACGGAAATTGGCGACTACTTACCCGCCTTCTATCGCGATATCTCGGATGTTATGAAAATGGCAGACGTAGATGCAACGGAAGTCATACGGCTTCGCGCTTACCTCGATAACTTGCTCGATAATTTATACGTGAATAGCTCGGATAACTTGCTCGACCGTTGGGAGCGCGAGCTTGGTATCGAGACAATTCCGCAGAGGTCGGTGGACTCGAGACGTCATTATATTAACGCAAAATTACGAGGTAAAGGCGTTGCTACGGTAGATTTACTTAAATCAATCGTCGACGCTTTTTATTATGCGGAGATTACGGATAAGCCGCGGGAGAGCTCCGTTAAGGTGAAGCTACTTGGTAAGCGTGGGATTCCGAAGAATCTCGAGGATATTGACGTAGCAGTAACGGATGTAATACCGGCTCATTTAGGAACGGAGTACGAGTTTACTTACGCAACATGGGGCGAAATGAATGACGGACTTTTAACGTGGCAAGAGGCGGAAGATAAAACGATGAAGGAACTCGAGGAGACGTTTTACGTTGAGCCGGACTTTCCTTATAACGATTAATTACGGGAGGAATACGAATGAGTAGCGAAAAAACTCCGAATTTACAACTGCACAAATGGCAAGCGGCTGACTACGTGCAGAGAACGGAATTTAACGATAATTTTGTAAAAATCGATCAACACGCAAAACAAGTTACTGAACAATTGGCAGATAAGGTGAACTTCTTCGAAACAGATAATACCAAGACAAAAAATGTTAGTTATATGATTGGTCAGCAAAAACTTTTCGGAAATACAAAGTATAGTCCTGCTATTGTTCAACAAGCAGCAAATGACTATTCGATTAGAATTGTGGGTAACGAATCAACAATAGAACATCTAAAAATATTTAATCAAAATAAACTTCCCAATAAAATAGGCATTTCAGTAGACACTAGTCAGCGACACCATTTTAATGATTTAATCATTGATGGATATTTATATGGTATCAGCATGAAACAATCCTACTATAATTATCTGTGTGATTTATTTATCAGGAATTGTACCACAGCTATTTTGCTAGGAAACCCAGATAACCCGTCTGGATGGGTTGGCGCAATGACTTTTGATACTTTAAGATTTAATAACGACAATACAGGAATTAATTTAGTTGCTACTGATAGCACCAGTTCTATCACGATAGATAAATGTAGTTTTGAGGGTGTGAACCATACTCTAAAAAATCAAGCGCAACTTTATATCCGAAACACATATTTCGGGGATCAAAACCAAATAATTGAAGATACAAGTGAACCTGACTACATCGTTAAGGCTGGAGTCAATAGCAAAACTTATTTTAGGGATTGCAGGATAGGTATGGTAAACAGGGCATACACAACAGGTACTTCAGCAGCGCCAGTTGTAACAGGGGTGGCAGTATTATCGGGTACAGATTCAACACCATGTGAGGTTTATTTATCCGGTGGTCTAGTTGAAATATCCAACAACAATTATGCAGCTGCTAGTGCAGGAGTTACCACTCTCTATACATCAACCAGCGCAAAGAATAAAGTGTTTGTGGATGATGTTGATTTTATTCCAAGTACAGGGAATGAAAATCACAACAGAATACCTTATTACCTTTATGATGGATATAGCTGTTTAGCCAGTGTAAATCCTGTACAAAACTATGTCTTAAATGGTAATTTTTCAAACAGCAGTGCTAATGCATTAACACTAAACGGAAGTGCCAAACGTTCTTTTGATGCGAATTTAACTAATCCTTTTGGTGGTAAAGTCCTAAATGTTCAACCTGACGATACACTTACTTTAAAATATAAAATTCCAAAGAAGTTAATCGGTGTACCAATGACACTAGAGTTTTATGTATCTAATTGTTCTGACGGCTACGTAAGGTTAAATAGAGCTGGAAGTGATTGCAGTGAATCAGGGGATGTTTACTTTGGTAAACCAGCAATAGCCTACGCAAATAGAACTCCTAAGGTCATAAGAACTTCATTTACACCTACAAAAGAGATTGGGAATATTAGTTTCATAAATGTTTGGAACGCACCTGCAAGCTTGGTTTTGGCGGGCGTGATATTAAAAGAAGAAAAATATAAATATAAATTGTCCTGTTACGAAGAAGCAACTAAAGAAATCTATAGCAGTGCCTTTCCAACTATCGGAACATGGAGTGTTGGAGATAAAGTGTATAATCTAAACCCAACAGCAGGAGGTTTTACAGGGTGGATTTGTACAGTAGCAGGAACTCCGGGAACATGGAAAGGATTCGGATTAATAGAAGCATAAAGGAGGCTTCAAAATGGCGTTGTTTAAAATTAATAAAAGGCATTCTTAACGGAGCATATACGGAAAGTAACAGTATTGGAATTACTAATCAAGGTCAAACAATTAATGTAATTAAGATTTCTGATATAGAATACAGACTTATATAATTCATAGTAATAAAAGAGAGCTTCAGTCTTAACAATTTAAGACATAAATCCAAATTCCTAATGCACTCCCAAATTTTGTTTGTTATTATAATAATATACAATTAAATTACAGAGGGAGTAATGATACGAATGATTTTAGTAACAGGAATCACTGGTCTAACAGGAAATTTTTTATATAAAGAAATTAAAAAAACAGAACTAAATGTAAGGTTTTTAGTAAGACCTACTAGTAATATTGCTTTCATGGAAGAGAGTGACGATATAAAAATTGGTGATTTAAAGAATGTTGAAACTATCAACGCTGCGATGAAGGGTATTACTTCGGTTTTACATCTTGCTCCACGATCAGAACTTCAAAATGTTGTTGATGCTTGTATTCAAAATAATATTAAAAGAGTATTTTTTGTAAGCAGTACAGGGATTTATAGCAAATTTAAAAGTTCGTCTCACATTGATATTAAAAATGAAGAATACCTTAAAAAAAGCGGGCTAATTTTTACTATTATCAGACCAACTATGATATACGGAAATAGTCAAGATGGAAACATTAAAATGTTAGTAAAATTAATGAATAAAACACCAATCTTCCCAGTAATAGGGCAAGGTAACGGACTAATGCATCCGGTATATGCAAAAGACTTAGCTATATTTATTGCATCAAATTTAGTAAATGAAGAATTAACAAGATTTAAGGAGTATAATGTAGCTGGTAAACACTCCATAAAATATAAAGATTTACTAAATAATATTTCAAAAGCTTTAGGGAAAAAAGTGGTTTTATTGCATATCCCATACTCACTTGCTCTATTAGCAGGTAAAATTGGAGACAAAATAAAAAACCCCTTAATTGACTATGAAAAAGTTCTAAGAATCGAAGAAGATAAAAACTTTGATTATTCAATC
>Ga0182739_1002293_pt1 | contig 18119 bp, 17 predicted proteins | sample eDN5th30CBELigBY_FD_128873 | JGI IMG/M metagenome (GOLD analysis project Ga0182739, IMG submission 128873) | Enriched backyard soil microbial communities from Emeryville, California, USA - eDNA 5th pass 30_C BE-Lig BY (version 2) (version 2) | ecosystem: Environmental > Terrestrial > Soil >...
GCATGCGCCTTGGGCACCATGTAGTCCTGCGTGCAGCCGATCACCAGCGTGGGCGCCTTGATGCGGGGCAGTTGGGGCCGGATGTCCAGCCTGCCGTCCAGCTGGATCTGGCGCGCGATGCCTTCCCAGCGGTTCGACACGATGATGGCGTCCAGCCACTGGTTCATCACGTCCCGCTCCATGCCCGCGAGGAACGCCGGACTGAAGCCCGTCAGCAGGATCATCTTGGCAAAGCCGTGGGGGTCGTGGCGGATCAGGTCCAGCCAGAGTTCGGACTGCAGCCCCAGCCTCGCATCCCGGCCCGTCGGGAATCCCGCCAGCAGCGTCACTGAGCGCACCAGATCCGGATGCTCGGCGGCGATGTAGGCGGACACGCACGCGCCCAGGGAAAAGCCGACCAGATCGAAAGGCGCCGCGCCCGCCGCCTCGGCGGCCGCCACCACCTGCGCCGCCAGCAGTTCGACGCTGAGATCCCCCGGCGGGTCGGTGGTCTCGCCGGAGCCGGAATAATCGGGGCGCACGACCTTGCGACCGGCGGCCAGGGGCGCGACCAGGTGGCCCCAATTGCTTTGCAGGTTGCCACCGGTACCGGCCACCAGGACCAGCCCCGGACCCTCCCCATCCACCTCATACGATACGCGCGTGCCCTGCACCTCGACGAACTGCATGCTCCACCTCTCAATTCTGTTGCTGGAAAGGATCTTGTAACATAACATGACAACGCAGGTCGATAAGAATTCCAGACACGCGTGAAGGCAGGCGGGTCGTGCCCGAGGCGTTAAGATGAATGTGGTTCCCGATCCCGCCCAGACCGCATGACGACCTCGACTTCCGCCTTTCGCCCCGTGATCGAATCCTTGCTGGACACGGACCTGTACAAGTTCACGATGTGGCAGGCGATGCTGCATCGCCACCCCGCCGCGCAGGCGGAATACCACTTCATCTGCCGCGACCGGCCGCAATACCCGCTGGCGGCGCTGGCCGGACAGGTCCAGGCGCAGATCGACCACCTATGCGGCCTGCGATACACCGAGGACGAACTGCGCTACCTCGGGTCGCTGCGCTACATCAAGTCGGACTTCACGGATTTCCTGTCGCTGTTCCACTTTCAGCGCCGCTTCATCGAGGTGCGCGCCGACGGCGACGAGCTGGTGATCGTGGCGCGCGGCCCGCAGGTGCATGTGATGGGGTTCGAGATCTTCGTCCTCGCCATCGTCAACGAGCTGTATTTCAGGCGTTTCGACACCCCGGAAGTCCGGGCCGAGGGACGCCGCCGGCTGGCGGCCAAGCTCGAGATCCTGCATGGGTTCGCGCGCGAGCCCGCGCGCCGCTTTCCCCTGCAGATCTCGGATTTCGGCTTGCGTCGCCGCTTCGCGCGGGACTGGCAGGACGAGGTGGTGGCCACGCTGGTGCGCGAGGCGCCGCGGCATTTCACCGGCACCTCGAATGTATGGCTGGCGCATCGGCACAAGCTGGTGCCCGTGGGCACGATGGCGCATGAATACCTGCAGTCGTACCAGGCCTTCGGCAAGGTGCGGCTGCGCGATTTCCAGCGCGCCGCGCTGGAGGACTGGGTGCAGGAATACCGCGGCGACCTGGGCATCGCGCTGACCGACGTGGTCGGCATGGACGCCTTCATGCGGGATTTCGACCTGTATTTCGCCAAGCTGTTCGACGGCTTGCGCCACGATTCAGGCGATCCGATCGAATGGGGCGAAAAGGCCATCGCCCATTACCAGTCGTTGCGCATCGATGTCTCGACCAAGCGCCTGGTGTTCTCGGACGGGCTGGACGTGCCGCGCACACTGGCGATCTATCGGCATTTCGCCGACCGCGTGCAGTTGGGCTTTGGGATCGGCACCAACCTGACCAACGATCTGGGCCCGACGCCGCTGAACATCGTGATGAAACTGGCGCGCTGCAACGGCATGCCGACCGCCAAGCTGCCCGATACGCCGGGCAAGACCTATTGCTCGGACGAAACCTTCCTCGCCTACCTGCGCCAGGTGTTCGGCCGCGAGGCGGATTGACGCGCCGCTGGCCGGCCTATTTCGCCCGCAACTCGACGGTCGATTGAAATCGAAGCTGGTATAAATCGGCCAGGAACGTCACGACCCCATACATCACAGGCGTTTTCTTATCGATGAAATATGTGGTTTCACGAATCAACGCCATGGAATCCTTTTGCACACCAGCCAGCGAGGCATCATGCTCATTGAGCGTGGCCGCGCGGACGGCATTCATGGTTGTGATCTCATCGGCCTGCGTGCACAGCCTGAGAATTGAAAACACATGGTCCTCCATCAACACCCTGGGCGTAATGAAATGCTTGAACCGTGTGGGCAGAAAGCGTTCTTCCAACCCCACCACCCGGCCTGCGATCGACCGCAAACGCAGGAACCGATACAGGTGCTTGATCTCGCTTCCGAATACGGATCGCAAAGCTCGCGGGGCCGATACCTCGCCATGCTCCAGCAAACTGAATTCCACTGTCCGGCGAGCCGCGCGCATATCGTCTTCGAATATATGGCCAATGTCATGGACCATCCGAGGCTCGCAGATGAATGTCCCACGGCCGCGCTCTTTGCGAACCAGGCCCTGTGCCATGAGTTCGGAGATCGCCTGGCGCACCGTCGGCCGGCTCACGCCGAACATCCGAATGCACTCGTTTTCCGACGGGAGCAGGCGCCCGACCCCCTGCTCGCCAAGACTGGCAATATAGGCCGATAGGCGCGTCGCCAATTGCGCATACAAGGGCACCGGGCTGGATGGACTCAGCGGATCCGACTCAATGATTCTCTGGATATCCGCCAGACGTTGCTCCTCGCCGACGCGCAGGCCGCCAGCCTCCAGCACCTCCGTATCCTGATCGTTCAACGTCAGCCTCTCTTGTGTGTCATTGAGCCCTGGCTGCCCAACAATAGAATCAACTGGCTGAACACGCCATGGACCCGCACGGTGGCGCTGTTCTCATCAATATTGATCTTTGCGTCCCCCCAAAGGCGGCTATTGTACACTGCCACCCGGCCTCCAAGGACCGAAGCCGTGTTCAGGCAAGACCCATCGGGTGGCGCTCGGCCTGCGACGCGATTCCGCCGCGATAACAAATTCCGCGCGAATCTGCTGGCGCGCCGACCTCACAAATACCTTCTTGGGTCGGCAATGCAGCCTTCCAGGGCACTTGCCGCCGCCGTCGCGGGACTGCACAGCAGGATCTCGGCATTTTTGTTGCCCATCCGTCCCGGCATATTGCGATTCGATGTAGACAGGCACCGCTCACCATCGGCCAACACCCCCTGATGGCCGCCGGCGCATACCGCGCAGCCGCTGGGCATCACGGTTGCGCCTGCGGCAATGATGGTGCCCATGTCGCCAGCCTGGGCGGCCTGCAGCAGCACCTCGCGCGACGCGGGGACCACCAGCAGGCGGATCTTCGGATCAACCTGACGCCCATGGAGAATCCGCGCGACGATCGCCAGATCATCGGCCCGCGCATTGGTGCAGGATCCGATGAAGACCTGATCGATCGGCTGCCCGGCCACTGCATCGACGGGTTCGCCCCGGTCTTCCATTCCCGGCAAGGTCACCATCGGCGGCACATCGCCCAAATCGATCGTCAGGACCCGGGAATAGTCCGCCCGGGGCCCGGGTTGCACCGCGTCCCAACCATAGCGGCCACGATTGCCGACATACGCCTGCGTGATCTCATCGGCCGGAAACACAGCGCCCTTGGCCCCCACCTCCGCCGACATATTGCACAGCGTGAACCGCTCTGAGATCGACAGCCGGGCGGCCGCGGGCCCGTGGAACTCCATGAACTCGTACAGCGCCCCCAACACCCCGAGCTCGCGGATCAGATACAGCATCAGGTCTTTGGCATAGACCCCTGTGCCAAATTCACCCACCAGTTCGATCCGGATCGTCGTGGGCACCTTGAACCAGATGCGGCCGGTGGCCCATAAAAAGCCGATCTCCGTTTCCCCCGTCGCCAACGCCAGGGCACCGACGCCGCCCCCCGAACAGGTATGCGAATCATTGGCCACGCACAAGGCACCAGGGAGAATCCAGCCCTGTTCGAGCATCACCTGGTGCGCGATGCCTGTGCCAGCCTCATAGAACCGGGCCAAGTCCATGTCGGCCGCGAAATCCCGTACCTTCTTGTGGTTATTAGCGTCCTTCGCGTTATTTGCCGGAACGCCGTGATCCAGACAGATGCACACCCTCCCTGGATTGACGACGGCGCGCGCGCCCATTTCACGGAAAGCATCAATGGCGAAACTCGCATAATCGTGCGAATAGGAAAAATCGGGGCGGACCTCGACGATCTGCCCGGCCCGGGCCGCGGTGCCGCTGCAGCGCGAAAGCACTTTCTCGACGAACGTCATGGTTTCTTGCGTCATGCCGAAACTCCCAGCAGAGTCCTGCCATACGGAATCAGGCCGCCGGCTGCGATAATCGCCAGCACTGCCGAGGCAACGGGCGGAAAGGGAAATACCGCGTCGCGGTGGCGGATCGTGGAATCATCCAGCGAGATCGCCACCGAATCGGCCTCCTGCACACCCTGGGCGAGCAGCTCCGGGCACTCAATGGTCAGGACGCCATTATTCAGGCAGTTGCGGAAAAACATGCGAGCGAAGGGGCCGCCGATAATCGCTCGCACCCCTGCGGCCCTGAGGGCGCGGGCCGGGGATTCCCGTCCCGTCCCATAACCGAAGGCCTTGCCGACCACCAGGATCGGATGCGAGCGGACGCGTTCATTGACATCCGGGCCGAGTTCGCCCAGTACGTTGGCAGCCATCTCCGCAGGCGGCAGAAAAGAGTGGCGGGCCGGCAGGATCACATCGGCGGATACGAAATCACCCAGTACCGCGACCCGCCCTTCGATCACGCTGTCCATGATGGCGCACCTAGCGGTTGACGTTTTCGCCATAGAAGGCGGACGGCAGATTGGTGCGTGGCCAGGCATCCCCGTCCTCGAACTGCGCCACCCCTACCGCATGGCGAGCCATGCCGGATTCCATCATGGCCATTGACACGATCTCTACTACGCCCCGGTCGGTCACGCCGTTGTCACGCAGGGCCTGAAAGTCCTCATCTGTCAGGCCTTCGGTGAAAGCCATTTTGCGAGCGAAGCGCAGCACCGCTTTGGTCCGGGCATCCACCTTGTCTGAATTCTCGAAATCCAGAATCTCGGCGACGTCATCAGCATTCATTCCAAAGTGCTCGATCAGGTGGGTTTGATGATTATTGATGCAGCGCGGGCAATCGACTTCACTTGCGCAAACCAAGGAAATGGCATTGCGCAAAGTCTGCGGCAAGTCGCCATCCATCATCTGCAAACGCTTGGTCAGACCCCACCAATGACGCAGCAGGTCCACATCCAAGGCAAAAAAACCCCAAGTCGGCGTCAGATAGCGATCGCCTTTCACCCTTCGGATGTCCGCAAAGATCTCGGCAACTTCTCCATGGGCTTGGTCCGGTTTCACGAGCGTGATCTTGTCCACTTTTCAGTCTCCTGTTTGTTACGACACTCACTCACCACCCACTCTCGCAGGTGAGATTGCGTTTATCTTATGATAGTAGACATCATGATGTCAACATGTCATAATAACTTTACATTTAGCTTATCACTCTTTTTTAGCACCAAACGAGGAGCCATTGATGAAAATCGGACGCTGCCTATGGAAAACCCAAATCCGGCTGGCAATGATCAACGAGGGTCAAGGGACCGCCACATTCCTGGCGCCCAGCCTGACCCAAGGGGCCAACCCCCTGCTGGATCTGATAACTGCGGGCAACACCACGGGCCTGCCGACGACAGATGTCGCTGCGCTAGACGAGGTCCAGTTTCTAGCCCCGTTTTCTCAACTGCGGCGCAACGTATTTGCCGTCGGCAAAAACTACCGGGATCACGCCGCCGAATTTGACCGCAGTGGTTTCAACGCGACCACGGGCGCCGCCGCCATCCCGGAATATCCGCAGTTCTTTTCCAAGGCGACGACCACGCTCTCCGGCCCCCATGACCCGATCCGCTTCGACCCCAGCCACACGCAATCCGTCGACTATGAAGGCGAAATCGGCGTGGTGATCGGCAAGACCTGCCGCCATGTGAGCCCGGACGACGCCATGGATCATGTCTTTGGCTATGTCCTGCTCAACGACGTCACTGCGCGCGACCTGCAAAAGCGCCACGCGCAGTGGCACCTGGGCAAATCGCTCGATACCTTTTGCCCTCTTGGCCCCTGGATTGCGACGCGAGACGAAATCCAGCCGCAAGACTGCCTGCTGCGCACCTGGGTCAACGAAGAGCAGCGCCAGGCCGCACAGTTTTCCGATCTGATCTTCGACGTTCCAACCTTGATTTCAACCCTTTCGCAAGCGCTGACCTTGCTTCCGGGGGATATCATCGCGACGGGGACCCCCGTGGGCGTGGGCATCGGTTTTTCGCCACCACGCTTTCTGCGGGACGGCGATGTTGTCAGGGTCGCCGCCACGGGGCTGGGTGAACTGTGCAACCCGGTGGTCGCGCGGGAGGCCGGGAAATGAGCGCCTCCTCCCTCCCCCCGCTACATGTCCTAAGTGCCGGGGCGGCCAAAGGCCTGGTCGGCCAGATGAAAGACACGTTCAAGCGCCTGCATGCGTGCGAGATCTCGGGAGATTTCGGTGCGGTCGGCCTGATGCGCGAGCACTTCATGAGCGGCGCGCCCTGCGACCTGATCATTCTCAGCCAGAAACTCATTGACGAACTCGCGGCGGACGGTCTGCTCCTGGCTGACAGCATCCGCCCCCTGGGCGTCGTCCGAACCGGGATTGCCCACCGGGCGGACGACCCCGCTCCCCTGGTGACCGATGCGCAGACCCTTGCTCAGACGCTGCGAACGGCGCCTGAAATCTATTTCCCCGATCCGAAGAAAGCCACCGCGGGCATCCACTTCGCTAAAGTCCTGGCTGAATTGGGACTTGATGAATCCCTCGCACAACGCCTGCGCCCCTTTCCCAACGGCGCCACGGCCATGCGGGAGCTCGCCACCCACGGAGCGCAAGGCGCCATCGGCTGCACGCAGGTCACCGAGATCCGGTATACCCTAGGCGTGTCCCTGGCCGGTACGCTGCCCGCCCGTTTTGAACTGGCTACGGTCTATGCTGCGGCCATTCCAGCACGAGCACGCAACGCGACAATCGCATCGAACCTCATCACGCTGCTCACCAGCCCCGAAGCCGCGCAACAGCGGCGCCAAGGGGGCTTCGAGCCTGCTTGACAACATCCCCATCCAGCCCTTCTTTGCCCCAGAGGAAAAACATGACGATCACGCGAGGCAACCCGCCAGGCTTCAAAAATGTGCGGGCGAGCGTCTATAACCATTATGTGCGCGTCGATAACCCCAAGAGCCTGATCTTCGTATCCGGCCAGCTTGCGCGCAGTAGCGACGGCCACCAGGTCGGTGGCAACAGCATGCTGGAGCAGACCCGGCAATGCTTGCGCAACCTGGAGCTCAGCTTGCATGCGGCAGGCGCCACCATGGCGGACGTCGTGTGGACGACGGTCTACACCGTGGATATCCGCGAATTCAAAGAAATCGTGGCGGCGCGCGAGGAGTTCAGCCACGCGGGCTGTCTCCCGACCAGCACCATGGTCGAAATCAGCCACCTGAGCGAGCCGGGACTGCTGGTGGAAATCCAGGCCATCGCCGCCATCTGATGCCTGCGGCAGGATGGCGGTGGCTCCCAGGCCGTAGGCCAGATAGTTCCCATGGCCCAGGAAACGGTCCGCCGGGTCGGTGCCCGTTCCGCAAGCCTGCAAGTATTCCGTGGAGCGATATTCACTTTGCGGGCTGAGCCATGCAAGCTTCACGTCCACCTTATTGGCGGAAAAAGAGAGGGGTGCTCCTCCACGAACGAGATAAATTAGTTATAAGGTTATTATGACGTGTTGACATCCTGATATCTGTTGCTCTAGAATCTCTTCAACGGCCAAGGCTCTATCAACCGCGCCGGCGGCCATAGATCGCTGGCCACGCACCATCTGCCGTCCGCCTTCTATGGCGAAAACGTCAACCGCTAGTTTTCCAAGGGAGCCTGTATGGTTTTCGAAGTCGACGACGCAACCTTCGAGGCGCGTGTCCTAAAGAACCCGCTTCCCGTATTGGTGGATTGTTGGGCGCCTTCCTGCAAGCCGTGCCTGAGCATGCATCCGGTGTTCGAGAGCTTGGCGGCGGCATATGACGGACGCCTTGCGGTCGCCAAGATCAATGTGGATGAGAATGCCGGGACTGCCAAGGCGTTCAGCGTGCGCAGCCTGCCCACCCTGCTGCTGATGCACGAGGGCAAAGTGCTGGACAAGAAGCTGGGCGCCATGTCCGAGTCGCAAATCACAGACTGGATCGGCACCCGGCTCGACATGTAATACGCAACCGACCAAGGCGTACGAAAATGCCCGCACTGAACATTCGTGTCGCGAAAGAGCAGGAGCACAGTAGCCAGCCGGCGAGTCGGGTGAGGCCTCTGGATGATTTCGAGAAAATCTTCAAGCCCGGCACGCTGAGTTTGTCGAGTCCGACCCCGCTCTATGCACAATTGGCAGCACACCTCTCCGCTTACATTACCAGCCTTGGGGAATACGGGATCGGGTGCCCGCTCCCATCAGAAAAGGAATGTATCCGCATATTCGATGTGAGTCGGCCGACCGTGCGGCAGGCAATTGCCGAACTGACGGCTCAAGGTTTGGTCCGCAAAGAGCGGGGTCGCGGAACATTTATCTGTGAGCCTCGAATCGTCCATGACATCACCCACATCTTCGAAAATGACATGCGGGCGGCCCAAAAGGCGGTGGCATTCAAGCTGCTGGAGCACGGCGAGGTGCCCGTGCCACCCCACTTGCTGCCCACCTTTGGCGACGACGCCCAGAGACTGTATCGAGTCCTGCGCCTCAGATTAGTGGCCGGCCGGGTCATCGGAGTCGAAGAGCGTTTCCTGCCGATACTGTTCAGACGCCACCTGACACAGAAAGTCCTGATGGAAAGCAATGTCTTTGCGATTCTCAGGCTATTCACGCGCGCCGAAAAAATTGCGTCTGACAATGCCGTTCGCTCGGTGATCCTCGACACGGGCCAGGCGGCGCTGATCGGGGCGCCCGAGCGCTCCGCCGCCCTGATCCGCGAAACGACGTACTTCATCGACAAAAATACGCCGGTGATGTATGGGGTGGTGACCTTTCTGGCTGATTTGTATCAGCTCCGATTCCAATCGACTATCGAATTGCGGCGGCAGCCCAGCGAGGAAACGCACCATGAATGACGTCAACGGCAAGCACGCGCGACTGCTGATCCTTGGTTCCGGACCTGCCGGCTATAGCGCAGCGGTCTACGCCGCGCGCGCCAACCTGCAGCCGGTGCTGCTAAGCGGCATGGCGCCGGGCGGCCAACTGATGACGACAACCGACGTGGACAACTGGCCTGGGGATTCCGAAGGGGTGCTAGGGCCCGATCTGATGGCCCGCCTGCAGGCACACGCTGAGCGCTTCGGCACGCGGATCGTGCAGGATCATATCGAGTCCGCCGACCTCGGGCGGCACCCGTATCGGCTGCGGGGCGAGCAGGCGGAATACACCTGCGACGCGCTGATCATCGCCACCGGCGCCACGGCAAAGTATCTGGGGTTGCCCTCGGAACAGGCCTTTATCGGGCGCGGGGTGTCCGCGTGCGCGACATGCGATGGCTTTTTCTATCGCGATCAGGTCGTCACGGTCATAGGCGGTGGAAACACGGCGGTCGAAGAGGCTCTCTATCTGTCCGAAATCGCAGCCAAAGTGCTGGTCGTGCACCGGCGCGACCGATTCCGCGCCGAACCGCTGCTCACCGACCGCCTGTTGGCCAAGGAGGCCGAAGGCCGGGTACAGATTCTGTGGCACCACGAGCTCGTTGCCGTCCTGGGTGATTCCAGTGGCGTGACGGGCATTAGACTGCGCAACAACCGCGACGACACACAACGGCAGTTCGATCTGTCCGGAGTCTTCATCGCCATAGGCCACACACCCAATACACACTTGTTCGAAGGCCAGCTCGAGATGCGTAATGGCTATCTGGTCACGCGTGGCGGCTTCGACGGCCCGGCCACCGCGACGAGCGCGCCCGGCATCTTCGCGGCGGGTGATGTCCAGGATCACAACTACCGGCAAGCCATCACCAGTGCGGGCAGTGGCTGCATGGCGGCGTTGGATGCTCAGCGCTGGCTGGAAATCATGCCCGAAATACGTCTTGGTGCAATCCCGGCGACCTGATGGCCGGGTTTATCCGAACGCGCCAACACCTGGAGACCCCCTGAAGCGCGAATAATCAGGCGACATATTCCTGTCGAGGACAGCCAAGCCGTTGAACGGTTGTTTTATATAAAACAAAGGAGACAATATGTTTACGCTGAAAGCAATCAAGCACGCGTTATTGATGAGCGCACTATCGAGCATGCTGGGAAACGCATTCGCCGCGGATCCCGCGCAAGCTGAGTGGCCAACCGTCACAGGTGACGTAAAGGTCGGATTGGTTGTCCCTGAAACGGGGCCGCTTGCCACTGTCGTCGGTGACTCGCTGAAAGCGGGCACCGAGGTCATTGTGAACATGTGGAACGAAGCCCATCCCGACCGTGCGATCAAACTGACCATCTGCAATGACGAAGGCAACGCAGAGCGCGCGATCACCTGCGTCAATTCACTGAAGGACAAAGTCGACGTGATGATCGGGCCCAATTTCGGCTCCACGCACGCCGCGACAAAAGAACTGCTGGGGATCAAGCAGATCGACGTGGTCCACACGCCCCACGCATTGCCGGCGCCGACGACGGGGATTTTCCAAGTGGCCGTACCGACCGAGGACGCGATGGGGGAAGCGATCCGATATATGAAGAGCCACAACATCAAAAAATTCGGCTTCATGACATCCACGGACGCCACTGGCCTGAGCGCGCGCGAGCATGGCCTCAAGGCGGCGCAGGCATTATCCGTCCCGGTCGTGGATGTTCAATTCGACCCGGGGGCTCAGAACCTGATTCCGCAGGTCGCCAAGCTTGCCGGCCAGGGTGTGGACGCCCTATTCATCTGGAGCACGGGGCCGCAGGTCGTAACGGCATTACGTGCCATCGCCGCGGCGCGCATGGATGTACCCGTTTTCCTCAATTATTCATCCATGTCCTACGACCTGATGAATCTGGTGAAAGATGTCACCCCGAAAGAGCTGCTCTTTACCGGAGACGATGCCTTTGATACGTCTGGCATCAAGGATCAAAAGCGCGTCGCAATGATCGAGGAATTCAACAAACGCTACGAGGCAAAAAGAGGCCTGCCGCCCGACTGGATGGCATACGCCTACGGCGATACGTTCACGGTCGCGATGACCGCGGCGCTCCACGGAGCGGACCGCGGCGCGATGGTGAAGTACCTGGAAAATGGACCCGACATCAGTGGATTCCACGCGGTATGGCGCTATAGCCCGCAAGACCACATCGGCGTCACAAAGGGCGCGGAAACGCCGGTACGCATTCAACGCTGGAATGGCAAACGCTGGGTCAACGCCGAATAGCACCGTCGCAATATAAGGTGCCCGCCTTGCCGCCGGACACGGCGGGCACCCGTTCACCTATCGGCGAGCCCGACAGCGGGTCTCGGCGCGACGGAGCCATCGAGGCGGCTGGACGGCCTACTTTCCTGAGAAGACATATGTCGTTATTTACCCTCATTTTATTTTCGGGTCTCACAATGGGCGCCATCTACGCACTGCTCGGCGTCGGTATCGTCCTGATCCGCAATGCCACTGGAATACTCAATCTGGCGGCGGGCGATTGTTTCCTGATTGGCGCCTTTTTAAGCATCACGCTCAGCCGGCTGCACGTTCCGCTGGCAGTCATCATCATCACCGTTCTCGCAGTCCAGGCCATCCTCGGCTACGGGATAGATTTCATATTGGAACGATGGATGGCACGTGCGACGCTAGTGATCAAGCTGCTGGGAACCGTGGCCATCGCAGTCGTCCTGTCGGGGCTCGAGCTGCTGCTCTGGGGTAGAAACCCGACCACTATGGAGCGTTATATACCAACGAATTTCGACAGCGGCTGGCTCCAAAGCCTGGATCCTCAGAGCGCGGCGCTCATCGCAGGCGCCGTGCTCGTCGGCATCGCGCTTTTCCTGTTTCTGGACCGGACGAGCGCGGGCCGCGCCATGCGCGCGGCGGCGACCGACTCCACGGGCGCGGCGGCCAGCGGGGTGAATGTCACATTCTACAGGATCAGCGCGTTCGTCCTGGCCGGCATGATTGCCGGACTGGGCGGCTTATTGGCCGCCCCCATCATTCTGGTCGACTTCACCATGGGCCTCGGATTCGCGCTTTTGGGACTGATTGCCGCACTCATCGGCGGCATGACGATTCTTGGGACACTAGCCGCTGGACTGACGCTCGGGACGATCGAAGCGCTGGTGACCGTCTATGGCTCTGATGTGTTCCGCGACGCCGTCGTTTTCGCGCTGCTCATCGCGTACCTTCTGGCCGCACAAGGCATTACATTCCTCAGAGAGGCCAGAAAATGACCCGCAGCACTATATTGCTGTCGTGCGGCGCCCTATTGCTCATCGGCGCCTCACCTCTGTGGATGAGCGATGACCTGTTGCGCTTCACCACCACCTTGCTGATATACGCGCTCGCCGCCATCGGCCTCGACCTCATGTACGGCATCGCGGGCCTGCTGAGCCTGGGTCACGCCGTGTTTTTCGGAATCGGCACGTACGTGACCGGTCTGCTCCTGGTCAAAGGCGATAGCGGCATCTTATTTGCAGTGCTAGGGGGTGTTCTCAGCGCCACCATCGGCGGGATTGCCGCATTCACCATCGGCGCAATCGGACTGCTGCGCCGAGCCCAATACTTCACCATCGTCACTCTGGCAGCCGTGGGCATCGTATTCTCAGTGATCAACGGCTCCGCGTGGACGGGCGGGCCGAGCGGCCTGACGGGTATCCGGAAAGGCTTCGGCGTCAACCCCGCGATCATGGATTTATGGCTTTTTTACCTTAGCCTGATCCTCGTTTTCCTTTTTATCCTCCTGATCCGCAATTTCAAGAACGCGAGCCACGGACGGGCATTGAGGCTCGCCAAGACCCTGGAGGCAGCCGCGCACAGCTACGGTTTCAGCGTCTACGGCAACCGCCTGCGTGCCGTGGTCCTTGGGGGCGCAATCGCCGGGCTCGCGGGGTCTCTGTTTGCCTTGAGCCTGGGCGCGGCCTCGCCGGAATTCGCCGGCTTGACCCAAAGCATCGATTTGCTGTTGATGGTCATTATCGGCGGCGCAGGCTCCATCTGGGGCGTGATTCCCGGCGTCCTGATCGTCCGCGGACTTCCCGAGTTCGTGCAGGCAGTCAGAGACTGGCAGGTGCTCATACTCGGCCTCTTGATGCTTCTCGTCCTGATTCGTTTCCCGCTCGGAATCGCCGGGACGCTCGAGCTCTATTGGAAACAGCGCGCACGGCTGAAGGCGGAGGCCACGAAACCCGGCCGCCACGGCGGCGCAGACCCCGATGCCATGCAAGGCGCGCCCACCATCGACCATCATCCGTCCGGGTCGGCCCCCCTTGCGGCGACCCCCAGGATACAGGATGAAAACAGCCCCTTGCTGGCGCTGGAGCACATCGGAAAAAAATTCGGCGGCATCCAGGCGCTCCACGATGTCTCCATCACGGTACAAAAGGGGTCCCTGCATGCACTGATCGGGCCGAACGGGGCCGGCAAATCGACATTGCTGAACTGCATCACAGGCCTGTTCCGCCCCACCACGGGAACGATCATGTTCAACGGCGTTGACGTATCCGCGCTATCCGCCGAAGCCCGCGCTGAAATGGGTATGAGCAGAACCTTCCAGCTATTGGAACTGGCACCGGAGCTCACCATCACAGAGAACGTGAAACTGGGAGCGTATCGCCGACAACGCAATCGCTTCCTCTCATCCCTGGTATTGGGGGTGCACTCCCGGGAGGAAGTCGAATTAGAGCGGGAAACGGCGCGCGTGCTGGCACAGTATGGCTTGAGCGAGATCGCCCGGGACTTGCCCAAAACCGTCGCCGTCGGATTGCAACGCCTGTCGGGGGTGGCCCGCTGTGTGCTGTCCGGCGCCGATCTCATTTTGCTGGATGAGCCCGCGGCTGGCTTGAACCCGGTGGAGACCGCGGTATTGGGCAAGCGCCTGAGGGAGCTGGTGGGCACCGACACGACGATCATCCTGATCGAACACGACATGAAGCTCATCATGGACATCGCCGACGTGATCAGCGTGTTGGTGAATGGTTCCCACCTCAGGACCGGAGGCCCGACGGCCATCCGGGAGGACAAGGAAGTCATCGCCGCCTACCTCGGAAGTGAACTGGAGGACTAATACGATGGACACACGAGATGGCGGCATGGGGCAAGCCTCCGGCGAAAAAACAGTCTTGAAGGTACAGGGCGTCCACGCCGGTTACGGACCCATCCGGATCCTGCAGGGCATCGACCTGGAAATCCGGCAGGGGGAAGTGGTCGGCCTGCTGGGCGCGAATGGCGCGGGAAAGACAACCCTGGCGAGAGTCGTGGGCGGTTGGTGCGACATCTACGAGGGAACCGTCGAATTCAACGGCCTCGACATGCATGCCTGGGCGCCCTACAAGCGCGCGCGGCACGGCCTTGCCCATGTCCTCGAAGGCCGCCACCTGATCCTCAATCAAACTGTGATCCAGAACCTGGAGTTGCCGCTGATGTGGCGTGGGCTGGACGAAGCGGAACGCAGAGAGAGGATACAAAGAATCTTTGACATGTTCCCGCGCCTGCTTGAACGACGGCTGCAGAACACAGGCAATCTGTCCGGTGGAGAACAGCAAATGGTGGCGGTGGGCCGCGCATTGCTTCTGGAGCCCAAGGTGTTGATTCTGGACGAACCCAGCAGCGGCCTCGCGCCACTGATCGTACAGGCAATTTTCAAGAAAATCAGGGAGTTCAACGAAGAGCTGAATATCAGCATCTTATTGATCGAACAGAACGTAAAACTCGCGGTGAAGATTGTCGACCGGGCTTACGTTCTACAGAACGGCAGCATCGGCGCTCAGGGAAACATCACAACATTGCTGAGCGACGAGCGCGTACGGACGATGTATATGGGCATCTGAAACCAGGTAACCCTCAGGAAATCCATGGAGTGCACAGATGAAAAACGAATATTGCGGCGTTTTTGCCAACCTCATTACCTCATTGGCGACGGCCGACGGGGACTTTGACCCGGGAATGATGAGAGACCACGTCGATTGGGTGGTTGGAAACGGCGTTCACGGGGTCAGTTGCCTGCTGGGTTCCGGCGGCTTCACCTACCTGACACGCGCCCAGCGCCGCGATGTCATCCGATGCGTCGCCGACAGCGCAAGGGGCCGGGTCAAGGTCTTGGCCGGCATCATGGGCGAAACGACAAAACACACCATAGAGTTGGGCCAGGATGCGATAGAGGCCGGCGCGGATGTCGTCGTGGCGCAGGCACGCTCGTATATCCCGCTGACCCGAGATGAGGCGGTCGCCCATTTTTGCCGCGTGGCGGACGCCATGAGCGTGCCCATCGGTATCTATAATCATCCCCGCAGCACCGGCTTTACAATTTCCCCGGATATTTATAAGGAACTGATCGATAAGGCCGGCGCCATCCTGACGAAGGACGGCGGGCCGGACGTATCCAACGTTCCCAACGTGACAAGTATTTGCGGTGAGAATTTTGCATATCTTTCGGGACACCCCGAAGTCATGCTGGGCGCGTTCGCAATGGGGGCCGACGGCTGCGACGTCGCGCTGGGCAGCGTGATTCCAAAAGAGCTCGTCGAACTCTACACCGCAGCCTGCGAGGACAAAGATCTGGTCAAGGCACAGCAAGTTTTTTCGCGGCTGCTGCCGGTGCTGCAGGCATTCAAACGCATTGGAACGCCACGGGCGGCCAAGGCGGCGGCCCGCATATTAGGCGTTGCATCGCCCATACAGCCACAGCCCGTGCTGCCCATTACGGCCGACGATGAGAAACTCTTGCGGAATGCGCTGGCACAGGCCAACATCCTGCGGGCATGAAGGACATCCGTCGCAAAACCCCCGCACGACCTCAGGCGGCCCTTTCCCCCTCGGCTTAGGAAAGCCCGGCTGGCGAGCCCGCCTACACAGTATTGCGCTTAGCTTCCCGGGGACGCCTCGGCGCGCTCGCGCGCGAGCGCCACCCAGAATGCGACCTGGCCCAGCAGGGCCGCGCCGGTCAGCACCAGGGCCGCCGACAATGCGGGATCGCCGCCCACGGCGGCCAGCGTGGTGCACAGGGCGCCGACCGTCATCTGCGCACAGCCGTACAGGCCGGCCGCCGAACCGATATGGTCCGGGTCGACGCTGATCGCCTTGGTGAGAGCGGCCGGACTGGCCATGCCGGCACCACAGGTGAACACCAGCATGGCCCCCAGGATGCCGTAGAGGGACAGGACCCCGCCCAGCACGATGGCCAGCAGGAACCCCGCGCTCACCAGGCAGATCATATTCCCGGCGAGCATCAGCCGCTCCATCGGGATGCGGCGAATCAGGCGGCCGGTCAGGACGTTGCCCACCGACATGCCGACGATCATGAATCCCAGGTAGAATCCCACCTCGCGGGCCGAGCGGTGCAGTTCAGTGGTAAAGATGAAGGGCGCCGCCGCGATGAAGGCGTAGATCGCCGTGGTGGTGCAGCCGCCTCCAAGGGCGAACCCCGCGAACTTGACCGACGATAGCAGCTCGCGATAGCTGCGCAGCAGCACACCCGCGCCGAATGAGAACCCACGGGCAGCTTGTGCACCGCCCTGCGCTCCGGCGGGCCTGGTGCCCGTCTCGGGCAGCAGACGCCAGGTCAGCCACACGGTCAGCAGGCCGACGGCCGCCAGCAGCCAGAATATGGCACGCCAGCCCATGGAGGTGGCGACGGCGCCGCCCACGATAGGCGCCAGGCCGGGCCCCACCATCATCATGAGATTCATCAGGGCCAACTGGCGCACGGCCGTGTCGGCCTGGGCGGTGTCGCGCACGATGGCCCGCCCCAGGGCGAGGCCCGCGCATCCACCCAGGCCCTGGAGCAGGCGCGCCGCGAGCAACAGGCGCAGATCCGGCGCCAGCGCCGCCGCAAACCCCGCCACGGCATACAGGATCAACCCCGCGATGAGCACGGGCCGACGCCCCATGGCGTCGGACAAGGGCCCGTACAACAGCTGGCCCGACGCCAGGCCGAGGATGTACAGGCTGATCGTCATCTGCATCTCGCCCACGCTCGTGGCCAGGCCGCGTGCCGCGAATGGCAGGGCCGGGACGAACATGTGCATGGCCATGGTGCCGCTGATGGTGATCATGACCAGCAGCCAGATCGGTGGCCGGGCACGCAGCGGCGGCGGCGTGCCCAGGGCTGACAGATGCCAGGCGCCGGCCCTCATTCCCAGAGCGCCCGCCGCTGGATCACCGACTTCAATGGCCCACTGAATGAGGCGTTTCAGTACTGTGGAAGATCGAGTCGTCGGCCTCGCCCTTGACAGTCAGGATGCCGGCCACGCCCTTTTCGACGCGCGACAAGGCGTGGTCCACCATGATGTAGTGGCCCGGATAGTCGGTCTTGAACTCGACCATCGTGGCGCCGCCCGGCGGCACCAGGGTGGTCTGGACGTCGGTCAGCGGCTTGCTGGTCAGCGAGGCCTGGTTGTAGACGCGATCGAACACCTCGCCGATGACGTGGAAGCTGGAGGTCAGGTTCGGCCCACCCACGCCCATGAAGATCCGCACGACGTCGCCCACGTTCGATTCCATGCTGTAGATCTTGGTCAGCGCGTCCATCGAGCCGTTGAACATCACGTGCTCGGGGTTCTCGGCCAGGAGCTTATCGAGCGAGAACTCCTGCAGGCCGCTCGCACCGTGCTTCTGCGCGGTATAGAGCTCGCCCTGCATGACGTAGAACTCGTGGTCGACCTTGGGCAGGCCGCCCTCGGGCTCGACCAGGATCATCCCGTACATGCCGTTGGTGATGTGCTGGGCCACCATGGGGGTCGCGCAGTGATACACGAACAGCCCCGGGTGCATCGCCTTGAATGTGAA